>Ga0073934_10004660_pt1 | contig 22376 bp, 14 predicted proteins | sample LarsenN4metaG_FD_76834 | JGI IMG/M metagenome (GOLD analysis project Ga0073934, IMG submission 76834) | Hot spring sediment bacterial and archeal communities from British Columbia, Canada, to study Microbial Dark Matter (Phase II) - Larsen... ...
AGCGTTTTGCGCGACAACGGAGCCAACTTCAGCGATTCCCGCGAGGTCACTGCGGCCAGATTCCACTACAAGTTGTTGTCAAGACGAATCGTCGCCACAAAATCGATTGTGAACGGTTACGAATCCCGTCACCGTCGAGCTTCCACACGCCCGCATGCGTGAAGCCGATTTTCTGTAAATCTTCCAGTTCACCACTCATCGTTTGGAATCACTCACTTCTGCACAAACACAAACACCCCGCGCTTATTTGCGACGTAGATGTCCAGCAGCCCGTCGCCGTTGAGATCGTACACCTCGTGCTGCACGCCGACGCCGGAGTCTTCGTCGATGATGTGCTGCGTCCACTTCGGCTGGCCGTTTTCGCGCGTCAGCTCGAACCAGCTCAAATGGGCCGGTTCGTCTTCGCCGGGGTCGTTGCCGTTGTGGGCGTAGAACCGCTTGCCGGTGACGAGGTCGGGCAGGCCGTCGCCGTTGATGTCGGCGAGCATCAGCGAATGCGTCTGGGCGATGGTGTCGTCGATGAGATGCCGCTCCCAGTCCTCCTTCTTCTGCTCGTACCACCAGATTCCGCGGCGATGGGCACTGCTGCCGATGACGTCGTTGTCCCCGTCCCCGTCGAAGTCGTAGACGTACATGTGGGCCTGGGCTTCGCCGAACGGGGCCTTGTGAAACGGCCAGGGCTGGTCCGTTTGCGTAGCGGGGCATTCGTACCAGCCCATGGGGACGATGACGTCGTTGCGACCGTCTTGGTTGATGTCGCCCACGCCGAGGCCGTGCGTGAACCGCTCGATCTTGGGCGAATCGGAGCCGGCGAACCGCTGCACGGTCCAGGTGCTCGGCGCGGTGAGGCGCACGAAGCACATGCGGCCTTCGGAGTCGCCGTAGATCAACTCGCGACGGCCGTCGCCATCCACGTCGAGATACTGCGGGCTTTCGCCGTTGGTGACCGGCACGATCTCGGTCTTCTCCCACGGTCCGCCCGCAGCGCCGGGGTTCTTGAACCACCACGTGGGCTTGCCGGGGAAATCGACAACCACCAGGTCTTGCCGGCCGTCGCCGTCCACGTCTTCGGCCCAGTTGAAGAACGTGTCGCCATAGGTCTTGATGTTGAATTCTTTGGGCGTTTCGAGGATAGAGCGCGGCGCCCAATCGGGGGCTTCGTACCACACGCTGCCGGCGGCGAGACCCAGCAGCCCATCATTGTTGAAGTCGCCGTATGCGCCCCCTTCGCTGCGGAACACCCGCTCAATAGTGGTCTTGGTGAACTTCACAACCTTCGCTTCGCGCGCCGGCTTCGTGGAGAGGAACTGACCGCCCGGTGCGGGCTTCAGCTTCGAGGGCAGCACGGTCAGCTTGATGTTCTTGAACCGCACTTCGGTCGGCCCGCCGGAGTGCACCTGCAGCGCGATCACGCCAGAACGCAGGCCCTTGGGGTCTTCCAGGTCGACACACGGCTTGCCATTGAGCCACGTGCGCACACGGCTGCCCACGGCGACGATTTCGTAATGGTTCCAATCGCCCACCTTCACGTGCTGGTCGCCGGGTTTGTCGAACAGCATACCGCGCAGGCTTTCTTCGTACAGTTTGCCCCACCAGCCCTGCCCGATGTCGGCCTGGTAGCCTTCCATTTCGCCGTCGCTCCGCGGCTTCGAGCGAAACTGCACGCCGGAGTTCTTCGTGTTGTCGACCAGCTTCACGTCGAGTTCGAGCTTGAAATCATCAACCAGCAGATCGCTGTACAGGAACTCGTTCTTCTTCACAGGCGTGGGCGACTTGCCGACGATTTCGCCGTTCTCCACCGACCACAATTCCTTATTGCCGTTCCAGCCGGTGAGATCTTTGCCGTTGAACAATGTCGCGGCGGTTTCCGGTGTGACCGGCAGCGGCACCTGCTGTGGGCTGGCCAGATACGCCACCAGGGCGCGGAACTCGTGCTGCGAGATGGTGCGGACGAGGTCGTCGGGCATCATCGACTTGTCGCTGACCACGCGATCGTCGATATCAGCCTTGCCAATCGTGACTTCCTCGTTCGCTGTGGCGAGGACCAGCTTGTCTGGGTCTTCGGACTTCACGATGCCGTTCAAAGTGCGGCCGTTGTTCGTGACGACCACCTGCACCTGGTAGTCTTTGCCGATGAGCGCACTGGGATCGAGGACGTTGGACAGGACGTAATCGAGATTGGCGCGGTTGGAGCCGGTGAGCTCGGGGCCGACTTTCCGGCCGACGTCGAACAGCACGTGGCACTGTTGGCAGTTTTTGGCGAACACAGCGCGGCCGAAGGAGACATCCGGCGGAGGATTCGTCGCCTTCGACAGCAGGTTGCGATACTGGCTGATGAGCCGCTGTTTGTCCTGCGGCGTGTCGCGAACGATGCCCCATACGCGGGAGATGCCCGAGTCGATCTCCGGATGCTTGAGGCTGCGAAGCTGACGGACGAGGTCGGCGGAGAGGTCGCCGGCCGCGAGTTGCTTTTTCTCGACGGCGTTCAACATCGCGACCGCGTATTCCGGCCGGCTGGCCAGCGTGTTGAGGACGTCGCGCTTCACGGCGGGGGGAAACTGAGCGTATTGCTTCAGCAGGATATCGGGCGTGGCCGGATCGTCGTACTGGGCGAGGGCGCGGACGGCGAGGCTGTCGAGCTTGGGTACGTTGAGCAATTGATGCAGATCGGCGGCGAGACCGGGCGCCTGCACGCCGGCGAGCGATTCGAGGGCCGCGCCGCGGGCCGCAACGTCGGCCGTGGCATCGAGCAGCACCTTTCGCCGCGCCGCGAGGGCGGCCGGATCGCCGAAGAGGAGAGACAGCGTTTCGGCGGCAGCACGCACATCCGCATCGGCGCTCTTCGCATACTTGGGCGCCAGCTCGTTCCAACCGGGCGGCAGGGGCACGCGGCGGCGGCCCTTCAGGCCGTTCAGCACTTCCTCAAGAACGACTTTCTGCTCGTCGACGGCGTGAGTCACCGTTTGTCCCAGGACCGCCGAGAGGATCTTGTCGTCGCCGATCTGTGTCAGCCGTCGCAGCAGGAACCGCTTCACCTGCGGGATCCGCGCGGCAACCCACAGCGAGTAACCGTTGGCCCCGGACTCGCTCGTCGCCTTTTCGGCGGCATACCAGTACATCAGCGGCAGGTTGTGATCGTCGGTGTCCTCGGCGTGGAGGACTAACTGGGTGAGCAGCCGCATCTGGGGGCTGCCGGTCCACTTTTGCGCAGCACTCGCCAGGTACAATCGCACTATTGGCGAAGGATCGGTCTGCGCCAACTCGAGCATCCGGTGTACGACTTCTTCCGCAGGCATGCCCTGTTCGCACGCCAGTTGAATCGTCCAACCGCGGACGTAGGGGCTTTCGTCCTTCAATGCGGTGAGAATGCGGGCTTTCGTGAGCGCCCCGGTGAGGTGCAAGGCCCACAGGCCACGGAGTCGCTCTGTATCGGTCTTGGACGTTAATGCGATGGTTTCGAGCTCATCGCAAATCGCCGGTTTGAGGCCGCGCTCCTGCAGGAGGCGGCGGGCATGGCGGCTGAAGTAGTCGTTCTTGTGAGTGAGAAGCTTGACGAGTTCGTCGTCGGAGAGCTTTGCCAAATCAAGTCCCGGGGAAAGCTTTCCCTGGGCTTCTGGGGCCCTATAAGAAATCTTGAAAATGCGTCCGTTGCCGCGGTCGTGGGCGAGCGGGTTCGTAAGATGGCACTGATTGCGATCGTACCAGTCGATCGCGTAGACATTGCCGTCCGGCCCATAGGTGAAGTAGAGAATCTGCGACCACAAGTCGTTGGCTAACAAGAAATCTGGGGCACGGTCGCCCACATAGCCCGATCCATGCGGTGCGAGCTGGTCCTGGTTCAGCCTGGCGCCGTGGATGTTGTTCATGAAGATCTGGTCGCGATACGGCTCGGGCCACGTGCCGCCAAGATAAATCATCGCCCCGGCATGGGCGTGCCCGCCGCCGGCGGCGTCGGACCGGCCATTTCCACCGTGCGGCGTCGCGCCGAGATAATGCCGGTGTTTCGCGATGGTCTTGATGTCGTCGTAGGTATAAGGATTGAAATGCTGTCCCGCCTGGCGCTGATAGCGTCCGCCCTGGATCATGTGGTACAGGTGCGGAATCACGCAGGCCGTGATGAAGCATTGCCCGCGATCGTTGAAATCGACGCCCCAGGGATTGCTCGTCCCTTCGGCAAAGACCTCGAACGTATGCCGCTGCGGATGATACCGCCACACGCCGGCATTGATGGGAATTCGTTCGCTATCGGGTGTGCCCGGTTTGCCGACGCGCGAGTGAGTGAACACTCCGTGGCAGCCGTACAGCCAACCGTCGGGCCCCCAGATGAAGGCGTTGAGCGTTTCGTGGGTGTCCTGATAGCCCCAGCCGTCGAGCAACACTTCCGGCGGACCATCGGGGACGTCGTCGCCGTTCTTGTCCGGGATGAAGAGGAGTTCCGGCGCTTGGCCCACCCACACGCCGCCAAAGCCCACTTCCAACCCGCTCACCAGGTTCAAGTTGTCGATGAAGATCTTCTTTGTGTCGAATTTGCCATCGCCGTTGGAGTCCTCGAAGATCAGGATGCGGTCTTTTCCCTGTCCGGGCGGCTGCTTGAGGGGATACGAATAGGCTTCCGCAATCCACAATCGCCCACGGTCGTCGATCGCCATCGCAATCGGCTGCTGCACGTCCGGCTCGCCGGCAAACAGGGTCACCGAGAAGCCCGGCGGCACGGTCATCGCCTTCGCGGCGTCCTCCGGCGAGAGGCCGGCGTTGGCATACACATCCGGCGAGAGCACGCCTTCACGCTGCGGCAGGCTCGGCTTCTCCGGATGGAAACGAAAGTCGTCAAAGTTGATGTGCCCCCAGCCGCTGCTGTTCCGATCGACGAGGCGAATCTGGATTTCCTTTCCGACGTGCGCGGTCAAATCGACGGCTACCGGCTTCAGATTCTCGGTGTCGTCGCCGGAGACCTTGGCGATTACCTGTTTTGCATCGCTCCGCACCAGCTCCACGCAGGTGCTGGAATGCGAGCCGCCGGCAACGAGAAAGCTGGCCCACGGCCGTTTCACGACGAAGGGGACGCTCGTGAGCGTGCCTTGGGGCTTATCGCCGGCAACTTCGTAGGTGCCAATCCAGAATTCGCCCTCATGCTGGCTCTTCATGTCTTTGCGGCGCGCGTGGACGGTGTCTCCCTTGATGGGCTGCTTCGCGAAGGCTTCCCCCGCGGCAGTCCAGTCGGCGAGGTCGCCCTTCTCGAAGTCGAAGTTCAGCACGCGCCCGTCCGCCGCGGTGGGCAACTCTCCGGGACGTTCGGCCGCCGACAAGGACAATGCGGCAAGGACGCAACACGCGAGGACGAACGAGCGCATGGACAAACTCCGTGGGTTCAGCGCCCCGGACTCTGTCGAGCGTCCCGGACGCGTGTTCGAGAGGTCTAGCAAAGCCTGTCCGCTGCCGGGACGGATGTCAATGATCGGCGGCGTCGTGACGGGTGATGTCCTGCGCTGGGCTGAACGTCAGGCTTCCGCCGACCCCTCGGACATGCGGCTGGCGAAACGTGGTCGGCCGGCGCATCGCTCGAAGGTCCGGTTTAACGCCGGGCGTGCCTTAGAACGTCTAACACAATCGGTAGACTTCGGCGCTCGGATAGAGCGACCACATGGTGTCCCAGTTCCAACCCGGTCCCGCGGCAAGCACCGGGTAGATCGTCTCAGCGGCTTCGTCAAACCGCTGGAGCGCGAAGAGCGCGCGGAACTCGTGCATCGACGTATCGCTGGGCGCCAGGGCGATCGCCGCATCCACCTCAGCCAGCGCTGTGGCAAAGTCGCCCTGCTTGAATGCGGCTCGGGCGTTGTCGAAATGCGCCTGCGCGTCAGTGGCATTCGCCGCATATGGATCCGTCGGCGCGGCCGGCAACGGCTGCGAATAGTCGTAATACACTGGACCGTATGGCGCGGCGAGGTAGTACGGGTTGTCGTAGGCATAGCCATAACCGTACGGATAGCCGTAGCCATACCTGGCCCAGAACCACCAGCCTGGCCAGAACCCGACGCGCCACCACCACGGCCAGTAGCCGTGGTACCAGCGGTATCCGTAGTTGCGGTACCAGTAATTGTTGTTTACCCACACGTTGTTCTGGAAGTTCCATCCGTAGCGTGCGGCGCCCACGCCGACGCGGTTGATCGTCGTCGCCCGCGCCCAGTCATTCCACCGTGCAGTGACTCCGGGACTCTGCGTGGCCCGGTTGCCGCCGATCTGGCCCCGCTGCCAAGGCGCCGACAGACCTTGCAATATCGGGGCGCGGTTCCACGTGCCGCGCACGTCTGCACCAGAGTTCAGCCTCGGCGTCCCTCCCAGTTGACGCATTGGAGTCCGTTGGCCGAGTTGCGGCGATGCAGGACGAAAAGTCGTCGTCGGCACCCGCGGCGTGGTGACACGTGGGGCTGCGACCTGACCGCCGATGCCGCGACTCGAAAGGTTAGGAGCTCTGACGCCGCTCCCGCACCGACACTGATGCTCCCGCGGCCGCCACCGCCTCCGATGTTCACACCGCCGCGCGAGCCCCCACCGCCTCGACCGTCCTTCGCAAAGTCGGCGGTGGGCAGCGCCAACGAAGCCGCTGCCACGAGCGCCACACCAAAACAGAGCTGCCGAAACATCGCGATGTCTCCTCAACTGATTACTCGTGGGTTTCGGTGTCTTTCCGCTGCTTCCCTTTGGAATTCTATGGGTCGCGCGGGTGATAAACGCCTCGAATGTGCTGTCCTTCGCGACAGGAACTGGAATCCAGAAATGAATTCATGTGAATTGGCGTGTTGTCGGCCAGGCACGCGGTTTTCGGCCTGGGCGGGTTGGCCATCGAGTGGCTTGCCGGGTCGTTGGTTGCGCTGCCGCGTTCGTCGCCCCCTGCCGGGGTGCCGGGGGGTGCGGCCTTCTGATCTTCCCAAAAACGTGGTCTCCGCATACAAGTCCCGCCCAGAGACCGGCAGCATTGGCCGGTCCGCGAGGTTGCGCTTCCTGCACCTCGTCCCGCCTCCCCTCGACGGTCGATTCTGATTGTGAGAACCTGGGTGACAGCGCCCGATGCCCTCGATGCGCTCCGCCGTTGCAGCGCGCGGGGGCGATTCGCGCGACGTATTCGCCCCTGGGTTAACGAACTCCGAATGTCTGCCCCACCTCTTCCCACTCCGCGTAGCGTCCATTCGCCGGTGATGCTTCGCGAAGTGGTCCAGCACCTCGAACTCGAGCCCGGGTTGGTGGTCCTGGATGGCACCGTGGGGGGCGGTGGACACAGCCGCAAGATCCTGGACGAAATTGGCCCCGCCGGTCGGCTGATCGGCCTCGACCGGGACGCCAGCATGTTGGTGAAAGCCCAGACCGTTCTGCAGAACCCCAATGTGATTCTGGTCCACCAAAGCTATGCCGATGCCCGGTCCGTCCTCGACCAGTTGGGTCTCGATCGCGTCGATCGCATTCTGGTCGACTTGGGATTGTCGTCCGATCAACTCGCCGACCAGTCCCGGGGCTTCAGCTTCGAATCGGCCGGCCCCCTTGACATGCGGTTCGACGCGACGAACGGACAACCCGCGTGGCAACTGCTCGCAGATTGGGACGAAGCCTTCATTACCAGCGTGTTAGATGAGTTTGGCGAAGAGCCGCACAGCCGGCGGATTGCCGCAGCCATCGTTGAGCACCGCGCGAAAGAGCCGATTCGCACAGCCCGCGACCTGGCGAAGGTGGTGCGGCGCGTCGTCGGTTCCAAGGGCCCGAGAGACCGAGATCCAGCCACGCGCACGTTCCAGGCGCTGCGGATCGCCGTCAACAGAGAGCTGGAACAGCTCACCGAAGCGCTTCACGACACGTTCCCGTTGTGCTTGAAGTCGGGGGGGCTGCTGGCCGTGATATCGTTCCATTCCTTGGAAGATCGTCTGGTGAAGGAGGCCTTCCGCGAGCGAGTGACGTGGGCTGAGCTGACACCGAAACCGATCGAGCCGACCCCTGCAGAAGTCCGCTTCAACCCCCGCAGCCGCTCGGCCAAGTTGCGCATCGCGCGGCGCGCGGGCGCACCGTGACGGATCTGTCGGAGGGATTGAAAATTCGTCCTACCCGACTCAATCACGAGCGATTCATCGAGAACGCAAAGGATGGCGCCGATGTCCCGCGAAACCAAATTTGGACTGTTGCTGGTGGTGGGCCTCACCAGCGTGTTTGGCTTCATGGTCTACAAGCGGCTGCACCAGCCGGTGGACCTGGCCGCCGATACCGCTGCCGAGAATCCGGACGGCGGCGCTTCCTCCGAGGACGTTCCGCCTCTGGTCCTACCGCAAGAGGACGCTGCGGCCGTCGTCACTGCGCAAGGGATCAGCGAGAAGGAGTCGTCTCCACAGCACGGTGCAACCGGCGTGCTGACCGTTGCGGACGTTCAACCATCACCGTCCAAGCCTCGAGCGCCGAAGCATCCCTTGGCAGAGAACGATCCCTTTGCCACGGACTCGAAATCGGCAACGCGGCCGGTGAGTCCCGGGCCCGCCGCGGCCGACGATCCTTTTGCCGAGCCAGAGCCGCAGGCCGTGCGGCTGTCGACGTCGCGATCGGTTCCGGCGAGTGCCGCGCCCGCCAGCGATCCGTTTGCGCCCGACGTTGTTGGTACCCCATCAGGAGCGCCGACCAGGCCTCCATCGAATGCTCCAACCTTGGCTGCTCAGTCCGTGAGGGAGAGCGATCCGTTCGGCTCACCCGTGCCGACGCCGAAGGCGGTGCCCGCTTTAGCTCGGCCTGCGTCGACGCCGGTGCGGACGGAAGCCCCAGACTTGGGGCCAGCGGCTACCAATGCGGAGGACGATCCGTTTGGCGCGCCACGCAGCGCGACTGTGGCGGTGCCGACGAACGAAGCTACGGCAGTCAGCACGACCGTGATCGAGCGCCGACCGCCCGTGCAGTTGGAACTGGATCTCAGCGAGCCGGCGGCTCGTTCCGCAACGCTGCCGGCGGGTTCTACTTACGTCGTTCAGCCGGAAGACAATTATTGGTTGATTTCGAAGAAAGTCTACGGCACGGGCCGTTACTTCCAGGCGCTACTCAAACACAACGAGCAAATCATTGCCGACCCGCAGCGGATGCGGCCGGGGACCGAGATTGCAACGCCGCCGGTGGCCGACCTCGAAACCCGCTATCCGGCGCTGATTCCCGAGCTAACCGCGCCACCGTCCACGAATCCGATCGCCGTCGTCTCGGGTGACACGTACATCACCGAAGCCGGCGACAACTTCTGGATCATCTCGAAGAAAGTGTACGGCTCCTGTCGGTACTTTCAGGCACTCGCCGAGCACAACAAGACAGAAATTCCCAACCCAATGAAGCTCAAGGCGGGAACCGTTGTGCAAACGCCTCCGGCGGACGAGTTGCAGGTCCGTTATGCGTCGCTATTGACGGGGTCGCAGGCGACCGTGGTCACCGCCAGTGCGGCGGATCCAGCGACCACGGACACCGATGTCCAAGGCTTCTTCATTGGGCCTAACGATCAGCCGCAATATCGTGTGCAGCCGGAAGATACGCTGTCCAGCATCGCCCGTGCGCACCTGGGCAGGTCGTCGCGATGGGTGCAGGTGCTGGAGATGAACCGCGACGTCCTCATTGACGGAAACACCCTCAAAGTCGGCACGGTGTTGCGACTGCCAGCCGATGCCAGCCAGGTCCAGACGCTGAGCTTCGACCGCGCGGACCGATGAGAGGCTTAAGGCTTCAGGGGTCAGGCAAGCAAGGCAGCGCCCTGCGCGCCATGCCTCATCCCGTTTGCCACTTGCCTCTCTCCCTCCTGCCAAGTATTTCCTGACACCTGACACCTCACAACTGAAACCTGATAGCTCTTATGGCCTTCCGTTTTGCTGCCGCCGTCGTGCTCGTGGTCGTGGTGGCGCTGACAAGCGCTGTCATGGAGAAGTCGAATCTCGCGCAGCGGCGGCGAGTGAGCCAGCAGCAGTACCGGCTGGACGAACTTCGCGAGCAGTATTCGCAATTGCGGTCGGAAGCCCAGCGACTCGGCGCCCCAGCCCGCTGGCTCGACCCGTTGGAACAAGGCCGGCTATCGCTGCAGCGGCCGCGGCAGCCAATGCGTGCCGCCAGCCGTGCGACACCCCTCTTGAACTGGATGGTGCCGACCTCGCGAGATGAGGGCGCTCTGCGCTGAGTGTCTGCAGCCAGAAAGCCTTGTGAGGTTTGGCGAGAAGACGTTTCGATGCACGAGTTGGGCGCTGTCAATGGTCTCTCGCGGCGGCGGGCGGGATGGCTGGTGACCGGCATCGGCGTCGCGTGGCTGGTGGTCATCGGCCGGCTCGTGCAATTGCAGGTGTGGCACCAGGCCGAGCTGGAGCACCGTGCGCAACGGCAGCGCGAGTTTGTGGAGGAGATCGCGCCGCGGCCCGGCGACATTTTTGACCGCCAGGGTCGGCTGCTGGCCACCAGCGTCCGCACGCGCAGCCTCTATGTAATCCCCTCGCACATTGCCAGGCCGTGGACCGTTGCGCAGCAACTTGCCGGCGCGCTCCAACTGGATGGCGACGACTTGTTCGAGCGGGTCGGTCGCCATGCCGACAAGCATTTTCTGTGGGTGAAGCGGCGACTGTCTGATGACGAGGTCGAGCGGATCCGTGAGCTCAATCTCGGTGGCGATTGGTGGGGCTTTCGCGACGAGTTTCGCCGCGTCTATCCCCAGGGCGCGGTGGCCGCCCAAGTCATCGGATTGCGCGACATCGATGGCAAGGGCCGGGGCGGCATCGAGGAAAGCTGCGATGCGGCGCTGCAGGGCACACCCGGGCGTCGCGTGTTGACGCGCGACGCACTGGGGCGGGTCATCGACGTCTGCGACGATCCGGCGCATCCCGCGGCCGATGGTAAGCCAGTGCTGCTCACGCTCGACACCGTGGTGCAGTTGTTCGCGGAGCGCGAGCTGGACCGTCTGGTCGCCGAGTGGAAGCCGGAAAGCTGCTGTGCGGTTGTGCTCAACCCGCACACGGGGGACGTGCTGGCAATGGCATCCCGACCGACATTCGACCCGAATCATCCCGAAAACGCGTCCGAAGACGCCTGGAAAAACCGGGCCATTGCGGACATCTACGAACCCGGCTCAACGATCAAGCCGTGCTTTGTGGCCTACGGACTGGACCAGGCCGTGCTCTCCACCGACGACCACTTCTACGGCGAGCGTGGCGTGTATCGCATGGGGAAGCGTCTACTGCACGACCACCATCCTTACGGCGACCTGAGTCTCACCGACGTGCTGGTGAAATCGAGCAACATCGGCATGGCAAAGATCGGAGAGCGTCTCGGCAATCAGCGGCTGCACGACGCGGCGACTGCCTTCGGCCTCGGACGCAAGACCGGCATCGAACTGCCCGGCGAGCTGCCCGGCATCTTGAGACCGCTCGGCGAATGGACGTCATACTCCACCGGCTCGGTGCCGATGGGGCACGAAATCGCCGTCACGCCGCTGCAATTGATCACGGCCCACGCGGCCCTGGCGAACAATGGCAAACTCCGACGGCCGCGGCTGGTGGTGTCACAGGATCGCGACCTCGCCGAATTGCACGACGTGAACCAGCCCATCATTTCGCCGGCGGTGGCGAAGTGGCTCATCGAAGGTCCCATGCACGAAGTCATCACCCGCGGCACCGGACGTCTGGCACAGGTTCCCGGCTACCACCTGTTTGGCAAGACCGGCACTGCGCAGTGCTTATCGCCCAACGGGGGCTACTTGCATGGACGCTATATCAGCTCGTTCCTGTGTGGCGCACCGCTGGAAAACCCGCGGGCACTGGTATTGGTGATGGTGAACCAGGCATCCGGCGGCGGGGAAGCATTCGGCGGACGCGTCGCCGCCCCCACCGCCGCGGAGATCCTGCGTCAGACGCTCGTCTATTTGCGCGTGTCGCCGGACGAGCCGCTTCCGCCGCGCATGACCCGGCGCTGAACGCGTCACAGGTTGAAGCTGCGTCCGAACGCGCCGTGGTGCACAAACTCCAACAGCGGCTTGCGCGATCGCGGGCGCTCGTCGCGCTGCCGCAGCGAATCATCGACGCCGCGGTAATCGAGGGCGGGATAACCGATCGCGATTGCCGCCACCGGATCGTGCGTGGTCGGAATCTGAAAGACGTCGCGGGCGCGATCAATGTCGAACCCGGCCATCGCATGGCAGGCGAGTCCGAGCGAATGGGCTTGCAGGATCAGGTTCTGCGTGGCCAGGCCAACGTCGTGGCAGGCATGCCGATTCGGTTGGCCGTCCCGTGCGAACGCCAGCTTTGCCACCGACAAGGCGAGCGCGAATGCGTTCTTCGCCCACTTTTGGTTGCCCGGCACCAGGCAGCCGAGCAGTTTTGCGAACTCCTCCGGCTGGTCCTGGGTGGCAATGAGGAAACACCACGGTTGCTCGTTGTAGGACGACGGCGCCCACCGGGCCGCCTCGAACAGGCTGCCCAGCGCCGCCGGCTCGATCCGCCGCGGTGTGAACGCCACGGGGCTCCAGCGCTCGCGGATGAGCTCGTGAATCGGGAATACTGTCTCGGCCGGTTTGTGCATGGGACATCCTTTCGCGGCGAATTGGCAAATCATCTTCCCGGACAAGCGATTTGACCAGCGGGTCAGAGCGCAAAGGCCGCAAGCGATGGCCGTTCGCGGCTTCGCGATACGTGTGTAACGTGGTTGTTCGCGCGCTGCTTCGGTACAGTGTCCGCCAACTTCAGTTGCCAGGAGACGCCGCCATGTGGAGTTCTATGCTGATGTGCTCGCTGATCGCCGCCGACCTTCCGCCCAGCGACAAGGTTCAGCCGGTCAAGCTGTTGGAAGTGCACGCCTACTGCGAAGGGGTGGTGTTCGACCACGACGGCCGCGGTTACATCTCGCACGGTGATCGCATCACGCAGTTCACGTTGGATGGCCAATCGAAGGTCTGGGCCACCACCGGCGCGCCCAACGGGCACAAGATCCTCGCGGATGGTACGCACCTCGTATGCGACGCCAGCCGCCATGCCGTGCTCCACCTCGACGCCGACGGCAAACTTCTGCCAAACGCCTCCGACACGTGCGAGGGCAAGCCGCTCCGCGGTCCCAACGACCTCACGCTCGACACACCGAACGCCGGGTTCTACTTCACCGATCCCGGTGAATCGGGCCTCAAGAACCTCATCGGCACGCTGCACTATGTCGACAAGAATGGCAAAACGCACCTGTGTGCTGACAGCTTCGCATTTCCTAACGGCGTGGTACTTACACCGGACGGCAAGCGGATCCTGATGGCCGAGAGCCAGAAGAACCGCGTGCTGGAGTTTCCAGTGTTATCGCCCGGCAAGGTTGGCGACTACAAAGTCTTCGCCGAGTTGCCGAGCAAAACGGGCGAGCAGATCGACAATCAGCCCGATGGCATGTGTCTCGACGCTGCCGGAAACCTGTACGTCGCCCATTACGGCATGAAGCAGGTGCAGGTGCTCGATCCGCAGGGCAAACTGATCCGGCGTTACGCCGGCGGCAACATGACAACGAGTAACGTGGCATTCGGCGGTCCGAACCACGACCAACTGTTCGTCACCGGCGGCCTCGGTGCAGAGACCGGTGCGGGCGGGCTGTTTCGCCTCGATCTGGGCGTGAAAGGTTTGGTCATTCTGCCGCCGAGGAAGTAAACGAAGCCTGGCTTTTCCGAGAGTCGGGCTTCTTTCCACTGGCGCGAAGCCAGGCATTCGGAAAAGCCTGGCTTCGTTGCTCTGCTATAATCCCGCGTTATGTCCTACGACGGCCTCGGCGATTATCTGAGCGCACTGCAAGACGCGGGCGAATTGGTCCGCGTGACGGCGCCGGTGGATTCGGCCGTTGAGCTGGCTGCTATCGTCGACCGCGTGGTGCGCGCAGCGCCGGACGGCGGACCGGCCCTGTTGTTTACCAGCGTCCGAAACAGCCAGGTGCCAGTGGTCGCCAACCTGCTGGGCCATCCGCGCCGATTGTGCCGGGCACTCGGGGTGGACTCGCTGTACGCCATCGGACAACGGTTGACCTCCGCCTGGCCGCCGGAACGCCCTGGAACGTGGTGGGACGCGCTCAAGCTGGTACCGCAACTGGCCGAGCGAGCCGGGTGGTTGCCGAAGACGGTGAAGCAAGGCCTGTCGCAGCAGGTGGTCAAACTTGGCCGCGATGTCAACTTGTACGATCTGCCGACGCCGCGCCATTGGCCGCAGGAATCGAGTCCCGCGCTGACGGCCGGCCTGCTGGTCACGCCGTCGCTGCCCGAGCAACCACTGCGCATCGCGCGGCACGCCGTGCAGGTCGTCGATCGTCAGCGGTTGCTGCCCTATTGGCTGCCTCACCAACCGGTGTCGGCGTTGGTGCAGCGTTTTCGAGCAGAGCGCCGACAGTTGCCTGTGGCGTTGGTCTTTGGCAGCGATCCCGCATTGGTCCTCGCCGCCGAGGCGGCCGACTGGCCCGGCTTGCCAGCGGGATATGCGTGGTCGGGGCTGCTTCGCGGCAAGGCAGTGGACGTGGTGAAGTGCCGCACTCACGAATTGGAAATCCCTGCCGACGCGGAGCTGGTCATCGAAGGCTTCGTCGATCCAGATGCGGCGTGGGAAACGGTCGCCGGACTGGCGCTGCCGACGGGCCACATTGCCGAGCGGACCGAGGCACCGCCGATCCAAGTGACGGCGATCACACACCGCGCGAGCCCCGTCCTGCCGACGATCGTGCCGGGCCATCCACCGCACGAAGAGGCGTGGCTGAGGCAAGCGGTGGACCGTTTGTTTCTGCCCGCGGTGCAGCAGTTGGCGGCAGAGGTGGTCGATTGCGTTCGTCCGTGGAGCGGCGCATGTCGGCACGCGGTGTTCGTCAGCATTCGCAAAGACCAACCACATCAAGCTCGCAAAGTGATGCACGCATTGTGGGGCATGCCGGCATTCCAGCATTGCAAGACGATCGTCGTTGTGGACGCCGATGTCGACGTACAGCGGGAGTGGAACGTGTGGTCCGCGGTCTCGGCACATACCGATCCGGCGCGCGACGTTGTGGCCTTCACTGGCGCGGCCGATCCGGACGATCACGCCCCCGCTGTCCGCGGCGTCGGCGGCAAATGGGGCATCGACGCCACGCGGAAGTTTGCCTCCGAGGGGGCCGCGCGACTGTATCCGCCGTCGCTCGAGTTTTCCCCGGAAATCGCGGCAAGATTGAACGAGCGATGGGCGGAATTGGGAATCATCAACGCCGTTTAACCGCGACCCGCAGGGGAGCGCTTTTCCCCGACGTCGAAAAGCGCTCCCCTCCGGGTCGCGGCTAAACGGGGATCGGGAATGGATGCGTGTTGCAAACTGTTGACAAGTCCGAAGATCGCGTCCGCCGGATGTTTGGCGAAATCTCCGGCCGTTATGACTTGTTGAACCACCTGCTGTCCGGCGGCACGGACATCTACTGGCGGTGGCGCACCGTCCGCAAATGTTCGCCGGAAGGGAACGCGCCGATCCTCGACGTCTGTACGGGCACCGGCGACCTGGCCCTGGCGTTCTGGAAACGCGGCCGCGGCCAGATTGAAGTCGTCGGCGCCGATTTCACCCCCGAAATGCTGCGCATCGCGGAGCGGAAGCGGGACACGATCGTCGGAAAGGTCGGGTGGGACGAGTCCGCGAGTCCCACCAATTCACCGGACGCGGTGGGACTCGCGGACTCGTCCCACCCTACGCCCGCTACACTCACCTTCGTCGAGGCCGACACGCAATCTCTTCCGTTCGAGGACAACCGCTTCCAGATCGTCTCCGTCGCATTTGGGCTGCGGAACGTCACCGACACACGACGCGGGTTGCGGGAGATGGTCCGCGTCTGTCAGCCGGGCGGTCGGGTATGCGTCCTCGAGTTTTCGCTACCGATGAACCCTGTGCTGCGGTGGCTGTACCTGTTTTACTTCCGCAATGTGCTGCCGCGGATTGGGCAACTGCTGGCCCGAAATCGGCAAGCGGCCTACAACTACCTGCCCGCGTCCGTCTCGGAGTTCCCTTATGGCCCGGCGCTGGTGGCGATCCTCGAAGAATGCGGATTGACCGAAGTCACCTGGACGCCGCTGACATTCGGCATCGCGACACTGTACATTGGACGAAAACCGACGACATGAACCTGAACGCGACAGCAACCTTAATGCGGTTAGGTGAAACGTGTCTTGCCTGGGGTTGAGTCCACACCAGATGACTGAAGCTCGTAGGTCGAATTACGCAGCGTTATGCGCCGTCTGGTGCGCCTCGCTTGCAATGATGTGCGTTGGACTGATTCATGCGAGCGGGATGACTTTTCAAATCATGATCATGATATCGATTGCGCGGTTCATGAAGCCAACGGGGCTACTTGGCATGGCGTACAGTCGTGGATACTTGGCGGGTTGCTGTTGTCGGGGGCTGTCGGTGGTGTTTGCGGATGGCAATTGGGAATTCGTCTTGCGCAAGCCAAACTTCGACTCATTCCGATCACACTGCTCATGTGGATGTCGTTTCCGGCGTTGTTGGCAGTAGAAACCCAATTGCACCCGAGCCGACTTACCTGGACGTTTTTCCTGGTGGCGACAAGCGTTCTTTTTATTGTTTTGCTGACTCAAGTTGCACTCTGGCGGAAAGGCACATCTGATTGGAGCCGCCCAAACCAACCGCTGGTCGCAAGCGTGGTTCTTTACCACTCACCACTCACTAACTCACCACTCAGCCGATGACCACCGTTGTTCCTCACCGCTTTCTGTTTCGCTGGTCATTTCCAGTGCCGTATTGCGTGCCGCCACGGGGGGATGCAGCGCCACCAGAGTTAACCGACGTGCACCAGTTGCCCTCGCTGACCGGTCTCGATGGCCAGGCCGAGTTTGCCGCGTGGCGTCTGGGCTGGCACGAACAGGGATTCGCGATCGATGTGATCGTCACGGGCAAGACGCAGCCGGTTCGATGCGAGCCCCTTTCGCCAGCGAACTCGTCCGGCGTGCACGTGTGGCTCGACACGCGGGGCACGCAGAACGTGCACCGTGCAACGCGATTCTGCCACCGTTTCGCGCTGCTGCCCGTCGGCCGCCACAAGCAGCAGCCGCTGGTGACAGCACTGCCCATCGGAGCGACCCGCGAGGCCGCAGAACACAGCGCGGCGGCCGTCCGCGTCGTTAGTAAAGTGCATGACGGTGGCTATCGTCTGCGGGCCTGGTTCCCCGCGGAAAGCCTCACCGGGTACGATCCGGAATCGCACGCGAGGCTCGGTTTTTACGGCACCGTAATCGACGTGGAACTCGGAACGCAAGCCCTCACCGTCGGCAGCGAGTTCCCATACGAAAGCGATCCCAGCCTGTGGCAGACGCTCGAACTCGTGCGCTAAACCGCAAGCGGCTTAATGGTGCGTGACACTCTGGATCGTCGCGCCGGGGTAGTAGTGCTGCAGGATTTGTTGCCAGTTGCGTCCGGCGAGGGCCTGGCCGCGGGCGCCCCATTGGCAGAAGCCGACGCCGTGGCCGTGACCGCGGCCCTCGACGACCACTGACTCGTCGAGTAACTGCACCGTCACGTGCGGGCTGAACAGCCGGCCGGCCGGCGCGACCTGACGCAGATCCCAGCCCGACACTTCGACCGCCCGGCGGTCATCGCGGATCTCGAGCCGCGCCAGTTTGCCGCAACCGGGCGGCGTCAACATCCGCACGCGGCGGATGGACCCCAATTGCCCGCGGTCAAGGCTGTTGATCGCTTCACGAAACTCCTTCGAGGTGAACTGCGCCCGCCAGCGATAGCGTTCCGCGTCCAGGCAGAATTCGCAGGGCACTGCGCGATGGCACGGCGCGGCGTCGGGGAACAGCTCGCTGCCCGATGTCGTGCAGCCGCCGCAGACCGCCGAGTAGTACGAGGTGAATATCCTTCCCTCATAGGTGAGCACCCGCCCCGCGGTTTCGGCGGCGACTCGGCGGCTGGCTTCGCTTTCCCCGGCCAGGCGGCGTCCTGTGCGGTCGGAATACTCCACGCCGAGATATTTCTGGCTGCGTTCGGACCCGTAAACGTCGAATTCCGCGTCGGGTGCCGCCACCGATTGCCGGGCCAAGCCATACGTCCTCGCGACAACGGCCTGAGCGCGGCGGGCTTCGATGGGGAATGCCGACGGCATCTCGCCGTCCACCACCGATGCCACGTAGTCTTCCAGGGCAACGACGTTGATTGCAATCAGTTTGCCATCGGACTGCGCAACGAGCCGGACGCGGCCGCGGTACAACCGGCCGTCGACCCACACACCAGGCGATGATTGGGGGACGACTTCCAGACGCCGTATGGCGAGATTGCGATCGTTGCAGGCGAGGCCATCTCGCGCTCTCGTCCAAAGGGCGTCCTGTGCTTCTTGCACGGCATTCAGCGTGCGACCGACGTCAAGGTCGCGCCACTGGGCGCCGCGACTCGTCTTGATGCGTACTGCTTCGACGGGTCCGGACGTGACACAAACGCGGATTTCTCGCCCTTGCAAAGAGATCCGATCATTTGACAGCGATCGGGATCCAGAGTTGCGGAGCGGCGCGGGGATCGTGCGTACGTCCATCGTTGGAGGCTCTTCTGCCGTGCGCGGCCTCCAGGCCACGAGGGCCGCAGCAGACAACGCCAGCACGGTGGCGACCGCCAGCAGCGCGTGCACTCCCGAACGCAGCGGGTTCACAAGACCACTCTCCGCATTCCTTTGCCAAACCGCGTCGGCATGCAGTGCCGTCAGTTCGGGCCATCGTGCCAAGGTCAGATGACAGACAGCAGTTTTGGCGTCACATTCGGCGCGATCCGCAGGGGCGCAGGTCCCGGTGCCCTGCGTCGTCGGCAACCCGTAGCCGCAACCGCTGCCCGATGATAGCATGTGTCGACGGGCCGTTCCCTCGTTTCCCGCGGCGATCCCGTGGTCGCCCCGCAAAGGCGTTGTGCATCATGCTTCCGACCCATGCCGTCGGCATCGACCTGGGCACCACTTATTCCTGCATTGCCTATCTGAACGAGCACGGCGAGCCGGTGACGATCCCAAACCGGGACGGCGAGCTGAGCACACCGTCGGTGGTGATGTTCGACGGCGGCCAGGTCATTGTCGGAACGGAGGCCCTGCGAAACTCGATCCGCGCCCCTGAGCGCGTGGTGATGCACGCCAAACGCTACATGGGTAACCCCAAGCACCGGTGGACGATCCAGGGTCGCAGTTATTCGCCGATCGACATCTCCACGTGCATTCTGCAGCAGTTGCTCATCGATGCGAAGCAGCGCATCGGCGACGTCGAGCGGGCGGTGATTACGGTCCCGGCCCAGTTCAGCGACGTCCAACGTCAGGCCACTGCCGAGGCGGGACGGCGTGCGGGGCTGAAGCACGTCGACATTATCAACGAGCCCGTGGCCGCAGCACTGTGCTTCGTTCTGGGCAGCGAGGGCATCTGGTTCACGGAACTTGCCGCCAGCCAGTTGATCATGGTGGTGGACCTGGGCGGCGGCACGTTCGACCTCTCGCTGGTGCGTTACGAAAAAAACTCCGTCCGCGTGGTGGCTTCGGGCGGCGATCTGCATTTGGGCGGAATCGACTGGAACAATGCGCTGCAAAAGGCGATTGTGAAACAGTTCCAGCGGGAGTTCGGGACCGATCCAAGTGCCGACCGCGAATCGATGCAGGCTTTGGCCCTCGAAGTCGAGCAAACCAAGCGCAGCCTGTCGGTGCGGCCCAAGGCGGCGCTCACCTGTCAACACGCCGGACACCGCAAGACCTACCAGGTGGAGGTGGAACAATTCGAGCGGTTGGCGAAACCGCACGTGGACCGCATGCGCGACCTCACCAAGGCGCTGTTGGCGGAAAACGAGATGGGATGGGCGCACGTGGATGTGGTGCTGACGACCGGCGGCGCGTCGCGGATGCCGATGGTCCGCCACATGCTCAAGCAACTCAGCGGCCGCACGCTGAACACGTCGCTGTCGCCCGACCAGTCGATTGCGCACGGCGCCACGTACTACGCCGGCATGCTGCTGACGAACAGCGCCTTCGCGAAGTCGATCCTGAATCCCGCTGCCGAGGCCCGTCTCAAGCAGTTCAAGCAGCAGAGCGTAAATGCCCGCGCGCTGGGCATTCTGGTGCGGGACATGGAGCGCGGCGCGCGGGTGCCCCATTACCTGCTGCCGGCAAACACGCAGTTGCCGGCCTCCGCCAGGCAGATTGTGGGCACGGTCGCGCCGAACCAGCATCACGCGCATTTGCGCGTGGTGGAAAGCGGCACCGCGGCAGATGGGCAGTTCGTCGAGCTGGGCCTGTGCGTCGTCGATCCGCTGCCGGAAAACTTGCCGGAAGGCTCGGAGATCGAGGTCACGATCCGTTACGACGAGCAGGCGCGGGTGCACGTGTCGGCGAAGGTGCTCAAGAACGGCCAGACCGCTCATGCCGAGATCGTTCGCCCGGAGAACCTGCTGGTCAGCGCGCTGAGCGAGGAATCGCGCGACGAAGACGACGTGGCCGTGAAAGACCAGAATGCCAGACCTATTTTGGCGCCGGCGGTCGTTCCGGCCAGTTTCACGCCGTCTGCGGATGCGGATCGGCTGGTGTTTGCCTCCGCCGGAGGGAAGGCGGGTGAACTGCCGGAATCGAGCGATGTGCCCGTCTCGCTGTGCCCTGCGTGTGCGGGTCCGCTCGACGTGTTCGGAGTGTGCCCAACCTGCTTGGCTCGGAAGCAGGCAGCGGCGCAGCAACGGACAGGAACATCGGCCAGCCCCGCAACGCCGAAGCCGAAAGTCCGCGGCGTCCCGGCCCCTGCAAGCGGCTCGATCAAGCTGTCGTCGAGCGCCATCCCCGCGTTGCCCTCGGAAGATGAAATCATCGAGCTGGGCGCGCCGGCCAACGCCCGGCCATTGAAGCCGCAGCCCTCCAAGCCGTCCGGTGCGGCACCGAAAGTGAAGCCGCCGCCGTTGCCCTCGAACTTCTCGTCGCGCGCCGCGGCGGAGAAAGCCGGCGAGGACGAGTTCTGGCAGATCACGAAACGCAAGAAATAATGGCTTGCATTTAGCGGAATGTCACGCGACGCTCCATACTCCGCTAACCGCAAGCGTCCCAAATAACTATGCGCATCGACCGCATTGACTTGTATCACGTCGCCATGCCGCTCAAGTCCCCCTGGCGGACCGCCTACGGGGAGGACGCGGCCATTGAGTCGGTGTTGTGCCGTTTGACGAGCGGGTCGATCGATGCCTGGGGGGAAGCGGCGCCGTTTGCCGCGCCCTGCTACAGTCCGGAATGGGCGGGTGGCCTGTTTGCATTGTGTCGCGACTGGCTCGGCCCCGCGCTGTTAGGACAAGACATCGCGTCGGGACAGGATTTGCAAAAGCGGCTAGCGATGTTCAAAGGTAATCTGTTCGCCAAGTCGCTGTTCGACATGGCGTGGTGGGGGCTGGAAGCCAAGCGGAAGGGCAAGCCGCTCGCTCAACTCATCGGCGGGGAATGCCGCCTCGTCCCGGTCGGCGCCGACTTCGGTGTGATGGACAACCTGGACGACCTGTTGGCGGCAGTCGGCAAGGCTGCGGAGGACAAGTTCCGCAGGATCAAGCTGAAATTCCGCCCCGGATGGGACGTGGAGATGGTGAAGGCGGTCCGCAAGGCGTTCCCCGACGTCACCATCCACGTCGACTGCAACGCCGGCTACAAGATCGCCGATCTGCACGTTTTCAAGGAGATCGACGACTTAGGGTTGGCGATGATCGAACAGCCGCTGCGCTACGACGACCTGATCGACCACGCCACGCTGCAGAAGGCCATCAAGACGCCCGTGTGCCTGGACGAAAGCATCACCAGCCTGGAACACGTGCGGGCGGCCCTCAAACTCGGCGCGTGCAAGTACATCAACGTGAAGCCCGGTCGCGTCGGCGGGCTGACCATCGCACGTCAGATCCACGACCTGTGCCACGCCGCCCACATTCCGTGTTGGGTGGGGGGGATGCTGGAAAGCGCAACGGGAGCCAGCTACTGCCTGTCGCTGGCGTCGCTGGACAACTTCACCTATCCCGCCGACATCTTTCCGAGTGAGCGGTTCTATGAGGAAGACCTCTCCGACCCGCCGCTCCTGCTCGCGCGCGACAAGGACGGCTGCCCCGCCATCCGCGTGCCGGAAAAGCTCTCCAAGCCGCATCCCGACCGGCTGCAGAAGTTGACCCGGCAAAGCGCCACGCTGCAACACAGCGCCACCGTTTAGCCGCGACCCAACAGGGAGCGCTCTGTGGCGACCTGACAACGCGCCGAGCGCTTCGGTGATCGCGTTCGCGGTCATGTGGGAATGCCCCACGGCGCGATGGGAAACCGATTTAACCCGGATTATTCATAGTTCGATGGTGAGTCGCCAGCGCGGGATGGTTTGGTCCTGGGTATCGGGGCGGGAGCGTAAGGGC
>Ga0073934_10004663_pt1 | contig 22362 bp, 26 predicted proteins | sample LarsenN4metaG_FD_76834 | JGI IMG/M metagenome (GOLD analysis project Ga0073934, IMG submission 76834) | Hot spring sediment bacterial and archeal communities from British Columbia, Canada, to study Microbial Dark Matter (Phase II) - Larsen... ...
CAATTCTTATATTCCTCGAAAAACATTTCATCAATTTCATACGACCGTTTGGGAACCAGGCCGAGTTCGTGCTGTTCGAACATTTCGACAAGAATATCTCCATCAACCAGCTCAATGGGTGGAACCCCGTCCCGTCTGGCCTCTTTTTACCGTCTAGAGGGGAAATGATACGGCTCCCCTTTCTTCGGATTGGCTTTCTAGTTCTTCAAGTAATGCGGCGTCGGTCATGTTGATCCGTTGCGGATGATAATTATATTGGTGCATTATTAAATCTCATATAAAGGGCTACTGCAAACAGCGCTGGAGGTAGATATGCCGCAAGTGGACAAGTTTGTCTCGGTAAGTGAGGCCAAGAACAAATTATCAGATTTGATCCGGTGCATGACACACAAACAGGAGATCGTGGCGATCACGCGTGACGGCGTTCCGTCAGCGGTGCTGCTGAGTATGGACCAGTTCGAGGGGCTGATGGAGACCATCGAGATTTTGAGCGATCAGAGGGCAATGCGGGAGCTTCGCCGGTCGTTGAAACAGGCAGAGAAAGGGCAGTGGGTCTCGCATAAGGCTGTTTTTACCGCCACAGAAACCGGGCTCTCACAGTAGATACTGCACAAACCATCTGCTCGCATGCTCCGCCATCTGTTCCAGCGTGCCAGTTCTTCGAAGACATGTGATGCCGCGATGATGAAGTCTCTATCGTTTGAACAATCGAACGTAGTCCTCGAAAATAAACAGCCGGTTCCGCCTCTGACCGGTAAATTCCTTCAGGATCCCCAGCCTTATGAAATCGTCGATAAGTGCAGCAGCGGTATTGGTTTGAGCCTGAATGAGGTCGGTTACCATTTTAATGTTAGTCACCGGTTTTCGGTAAAGTGATCGCATCAGAGTTTGCGCGTTGGCTTGTCGGCGGACATGGAACGTTGGGAGATGCTCTCGCTCAATGTGTTCTTTGAGCGCGAGAATATCCTTGAATACTTGAATGGACATTCCGGTGGTTTCACGCATGCCGAGCAAGAAGAATCGCAGCCAGGGTTCCAGTTTGTGGGTGGTGCGGACCGCCATCAGGTGATCATAATACTCTCCCTTGTGTCGTTCGAAGAAATCGGACAGATAGAGAGCCGGCTTATGCAGTAAGCCGAAGTTTACCAAGTAGAGCACGATCAGCAATCGGCCTAACCGTCCGTTCCCATCGAGGAATGGATGGATCGTCTCAAATTGGTAATGTATAAGCGCGACCTTGAGCAGGTGCGGGATATAGATTTGGTCGTTGTGCATGAATTTTTCAAGATCGCTCATCAGCTCCGGCACATGCTGGTGATGTGGCGGAATAAAGGTGGCATGTTTGAGGCTGACACCGATCCAGTTTTGGCTGGTTCGAAATTCTCCCGGCTGTTTGTGTTTGCCCCGCACTCCTCGTAGCAATACCGCGTGCGTCTCGCGCAAGAGGCGGTTGGACAAGGGAATCCGGCTTAGCTGTTTGATGGCGAAATTGATGGCTTCGATGTAATTGTGTACTTCTTGCCAATCGTCGCGCTTTTCTGGATCGACATCGAGCTTGCCTACTAATGCCTCTTCAATGTTGGTTTGCGTGCCTTCGATACGGCTGGAGGTCGTGGCCTCCTTGGTGATATGCATGCGGATAAAGAAGTCCACATCCGGAATGAGCTGTGAGAATGCGTTCAACTCTCCAAGCAACCGATTCGTTTCCTCCAGGAGAGTAAGGATCTTTGAATCGGAAACCGTCCATTCATGGTTGATCGGCGTGGGCAGGAAGCTTTGGTATTCATACTGCTCCTCGTACATTCCGGCTTTGAACTCACTGATATTCATAGACTTTCCATGTTTTTTCCACCAATTTGACCTAAGTTTATTGTTATGTCAAATACAGGACTCCGAATTGATATAACGACCGGCATATGTCAAATGGACAGGCACATAACAACTAGCGGTAGGAATAGGTTAGTGGGACGTTATGGAAACTCTTAAATCTGCTGCAAATAGCGTTGAAACCATCTCCCCGCATGTTCCGCTACCTGTTCCAGTGTACCGGGTTCTTCGAAGAGGTGCGTGGCGCCGGGAACAATGATCAATTTCTTTTCGCAGGTCAGCAGATCGTACGCGGCCTGGTTCATCTCGATAACCGGTTCATCGTGGCCTCCGACGATCAACAAAGTTGGAGCAGCGACTGAAGGCAGATAGGGTTCAGCCAGATCCGGGCGTCCGCCTCGTGACACGACGGCCTTGATGTTCGACGGCTCTCGCGCTGCAGCTTGCAGGGCCGCTCCGGCGCCGGTGCTGGCACCGAAATAGCCGATGCTCAGAGGGTTTGTCCGCGGCTCCGCTTCCAGCAAGTCCTTTGCCAGCAACAGCCGATCTGCCAGCAGGTTAATATCGAACACTTTGCGCCGATCATCCGATTCCTCTTCGGTCAAGAGATCCAGCAGCAACGTGGCAAGTCCGTCTCGTTGCAAATGGCGTGCGACGAAATTGTTGCGCGGGCTCAATCGCCCGCTCCCGCTTCCATGTGCAAAGATAACGACCCCGCGCGAACCGGGTGGAAGTCCGAGGGTGCCCTCCAGGGTCATTCCCCCTTTTACGATCCTGACGGTCTGCTCGTGGAAAGATGCCATGGTCGTTCTATTTCTTGGTGGGACTGCAGGGAGCCGGACGGCTGAGCCCACCCGGCAATTTGGTCTTATCGTCGACGCAGGCGGCATTGAGTTGGGGCTGTGTGAGACCGACGGCTGACGAAAGGTTGGCTCCCGTGAAGTTCGCGCGACGCAAGTCTGCCGAGTCCAGCCGAGCCCCATTCAAATTGGTTCCAACTAGGATGGCATCCTGGAGGTTGGCGTCCTGAAGATTGGCCTGCATCAAGTTGGAGTGACTGAAATTCGACTCGCGAAGATCTGCGCCGACGAGATTGGCCGATTCCAGATTGGCCCTATTGAATTGTCCTTGCCGGAGAGAAGATTTTGGAGCGTAGATTTCGCTCAGATCTGCGTTCATGAAGTTGGCGTGCCATCCCTTGGCCCCGATAAGAACGGCGCGGTTGAGGTTGGCGTCCAGGAAATTAGCCTCATCGAGGACGGCGTGATAAAGAATCGCCATCCGGAGCTTCGCCGAACTCAAATCCGCCTTGACCAGCGCGGCCTCTTCTAAGTTGGCTCCTTCCAAGTCGGCGCCTGGCAGGTCGGCGCCATCCAGGCTGGCATATCGGAGGTCTGCGCCACGAAGAATCGCATCCTTGAGGTTGGCATTGCGCAAATTCGTTTCATCCAGATAGGCGCTTTCCAAGTCGGCTTCGACCAGACGAGCGCCTTCCAGGTGCGCACGGTCCAGTAGCGAGCCTTGAAGGTTCGCGCGATAGAGATTCGCGTTGGTCAGGATGGTGCGACGCAGGTCGGCGCCTGTCAGATCAGCATTGGCCAGGACCGTGCCCTTCAGGGTCGCTCCGTAAAAATAGGCCTCGACGAAGTTGCCGTCGGTTAAGTCGGCAGAAGTGAGATCCGCCCCCTCCAATTGCGCCCGCTCGAATGAGGCTTCACGTAGTTTGGCACCGACTAAGACAGCATCAAAGAGAGCCGCTTCATCACCCACCACACGAGAGAGATTCGCACCAGTGAGCCGGGCACGGCGCAGGTCGGCTCCAGAGAGATTGCCGTCTTCAAGGAGAACTTTGGTAAGGTCAGCTCCGGCAAGACTGGCCTGAGCCAGGGTAGCCTGAGTCAGTGTCGCCTGCCGCAAGATGGTGCCTTCCAGGTCGGCCCGTTCAAGATTCACTCCTGCAAGTGATGCCCGGCTCAGATCAGCTTGGCAGAGCTCGGCGCGCTTGGCATCCGGATTGCCCCGATACTCCACCCATCGTTCGTGTGCACGCACAAGGGCTTGCAATGTCTTGGCGGGGACGGACTTCTTCTTGTAGAGGCTCTTGCAGAGAGGCACTGCAGGCGATTTAGCATCTGATATTGCTGATGTTGACGGGCCGGCCGCCCAGGTCCAGGTGGTGGTGAGGCCGAGGAGGATGAGGATTTCCACGATCGTGATTGGCACAGAGGCTCTCTTCATTCGTGTCTCCTTCATGAGATGTTCGGTACACGGTCTACCGTTTGCGTCAACATCTGCAAAGCCGGTGAGATCCGAACGTCGTAGGCCGGAACAGGCTCAAGGGCTCGCAGCCATTCGGGAAGTTGCCCAAGCTGCGCAGCCGCATAGAGTCGCACTTCGGCCAAGTCCCGCGCTGCTGCAAGGCGGCGGCCTTCCTTCATGACAGGTTGGAACATCGGTTCGCCGGGCAGTTGATCGTTGTGTGTTGTGACGACGTCATGATCGAGGTGACCGTCACTTCTATGAAACCGGAAGACCTGCTTGCGGCCGGGCCACGTGGCTTTGCCCTCCGATCGCTTTCGACAGGGGCGCCCCGCATATTCTTGAAGTTTGTAAGCGCAGTCCAGGGAGGGTGCATCGGATGAAGTCGTCATCGCCGTTCCGACGGCGAAGCTGTCGATTGGCGCACCGGTTTGGACCAGATCCCTCAGGCGATATTCATCGAGGTTGCCGCTAGCGAGAATCTGTGCATGAGGCAAGCCTCCTTCATCGAGGATGCGTCGAACCTTTCGGGCATGGTCGGCCAGATCACCGCTGTCTAACCGTACCCCTTTGACCGTAATACCACGGGCTTGAAGTCTTCCGGCCAACGATACGACTTTACCAGCGGCTGCTTCCGTGTCGTACGTATCGATCAGGAGAACGACATTGTCGGGTTGAGTTTGGGCAAAGTGCTCGAAAGCCACGAGTTCATCTTCGTGGGCTTGCACGAAGGAGTGAGCCATCGTGCCATAGAGAGGAATTCCGTAAACCATGCCGGCCAGGACGGTCGCAGTTCCAGCGAAGCCCTCCAAATAGCTTGCCCGCGCGGCGAGGAGACCGGCTTCCGCGCCATGGGCACGGCGCAGTCCAAAATCGATGAGCGGCTTCCCTCCTGCGACCAGCACCGAGCGTGCTGCTTTGGAGGCGACCATGGTCTGGAAGTTCAACAGGTTCATCACGCGGCTTTCGACCAGCTGGGCTTGCGGAAGCGGCGCGACAATTCTGAGGATCGGCTCGTGGGGAAAGAATATCGTTCCTTCGGGTATTGCCTCCACGTTACCGGTGAATCGCAGGGTTTCCAAGTACTGAAGCAGTCTCGAACTGAACCGACCCGATCGCTCCAGCCAGGCCAGTTCTTCCTGTGTGACCCGCAGTTTCGAGAGATAGTCCAACACCTGTTCGAGACCGGCTGCGACTAAAAAGTTCCGGTGAGTGGGCAATTTGCGAACAAAGAACTCGAATACGGCCGGCTCATCCATCCCTTGTTCCAGGTAGGCCTGGGCCATCGTCAGTTCATAGAGGTCGGTGAGCAGGGCACTGGTCGAAGGATTCATATTGCAAGCATCTCCCATCGAACAGGCACCGCTCCCAAGCGGATCATCTCCTCTTCGGCGCGGCGACCATCGTCAGGATGAAGATTGACCGCCTTGATGCCGTCCATCAGGAGACACACGTCATAGCTTAATGCCCGGGCATCCTTGACCGAGTTCAACACACAATAGTCGGTTGCCAATCCGCCGACGAAGAGCCGTCGTACCGTCAGGGCTCGCAAATGCCGATCCAGTGGAGTGTCTTGGAAGGCTGAATAGGCTTCTCGATCCCTGTCGACGGCCTTATAGATGATGACGGCCGGTGGTGGCATTGCAAATGACGGCGGCGGCAGAGAGCCGGGTGAACCGGCGACACAATGCACAGGCCACGGCCCCCCCTGCGATTGAAAAGAGCAATGGTCTGGTGGGTGCCAATCGCGAGTCAAAAAAATGGGGAGACTGTGAGTCTGAAATAAGCGGACATAGTTCAAGAGAGTTGGAATGATTTCATCGCCGCCGGTGATGCCCAGAGCCCCTCCTGGAAGAAAATCGTTCTGGATGTCTGCAATGAGCAATGCGTCATGGGGTGCGAGGGAAATCATGGGAGCTGTGGGGAATCTAATGTGACTCAGGTCTTTAGATCAACACGTCACGAGATCTTCGACCCGCTAGGGGCCTCGTTGTGACAACAGACGAATGTATGCGACGACGTCTTGCATTTCTCCGTCGGTGAGCTGGCCGCGCCACGAATGCATCGGGCTGAAGACAACGCCGTGCTCGATGGTCCGCAGTAGCTCTTCATCGGATTTCAGGAACGATTGAAATCGTTGAAAATTCGTCGGGGGGACTTTCAATGAAGCGGCGTCCGGCCCATCCCCTCGACCACTTGGCCCATGACAGCTTTGACAATGCTGCTCGTACACGGCTTTCCCGCGCGCACGGTCTGGCGGATAATCTTGGGCGTATAAGGGGGAGATCACCAGGCCGATCAGAACGAGAAGGGTCCACGATCCCACGATGAAGAATCGGTTCTCTGTGTGTCGCGATTGCATGTCGATCGAATGGTGCAGCGTGTTCAAAAAGGCCGTCCAGCAAGGCCGCAGCGAGAGAAGGGCCGAGGAGGTACATACCAAGCTTCGCTTGAACCGCTCGCTTCGATCACATGCGAGCGGATAGGTACCGTGCCTTCGCCTTCGGTACGTTGAGGGCCTGAACGATGCGAGAACGCCGTTGGCGGACTTTTTCAACACGCTGCTAACTCTTCTTGGTGGTGTGAGCGATGAATGGGCTGAAGAGTTGCTGCAGCTTCTTGCTTCCGCACGCCGGACATTGAACTTCGCCCGCTTCATGCTCCTTCAAGGTCACCACGATCAACGATTCCTTCCCGCAATCGAGACACTTATAGTCGTACATCGGCATCGCGTGCCCCTTTCGACCATCAGCCAACAATCATGAGTGGATAGGTCCCCTGGTGTAACAGAGCATGTGAAACACTGCCGAGCACCATGCGGGTGAGGCCTCGGCGTCCCCGGGATCCCGCGAGGATAAGATCCGGATTCAAGGCCTTGGCTTCCTGAAGAATTCCATCAACCGGAGTACCTAACGTGGTTGCCACGCGGGTTTGATAGCCATATGGTTTGAGCTTGGCGGCTGTTTCGTCGAGAAAGTCCTTCGCTTTGTTGAGAGAATGGGTTTCCATGTGCTCGACCGAAACTGCATCAACCGGCCAGGGCGGCCTCGTATGGGGCAGGACGGTGAACAGGGTAATCGTAGGCGGTTCACGAAAAGGTTTCTGTTGAAGGAACGCTAGGGCATGGTCTGCGTCGTAGTTCCCTTGTAAGGGAAGCAATATATGATGCAGCGTTTTCAAGGGACCAGGCAGAATCAGTTTGGCACCGGGCGCGAACGTCAGCACTCGATGGGAGACGCTCCCGATGAGCCGTTCCTTGATCGGTCCAAGGCCTCGGCTACCCATGAGAATCAGCTTCACCTTGAGTTGTTCGGCCAAGGCCACGATCTGATCCGCCGGAGAGCCGACGACCAGATGTTTCGTGACCGGCCCAACATCCAATGGGAGCAACGACACAATGCGATCCAACAATCGAGTCCCGTCGTCGCGCATGTTTCGCTCGACCGTCTCGTACAGTTCCTGCGCCACTTCCGGCATCATCATGGGATAGGCCGGGCTGGGAACATCGAGCACGTGTACGATGTGCAGTTCCTCGGCACGAGACAAGTACTTGAGGGATCGAACCGCCTCATACGCGTGATCAGAACCGTCCACCGCGAGCAAAATCTTCATAGCGCCACCTTTTTTTGACTAAGGATCTGCTCCGTTCCGCATGAATCATTCAGGCAATAACGCTGTCGCGATCATCAGATAAATTCCTACGCTCAGAATGTCCTGGACGACGGTCGCCACCGGTCCACTGGCCAGGGCCGGATCCGCTCCGAGGCGCGCCAGTCCCAGCGGAAGAAGGCTGGCCATGACGCTGGCCATGACGGCGGTGACCCCTAACGAGGTTCCCACGATCATTGCCAAGGTCGGGTGGCCATTCCAGACCCACAATCCCGTGGCTGCCACGAGTGCGACGATCGTTCCGATTGATATCCCGATCAATGCTTCTCCGGCCAGTTGCGTCCATAACGCGACTTCGCCATAGGCCAACCGTCGAACCAGGACGGTTTCAGTTTGCGTCCCAACCGCATCGGCCATGTACACAACAAGAGGCAGAAAGAACGAGAGCGCCACTTCATTCTTCAGCGACGATTCAAACACCGACGCCACGCCCCCGGCTAAAAATCCGCCTGCGAGGCCGACCATCAACCAGGGCAGGCGCGCGCGGACCTGGGCCGCAGTCTGTCGGACGGTGAGAGACAGAGGGAGATGGTTTATTCGGCCTACGCCGCCCATTCGCAAAAAGTTGTCCACATGTTCGTCATGCAGCAAGGCTAAGAGTCTTCCGATCGGAATAGCGCCCAACAGCCGACGGCGGCTGTCGATGACAGCCACATCCGCGTCATGGCGTTCGACCGCCCGCAACGCCACTGTCTCTGCCGCATCGCCGGGAAGGACTTCGATCGGAGGCAGACCCTCGAGATCGGCTAAATAGGTCTGCTCCTTTGCCTGGAGCAGACGCTCAATCGGAACCTGGCCGATCAGTGTGGCCCGATCATCGACAAGGTAGATATGGCCCACCTCCTCCCAGGTATGTCCCCGAAGAGCGGCGATCATTTCTCCGACCGTACGGTGTTTGTCGCTGCGTGGAACATCTACGGCCATCAGGTCTGCCGCTGTCGCCATCCTATTTCCTCTGAGTCGAACGCTACTGACAATCTGCAGGGCAGAAGAAAACAAAATATACGACGATCGCGAGTCCTAAGCCTATTGCTCCAAGCAGAAGCCATCGTCCGCGTGTCATTCTTCTCTCCACTCGGGAAGATCTTCAGCAAGTCCAATGCCATAGAGAAATTGAGACGTAAAATATAAGGCGTGAAAAAACATTCATCAGATGGCACAGTCTGTTATCCTGCATTTCTTACGTTTCGTGTTGTGCCTTCAATGGCGCCTTCTGCTACAGAGGGCGAATGGCCGCTGTAGCAGAGAGCCCCTGCCTCCGGAGACGTCTCTGTGGTCGGTAACCGATCACGGAAGGAACCAACTGCAAACCCTGTGGTTTCTCAAAATCCACACCCATCGCCGTAAGTTCTTCGTGAGTGGCATCGCCCTTGCTCGAATTCCCAAGTCAGGAGGATCGTTCATGGGGAAAGAAACTGATCTCTTCAAGACCATTCTGGTTCCGGTCGATTTTTCCCCTTGTTCGGACGAGGCATTCCGGGTCGCTTGTCAAATGGCGCGGCTGTGTGGAGCAAAAGTGCTCGTTCTGCACGTGATCGACACCAGCACACTTGCCGCATTCAATCGATTAGGTCTATTGGCTGTTCCGTCCGATGCCGCCCCGCAGCGCCGCCGCTTACGCCATCATGCCCGTCTAAAAGTAAGGGAGTTGCTGGACTCGAACGTTGCGACGGATATCAAAGTCACACGCCTGATCGTGGAGGGAGCGCCCTTCGTCGAGATCGCGAAAGTTGCGCGTACGGGGGATATCGATCTGGTCGTGATGGGAGGCTACGGCGGCCGGTCCGGCAGTGTGGACAAGATTTTCTTCGGCAGCACGGCGGAAAAGGTCGTGCGTACCGCGGGCTGTCCCGTACTGACCGTGCCGCTTGCCACATCCGCCGCACGACCAACAGCGACTCGCTAACGCAGAGGGAGGAGATTATGACCATTGGGAGAAATCAAGTGCAGTGGCGGAAGTTGGGAATGGCGGTATCCGTGGCGTGTTTGGCCTGGATGTATGGCGCAGTTCTTCTGGCACAATCCGAACAGGTGGTGGACGTCACGATCAAGGATTTTCGTTTTGTGACGAAGCAGAGTCCGTTGCGCTTGGGGTTCCCCACAGTCATTAAAGTACGGAATGATGACGCGGAGCGACACGATTTTAGCTCGACCATGTTTGAGGGAATTCCGACACAGATTGAAAAGGACGGCGTCATCGTGTACGGCCGAGGGGTGGGCGGTGTCTTTCTCGATCCGAAACAAGAAGTGACGATTCGATTTGACATGACACGGCCGGGTCGGCACGTCTTTCGATGTTCCATTCACCCGACGATGAGCGGCGAGTTGCTCCTGTTGAGTGCGGAGGCGGTGTGAGTGTGCCTGCGGGAGGGCCGAGAATTCTGTTTGCGACCGACGGCTCGCAAGGATCGGCGATGGCGGAGGGCTATGCCTGTGTGTTGGCCCAGTCATGGGGGGCCTCGCTGACCGTGATGAGTGTGCTGGAATTTCCTCCTGGGATGGACCCGGACTACGCGGTCAATCGGCTGTATCTGGATGGCTTGATGAAGGAAGCCACGGAGAAATTGACGGAGCTGAAGGCGCGGGCGGTCGACCTCGGAATTTCCGTAGAATCGCATCTTGCCACAGGAATTCCGAGCGAGGAAGTGTTGGCCGTCGCGCGGACTCAAGGGGTCGAATTGATTGTGGTCGGCACGAGAGGGAAGACCGGTCTAGAACACATCTTGTTGGGGAGCACGGCAGAGCGAATTATTCGTAGGGCCCCCTGTCCCGTTTTGGCTGTTCCCATGGAAAAACAGAACGCAGACGAAAGCTCGAGCACCGAAAAGCCGAGCACAGCCCTGAAGCGAATGCTCGTGCCCGTCGACTTTTCCGACTGTTCGCTCGATGCCTTGGAGTATGGAGCGTTGGTCGCACAGCGATCGAACGCCTCTCTGAAACTTCTTCATGTGCTCGAGCCGGTATCGTATGGCCTCGATTTTACACTTCCCCACATAGCCCAGCGGGAATCGAGCAAGACAGCCATCACGAAGCGGTTATCGGATCTTGCCTCCACGCTCGCTTCTGTCGGCCTTGCGACCGACTTCCTGATTGCGGGCGGGCTGCCGGCCGACTCTATTCTTGACACGGCCCGAGCGCAGTCGGTTGACGTGATTGTGATGGGGACTCATGGCCGGCGGGGCCTGTCTCATGCGTTGTTCGGCAGTGTCGCCGAGTCCGTCCTTCGAAGATCCTCGTGCCCTGTTCTCACAGTGCGGAGCCCGAAGTTACCGTCGGGCCATCGTCGTGTTCTCTCAGGATAATCGATGCCGACCAATGTTTAACCCAGGAGCGAGTTATGGGAACGCGCAAGACAACAACCAAGAAAGTCAAAGGCCGACCCGCCTCCACGGCGCGCCGAGTCGAGAAGCCCATCGAGCTGCCGGATGGAATGTGGGAGCGGATCTCGCGGAAAGCGTACGAGCTCTGGGAACAGCGCGGCCGTCAAGAAGGCAACGCGCTTCGCGATTGGCTCGACGCGGAAGAAATCGTCATGGAAGAAATCCATGAAGCTCGTGAATGACCGCGTGGTCGGATTCTGGACTCCGCGGCCTCCATCTTTGGATGGAGTGCTTTCACACCTGGAAAGCCTTTCGTTCAAGCCGGAATTCACATTGCAGCGTGAACTGGCACACGCACGCGCACTCAAGCCGTATTGGGAAGGGGATGCAGGACGGCTTGTCGCACCGATTGAGCAGGAAGTCGAACTGGCGAACCTCTACCTGTTCTGCGACTACTACCCTGACGATGGCCAGCTGACGCTTATCGAACAGCTGCGAGACGTCATCACCGAGCACATTCCCGAAGAGGAGCGGCAGTGGCTCGATCCCTTGAAGCATTCCTATCTGGATCTACTGAAACCGACGTCTCCACCACGACCTGATCGAGATCTTGTCCTGCAATCGCTCGGTGATGGGACGAAGCTGGTCCTGCCCAGCGGAGAATTCATCAAGCATCTTGCGTTGGACCGTCCGATGCTGACCCGAGTCATTCATGACCCCACCACTCAAGAGTCCGAAAAGGCTGTATGGGCCGGCTGCGGGGTCACCGTGTCGCAAGCTGATGCGGAGGCCTTACTCAAGATCACGGCGGAGTGGCGCCGAGAAATGGAAGTGACCACCGGGTCCTTTGCGTTAGGGGAATGGAAAGAGTTCGTCAAACGATTCGGCTACATGATTCTCTGGGCATTGGCGCAACTGCGCCTCGATGCCTTGGTGGATGCCGTGGTCCATATCGGATATCGGAATCCCAACGGGCAGCCCTATCTGTATGCCGTGGCTCTGTACGACCACCACGAACCTCGATTCTTCACTCAAGTCTTGTCTGAAATGAACGAATTTCAGGGAGAGAAGCCCGCTCCGAATCACACGCCGCGTGCCGCGGGAGATCCGCCTTCGGTCCAGCAATGGGTCCAACGGGAGGACGGTCGGCTCGTCGCCCGACTCACGCTCACCGCGTATCAACTCATCGTGGAATGCGATAGCCCACAACGGTTGGACCACATCAAGCATCGACTCGCGGCCTCGTTGGGATTTTCACTGCATTTCCGAGGCGAGACGTTGGCGCCGCCGGCCCGGCAACTATCGACGGCCGACCTCATGTCCGATGAGCCTCCGACGTTGATCGTGACACCGGAAGAAGACCGAACGCTCCTCAACCAGTTCCTGGAGAAAGCCTACTTGGAGTGGTCGGATCAGCCTCATCTCGCGCTCAGCAGACAAACGCCTCGGCATGCCGCTGCGGCTCCGGCGTTGCGTGGCAAGGTCGGTGGTCTGATCGATGACATGGAGCACCACGATCCGGGTCGGCAGCGGTTTGGGAAGCCAGCCTTTAATTATAACCGTCTTCGTGCCCATGTTGGCCTGGAAGAAGTGCCGGAGTAATTCGGGTCGCACCGCTTGCCTCTTGACGAAATGAAGTATACAACCATGCCGCAGAAGATGAAGAAGCCGGAGAGCCGATGGAAGACAGTCAAGGGGGAAAGCCCATGGCAGTAGAGCGTCCGACAGTCGGGGTTCTCGTCGGCGGAGGGCCGGCCCCCGGTATTAATAGCGTGCTCAGCGCGGCCACGATCCGCAGTATTCTCGGTGGTTCGGACGTGCTCGGGCTCATCGATGGGTTCAAATGGCTCATGGAAGGGAGTACGGGACAAGTACGGCCGCTTTCGATCGATGACGTCAGCCGGATCCATTTTCGGGGCGGATCCTATCTGGGCACGTCGCGGGCGAACCCGACGAAAAGTGCTGAGCTTCTCGACAATGTATTATTCTCGCTGTCAAGGCTGGGTGTGACGCGTTTGATGACCATCGGAGGAGACGACACCGCGTTCTCCGCGATGAAGCTGGAAGAACGAGCCGGAGGTCGAGTTCAAGTCATCCATGTTCCGAAGACCATCGATAACGATTTGGATCTCCCGCCTGGCATTCCGACGTTCGGGTTTCAAACGGCCCGGCACATTGGGGTCGACATCGTCAAAAATCTGATGGTGGACGCCCGCACCACAACGCGCTGGTACTTGGTCGTGACCATGGGACGCAAGGCCGGCCATCTCGCCTTGGGGATCGGGAAGGCGGTCGGTGCCACGCTGACGATCGTTCCGGAGGAGTTCCGTGAACGGCCGATCAGGCTTCAGCGGCTTGTCGATCTTTTAATCGGAGCCATGGTCAAGCGGCTGGAGCATGGTCGAGCCGATGGAGTGGCCGTGCTGGCCGAAGGACTGATCGAAATCATCGATTCCCGCGATCTTGGCGGGGTGGAGCATGTTGAACGAGATGAGCACGGTCATCTTCGAATGAACGAGATAGACATCGGCGATGTGTTACGGCGTGAACTGACGAAGCAACTTCACCGGCTGGGGCTATCCATGAACGTCGTGGCGAAGAATGTGGGGTACGAACTCCGTTGCGCGGATCCGATTCCCTACGACATCGAATACACACGCGACCTCGGCTATTGCGCCGCGCAGTTTTTGCTCGACGGCGGGACATCCGCAATGGTCTCGATTCAGAACGGCCGGTTCACGCCGATTCCGTTCAAGCAGCTGGTGGATTCCTCCACGGGGCGAACGAAAGTCAGGATGGTGGATATCGATTCTCAGTCTTATCAGATTGCCCGGCAATACATGATTCGACTGACGGAAGCCGATATGACTAATCGAGACGCGCTGGGTCGATATGCCGCCTTGACCGGACTCTCTCCGGAGGCGTTTCGAGAACGATTCGCCTCGGTCCTCTGAAGACGATCGATGCGTCTGGTCGAACACAAAGGACATGCACGATGAAGATTCTCGCGGCAACAGATGGATCGAAATACGGCAAGTGGGCCATTGAGTGGTTGGCGGAGATCCCGTTCGCCGTACAGCCGGTCATCCGTGTTCTCCATGTCGTCGATGTGGCGAGCGTTCGGGCTCCCTTTATGGTCCAACCGATGATCGTCGGTACCGAACGGTACATTCAGTCCGAGGTGAAACGAATGGAAACAGCGGCGAAATCCACAAAAAAAGAATCGGAAGATTTATTGTCAACGCTCGGCTTGGGCGGAACCGTGACGATCGACCAAGGCGGTGTGGCAGCCACGATTATGAAACATGCCCAGCGCGGTGTAGGACTCCTGTCGATCGGGTCCCGAGGCTTGGATGCCTTGGATCGATTTATGCTGGGCAGCGTCTCGAACCATGCCATCCACCATGCTCCTTGTTCCGTACTGGTCGTGAAAGAGGGCCCTCGGCCCATCCGGCATGTGGTGCTGGGGATCGACGGGTCGGCGGCGTCGGATAGAGCGGTGAAGTTTTTGATGCGCTGGCTCAATCCCACCCCGAATGGTCCGGATCACGAACCAGTCATGGTAACGGTGACGCATGCGATCCCCTATTTCAAGTATCCAGAAGTCAAAGAGACCGGAAAAACGCTGGTCCAGCGCTATGGGGCTAAGCTCTCGAAATCAGGCTTCCAGATACGCGAAGCCTTGCGGCTGGGAAAGCCGGCCGACGAGATCCTGACGGTGGCCAAACAGGATAAGGCGGACTTGATCGTGACCGGGGCGAAGGGGTTAGGTGCAATCCGTCGTATTCTACTCGGCAGTGTCTCCACCCGTGTGGTGCAACATGCCCATTGTGGGGTGCTTGTAGTCCGCTGATCATCTAAAGTAGGGGATGGCTCATGGCGCGCTGAACAGGCTTGACGCATAGGAGGAAAGCGCAATAGACTGACGCCCTCTCGGATCATCAAGGGAGAGGATTTATGACAGCACTAATGAAAATCGATCAAGACTCACTCCCTGATCGTTTAGTGACGGGGCTTTCAAAAATCGGTTTGGCGATGAAGAGCCGCGCATGGAGGCGGAAGGGGCGGCAAGGTGTTGGCCCCTTGCAAATCCAAGTGCTGACGTTTCTCCGGTCTCGACCGAATCATTCGGCTACCGTCTCGACGATTGCCCGAGAACTGTCCGTCAAGCTACCCACCGCTTCTGAAGTCATCCGAACGCTTGAGCATAAGCGCTTGGTCCGGCGGCGCCGTCGGGAAATCGACAACCGTGTCGTGACCGTGCACCTCACCTCTCTTGGGGCCAAGGCAGGTCACGTGGAAAACCGATGGCCGGAGATTCTGGCGTCTGCGACCGAGAATTTGTCCGTGCAAGAGCAGGTCGCTCTGCTTACCGCGCTTGTGAAACTGATTCGCGCGCTTCAACTGCAAGGAGAAATCCCTGTGGCGCGCATGTGCATCTCCTGCGAGCATTTCCGTCCGCATGCCTATGCGGATTCGGACCAACCGCATCACTGCGAATTCTACAATGTCGCGTTCGGTGATCAGGCATTTCGCCTTGATTGTCCAGAGTACGTGGAAGCTCCGGGGGACGCTCAGAGCAATAATACCGACTCTCGTAAAGTTGCGGGCATAGCCCAAGGCCTAACCGCCGGCTGAGGGCGTATCATGGGGGCGGCTTCTGTGGCGGTGGCTCGGTTTGACTGATGTAGAGTGGTCGGTCCGCCTCAATCTGCCTCATGAGGTCTTCCCAAGCCGCCTGTAACGCGGTTTGGATGGGGCCACGGTCTGAGGCAGTGACCCACCGTACCGATGATCCCACCGCGGTCTGTTCTGCACGATACGGCTTGATCGGCCGGATGGCCTCGCTCATCTCTGCTTGTAACACTATCCGGTAGTGATAACGACCTTGTCGGGAAGTCAGTGACAACTTCGTGGCCACGCGAAGTGTCAGGTCGGCTGGGTCGGTCAAGACCGAGGCGAAGGTGCCTCGTTGTTGCAGGTAGCGTAAGACCGCTTCATTCAGGTCGAGATGTGACCATTCCAAGAGAGCGATACCGGGCCGATGGTCCGGACCTTCCATTGAAATCGGACTGATAATGGCTTGAAGGGTTCGAGGGATTGTGACGGACGATGCACTTCCGGGAAGAAGTGTCACCTGTATTCGATGAACACACCCCACCCATACGATACATACGGCCAGGAGGAGCATTTTCAACATACTCAAGTGGATCATGGAGCAATCAAAAGGTGGGTGGATTGAACCTCCACCCGGTTCTGATCCGCGTAATGTGATTAGTAGGTCGAATGGGGAGAGGGGTCTGACACGATCTCCAAGTCTTTCAACGCTCGCGCAGCCTGCTCTCGGTAGGCTCGTTCCGTGGGATCCGTGTAAGTATCGATCACACGTTGATAGGAGGCACGGGCTCTCTCCGGCTGCTGCTTGATCGCGAAATATTGTCCCAATGCAATCCAGTTCTGAGCCGCCGTTCCTCGAGCCGTTTTCATCAGTGCGAACTCCCGCTGGACCTGCGACGTCCCTTGCAATGGCCCCTGCTTTCTGACGGTCTCCGCCATCTGGTCGGCCATGAGTTCGATCTGTTCGTTTTCGTGAACCGCCGCCCCCACTCGATTAGCCTTGAGGTGCGTGTAGAAGTTCTCGATATGGTCCTTCATGACGTCCGCTCGCCGCTGATACGGATCTTGTACACAACCAGATAGAAGGAGGACAAACAACGAGATGACACCTATTGTGCTGGAGAAGAAGTGGCGAGTGGAGGTCTTCATATGGGCCTCGCAGATGAAGAACCTTGACGTGTCAAGGCGGTGTGAGTCTACCATACACTCAGTCGTGCAAACACTAGCTCGATGGGAGGCCTTCTCCACGAATGACTCCGATGCGACCGACCGGAGGTCGCGAAGCCCCTTGAACCTCTGACGACGGCTGAGCTATCTTAGATCCCGGTTTTCTAGAGGCGAAAATCTTCGCGGGGGTAAGGGTGGGCCTTCGAATAACGAGGAGGATGATATGGGAAAGAGCTTAAAAGGGACCAAGAGTCACGACAATCTGAAACATGCGTTTGCAGGCGAATCGCAGGCGAACCGCCGGTATCTGTATTTCGCGAGGCGGGCCGATATTGAAGGCTATCCTGACGTCGGCGGACTCTTCCGAGACACCTCGGAGGCTGAAACGGGCCATGCCTTCGGTCACCTCGATTTTTTGAAAGAGGTGGGAGATCCGGCGACGGGCGTGCCGATGGGGAACACCGACGCCAATCTTAAGTCCGCCATCGAGGGTGAAACATACGAGTATACTCAGATGTATCCAGGAATGGCGAAGACTGCGCGGGACGAAGGGTTCCCTGAGTTGGCCGAGTGGTTCGAAACCTTGGCGAAAGCCGAACGGTCCCATGCCAATCGGTTCCAGAAGGGACTGGATACTCTGAAGAGCTAAACCGCCTGCGTATCAGCTTACGTGCAGCGGTCAGTTTTCGGCGACGTGGCGGATATCCGTCGACGAGGACTGGCCGCTCGTCGTTTTCGGAGAGATGAATGAAAGGTCTCAGCCTCATCACACCGATCGATTCCAAGCAGTTGGAGAAGGAAACGCTGCGGATCTACGAGGTCTGTGACGGTTGCCGGCGCTGCTTCAATCTCTGTCCATCGTTCAACACGCTATTGGATCGGATCGATGTGTACGAGGGTGATGTGGCCAAACTGACCCCGGCCGATCATCATCGAGTCGTCGACGAATGTTACTACTGCAAACTCTGTTTCAACCATTGTCCCTATACTCCGCCCCATCATTACGAAATCGACTTCCCGCATTTGATGGTCGCCTGGAAGAAGCGTCTTGCGTCGGAGCGCGGGGTGCGATTGCGGGATCGCCTGTTGATCATGACGGATGCTATCGGACGACTCGGCAGTGCGACCGCCTCGGTCACCAACCGTTTGTTGGAGAACCGACTTGTGCGCCGTCTTCTGGAACGAGTCGTGGGGATTCATCGTGACCGCCGGCTCCTTCATTTTTCTGGAGAGACGTTTCACCGCTGGTTCGGCCGTCGAGCCAAGACGGCCGAAGCGGATCCGCCTGTCCGCAAGGTCGCGCTGTTTGCGAGCTGCCTCGTGAACTTTCAGACGACGGATGTCGGCAAGGCGACGGTGCAGGTGCTGGAGAAGAACGGGGTCCAGGTGGTGGTGCCGGAGCAACGCTGTTGCGGCATGCCGAGTTTCGATATCGGCGATACACAGGCGATTCAGCAAGCTGCTCAAAGCAACGTCGCGTCATTCTACCCTTTGGTCGCCGAAGGATACGACGTGGTCGTCCCGACGGCCAGTTGCAGTTTGATGTTGAAACGCGAGTATCCGGAACTCCATCGCGATGAGAAGGCCAAACGGGTGGCGGAGCGGACCTTCGATATCTGTGAATACCTCATGGCAATGAAAAAGACCGGCCATCTGGCGACCGATTTTCCGGTGAACCCTGGGCGCGTCGCCTATCAGATTCCTTGTCACCTGAGAGATCAGAATATTGGGTTCAAGTCTAAGGAACTCATGGAATGTGCCGGTGCACAGGTCGAGGTGGTTGAGCAATGTTCGGGGCATGACGGCGCCTGGTCTGCCAAAACGGAGTTCTTCTCGCTTTCGATGAAAATCGCCGGCAAAGCGGTGCGTGCAATCGAACAAGCCAAGCCCAATCTTGTCGCTTCGGACTGTCCTCTGGCCGGATTACAGTTGGATCAGGCCGGCGCATCGGCGCATGCAGGGGGAAAGAGCGTGCGGCATCCGATTCAGATCGTCCGCGATGCTTATGGATTACCCAGGCCGGAGTGAGGAGACGTATCAGAGTTGACGCCACGCGAATGAAGAGGTAGGAGGCAATCAGTGAAAGCGATCGCTTCGGAAGATGTCATTCCTCACGAGGAGTATGAAAAACAGCGTGATGCCTTTCGAGCAAAGATCATCGTGCTGAAGCAGCGGCGGCGCATTTCCGTCGGCCCGTGTATCACCATGGTTTTCGAGAATCGTGAGACGGTACAGTTCCAGATTCAGGAGATGATCCGCGTCGAGCGGATTTTCGACCCGGCCAAGGTTCAGGATGAGTTGGATGTGTACAATGCGCTCATACCCGCGCCGGGTGAGTTGAGCGCGACCCTCCTGATCGAGATCACCGAGGACGCGATGATCAAAGAACGGCTCGATCAGTTCATGGGGCTGGATCACGGGGAGAAGGTGGCGATCGTCGCCGACGGAGAAGAAGCCTTCGGTGAATTTGAAGGCGGCCGAAGCCATGAAACCAAAATCAGCGCGGTCCATTTCGTCCGGTTTCGGCCGACGGCCTCGATGCAAAGGGCCTTTGCAGACCTGACTCGACCGGTTACAATTCGAGTGAACCACGGAGGGTATCACCACGAGGTTCCTGTCCCAGGCAGCATGAGGGAAGAGTGGCTCGCCGATTTGAAAGGCAGTGCTGAGTCGTAAGTGCTGGGTGCTGAATTTGTATGATTGCATCGATCGGTTTCATGTCTCAGCACTCACGACTCAGCACTGAAGAACTATGGCATCAGTTCTGTTGACCAAACGTATCGAATTCGCCGCCGCGCACCGCTATGTGCGGACGGAATGGGATGACGCGAAGAATCGCACGGTCTTCGGGCGCTGCTACAACCCGCCCGCACACGGGCATAACTATCTTCTTGAAGTGACTGTCTCCGGCCCGATCGATCCCAAGACCGGCATGGTCGTCAACTTGTTCGATCTCAAACGGGTCCTTCTGGACGTGCTCGAAGAATTTGATCACAAGAACCTGAATCTCGATATGCCGTACTTCAAAGATCGAATTCCTACCTCGGAAAATTTCTCGCACGTGCTATGGACGAAGTTGGCGGCTCAACGGGATATCGGCACGCTCCACACCCTTCGTCTCTGTGAGGACGAAGATCTCTATGCCGAGGTTACTGCAGCCGACGGTCCGGATGTCGCCGCCGTGACCAGGCGCTATACCTTCAATGCGATCCAAGATAACCAGCAGGGGCGAGACTGGGATTGCTACGTGACGGTAAAGGGGACGATCGATCCGGTAACGGGCATGGTGACCGACATCGGTGCGATGGATCGGCTAGTTGAGGAGCGGGTCATCAAGCCGTTCGATCGGCAGGATCTTCGACAGGTGCTTGGTTCGGAAACGGTAAGGGGAGAAGTGCTCACCAAAACCATCTGGAACCGCCTCGCCGGGCATCTCTCAAGCGGAACACTTCAGAACGTCCGTCTCGTCCAAACCCGCGACCTCGCCTACGACTACGCCGGGTGACCGGTCGTTCCTTATAGGGCAAACAGACTCTCCGTCCTCATTCACACCGTACCTCTGAGTCGTCGCCTCCTCTCTTCAAGCGCGTGATTTTTCAAAGGGAAAGGGGTAAGCTTCGGTGGTAATTCACTTGGTATTACCAAGTAGATGAAAGAAGCCGACACGTTGTCGAATTCGAAGCCGAGCAGACGGTGGTCAACGCCAACCGAGAACTGATCGCGCGCATGGTGAAGAAGATCCAGGCCACGCTCGCTCGTGTCTGGGGCGAAGAAACAGGGGATACGCCGAAATGCCCACAGCTGAACAAAAGACAGCACCTACCGCTTTTCGGGTCCCGGGCTTGGTTGAATGGCGTGAGTTGGTGGCTGCCGACCCAGCCGACAAGGGCAAGCAAGAGGAGACCCGAAAGGCCAAGGACGAACTCAAGAGCGTGCTGCTCACGTCCCTGCAGATGCAGCATCTTGTAGTCCTCGCGGGTTCCGGATGTTCGCAATCTGCTGGCGGACCATCGATGCAGGACCTCTGGAATGAAGCAGTTGGTAAAGAACCAACTAAGAGTGCGAAAGCGGTTGCGAGTAAGGTCAGCCACGACCTCACGATACAGAATATCGAGGCGTTCCTTTCCAGGATCGAGGCCTTCTTGCAGGTGACTCAGGACACAGAGATCAACAGGTTTCTGGACTCAAGCAAGCAAGCGATTCTCGACAAATGCTCAGCGTTTCTCGCCGCTGACAAACTGGGAGCCCACAAGACCTTTTTGCATCGGCTCTCGCGTCGCCGTGTCAGGGATCAGCGCCTGAGAGTGTTCACCACGACTTACGCTCTGTGTTTTGAACGGGCCGCCGCCGAGCTCGGGGGAGTGGCACTCGATGGATTCTCCTTTACCGCGCCTCGCCGTTATGATCCACGCTTCTTCGGCTACGACATCATCCGACGGCCACGCACCGGCGATGACCTCGGCCACTACCTCGAGGGCGTATTTCTTCTCTACAAGCTTCACGGGTCGGTGAGCTGGGCGAGAAGTCAGGGTGTGCAATTCATGAGAAAGACAAACCCACACCTTCAGAAACCTGCTTGATCTATCCCGCGACTGGGAAGTATCAGCAGAGCTTCGTTCAGCCTCATCTCGAATCGATGGCGCAATATCTCGCTGCCGTGCGAGAACCCAACACCTGTCTACTTGCCGTCGGATTCGGCTTCAATGATGATCATCTTGCTGAGCCGCTCTTGGCCGCGGTGGAATCGAATCCACACCTGCGTCTCATCGTGGCGGACAATGCGGCCAGGGTCAATGCGACTATGGATAAGCGGTACTGGAAGCGGTTCTTCGAATTAAGCGCCGAGGCGAAGATATCTGGTTCATCAACGCCCCGTTCGGCGACTTTGTCGAGATGATCCCTGATCTAAAGTCGCTGACGCCTGCGGACACTCTCATAAAGGCCGTCAAGGTTGTAGCGAGGGAAGAGTGAGCACACTGAGCGTTGATGAGGTGTTTCCCGAAGGGCTACTACGCCCGGAGCTATTTCTGGGAGTAGCGTCCTCGGTTACAGCCCGGACGGTCGGAGTAAATCTCAGCGAGGCTGGACAGCCGAGCGGTTCTCATTTCGCCGGTGGCCGCTATGGACGCGGAGAAGTCGGAGAGTTCGTCTTGATCGAAGGCCAACAAAGCCTACTGCTAGGACGCATTGCGGAAATTCACCTGCGTGAACAGGAACGCCGTTCGATCAGGCGCGACTTCGTCGGCAACAGCGACCTAGACGCCCTCGGGCAGATCCAGCTCTTGGGCTGTGTGTCTATGGACGACCTGCGAGTCACCGCAGACGTAGATGCCTACCCCCGTCTCGCGGGGAGAGAGGCGCCTTTGAGACTGACTACCTGAGACTGGTTGGGTAAAAAGTTGGGTGAAACCCGAAGGGGAAGAATTACCATCAAAGTCATCAACCACTACGGCGATGAAGTCCTGAAGGTGTTCGATGTGTGATTCTAACACAACGCGACTGC
>Ga0073934_10004664_pt1 | contig 22355 bp, 20 predicted proteins | sample LarsenN4metaG_FD_76834 | JGI IMG/M metagenome (GOLD analysis project Ga0073934, IMG submission 76834) | Hot spring sediment bacterial and archeal communities from British Columbia, Canada, to study Microbial Dark Matter (Phase II) - Larsen... ...
CGGTGTACCGAAATGATCCGGACGGTGGGCCCGACGCTAGGAAGCGTGGGGGGACCGGCCGGCAGTAAGAAGGCCGCGAAGCGGTGTACCGAAATGATCCGGACGGTGGGCCCGACGCTAGGAGAGAACGCCGAATGAAAACACATAACCATCTAAGACGCCGAGCCGCGGCGTTGGCCGCAGCCGTCTCGGTGTTTGCCGCGAGCGCGCAGGCGCATCACTCCTTTGCGATGTATGACCTCAACAAGACCTACGTGATGACGGGCGTTGTCGTCCGCGTCGATCCCAACCCGAGTCACCTGCAAATCTTTCTCGCGCCGCTAAACGATGCGCGCGACCAGGTCATTCGGGACAGCAAAAAGGAGCCCGTCGTGTGGGCCATCGAAATGGAAGCGGCAGGCGTCGCCGCGCGCGACGGCGTCACCGTCAACAATTTCCCGCGCGGCGCCATCGTGAGCGTCGGCCTGCATCCCCTGCGCAACGGCATGCCGGCCGGCGGCCGCGGCAAGAACGGACTGTTCAAGTGCCCCGCCGATACGCCGCCTCCTCCCGGCAAGCACTGCGATTCAGTAAAGGGCGCGACGTCGCATGGTCACGGCGTTTTGCCGAAGCCCACGGGTCCCCTGCCGATGCCGAAGGCGAAGTAGCATCGCGGCCGGATCCGGCAATCACGAGGCTCGCGACCCGGCCGTTTAATCTGCGGGCATTCCTGCGCCCATAGTGAATGCATACGGATTGGCGAAGGCATACGTGGGGCGCCACCGAGGATCATGCAAAACATACACGTTGAACACGCCGTCTCCAGGCGCGATCGGCCCGCCGGAAACGAGTTCAACCCGATTCCCTCCGTCGAGCGTGAATGTCATGGCGCTGCCGCGAATCTCGCCGGCTTTGCGAAAGCCTAGATCCTCCCGTGGAGCGAGCGTCAGCACGACGCGCCCATAGGATGGTAGGTAGAACCATATCACCGAACCCCTCGCGGCCCCTTCGGCGCTGCTTGTGGCGGGATGCACTCTTCCATTGATGCTCACGCGCGGATGCTGGATTGTCAGCTCCGCGTCCTGCGCCTGGAAATCGCGAGGCGCTCCCGTCGCGTACCTGAACTCCCGCGTGGGAACGCGTACCGTGTTGAACGTTGGCGCTGGAGCCGGCTCCTGGACCGTCACATAGTCAATGATCTTTTGCCCTGTCGCATCATTCGACAGCAACGTCAAAGCGAGAACCTCCCCTGCGCGAACCGTGCGCACGGTCGCATCCTCCCAACCGGGAGTTCGAAGCTGCCTCCAGCCGGAGACGCCTGAAAACGGCGCCGATTTCATGGTTTCGGGCGGCAACGACAGTTCGCTGAACGTGACCCGATACATTCCCGGCTCAGGCAAGGCGTCGATGGACGCGGTGTACCCGAAGTACAGCAAGCGCTCGCGATCCACCATGAAACGCCGAACTGTTCCTCGGCTGTCGTTCACGTATCCGCCGCCCACGTTCGCGAGCTCCGGTACGGATGGGTCCAGGTGGGTCTCGTAATGAAACACAAACTTGCCGGCAGAGACAGCGCCGCTCGCAATTCGCCGCGATTCAGCGAGGGCCGCTAACTGAAGGCCGATTGTAACGAGGACAACGGCCGCGATTCTTGATCCATTCATTTCTGTACTCCCATAACAACGACGGGTTCAAGTCGGCGCACAGGCTGAAAGTCCTCCAGCGAGACCGTACTTGGAGGTTCAGCAACCCGAGCCGGCGGCTCAGGACGAGAGTAGTAGATCCACAGTCCCATCAAGAAAACGACCGCGACGCCAACCGGAACTGGTATGCGAATCGTGCCTGTGAGCAGCCATCTCCACCATGGCGTCCGCCTGGGAAACAGCCGGCCTCTCAAGGTTAAGGGCGCCGACGGGGCCTCCCATCTTCTCAGCAGTTGACTCAATTCGTTTTCATCGAGGGGTTCCATAGCCTGACCTCTTTCCATTCGATGAGTGCAAGGGCGCAAGCGTCCTGCGCAAATTCTCGCGCGCGCGATGCAGCCGCGACTTGACTGCGCCGACTTCCGCATCCACCGCCTGCGCGATCTCTTCAAGCGACAATTCCTCGTACTCCGCCAAAATCAGCGCCTCGCGCTGGAGTGGAGGCAGCGACCGCACAGCCTCTCCTACAATTTGAGCGATTTCGCCTCGCTCGATGTCCACCGGAGGCGTGACGAAACGCTCATCGTCCAGTTCCTCCCACTGATGCTCGTCGCGCCATCGTTTGAGCACGACATGACGCGCGATGCCGAGAAAAAATGACCGCAAGTTTTCCTTTTCTTGGATCGAAGCGCCCCGGTTGACGAAGCAAGGAAACGAAAACATCCTGAGTCACGTCCTCCGCCACGGCCGCCGAATTCGTCATCCGCCACGCGAACTGGTAAACCGCCTCGCTATGCTCATCGAAGATCGCTTGGAAGTCCGTGTTCGTCACTATATGTAGTTACCGCGACGGGCGGAAAAGATACGGAAGAGCGCCACACGTGAGATCATGCGTGCGTTGTCCGTCGAGGAATGCCATTATGAGAGCATAATAAGGTCAAGAAGATGTCCGAAACGCTAACAACTCAGCGCCGGCCGAAGATATTTCTTCAGGGCGAACTGCTCATTCCTGACTGGGTGGAGGACTTGAAATCGCACTCGCCTTGACGGCGGGGCTGTTAACGCTGAGCGTCATTGCGCAGCGCGGAGGGCCGGCGCCGCCGGTTCAACTCAACACGCTCCGCATGCCGCCCGCTGTGAAGCTGGGTCCGCACGTGGCGGCGCTGGGGCTGATCTTCTACACCGGCGACATGTTTCCAGCCGAGTATAAGAACGAACTGCTCATCGCGCAGCACGGCTCTTGGAATCGCAGCAACCCGATCGGCTACAGAATCGGCCTTGTGCATGTTCACGAAGGACAGTTTGCATCCGGCCAGCGCATATTCGCCGAGGGCTGGCTCCAAGGCCGCCAGCCCTGGGGCCGCCCCGTGGACCTGCTGCAGGCGCCCGACGGCTCGCTGCTCGTTTCGGACGACTTGCAGGGACGCATCTACCGAATCACATACCGCGCCGGTTAGGCCTGCCGGCGAAATGTCACTTTGACATCCGCTCGAGACTGATGTCGTAGTGGGACTCCACGGCGCGCTCCTGGTATGCGCTGGCGCGTACAACGTACATGCCGCTCGCGGGCAGGCGGAAGTTCAAGCGAGAGGCGGTTCCGCCCGCGCCGTCGTCGTCGGATGCGAGTTCGCGAAATCGACCGTCCTCGATCCGCCCAAGGCGGAGGTACGTATCGAAGTCTTCGTCGCTGTCGATGAGCTTTTTGGGGCGCATGGTGATCTGCACCTGTTCGTCTTTGGCGCCAAAGAAGTACCACGCGTCAACTTTGTCGTTGATAAAGTAGCCGAGCATTCCGAGCCCCGTTCCGTCCTCTCTGAAAGTCTGCATGGAATCCCATTCGTCAAGCACGCCCGTGGACTGCACGGCGAGCGCAAACGCGCCGGTGTCCGGCGCGTCGCCGTGAGAATGGATGCACAGCGTATAGATTCCGTCCATCGGCAGAACGAAGCCGGCTGCGGCCGACTGGGCCTCTCCTAGGAAGCCATTCGATTTGGGAGCGTACAGCGCCGCGAACGGACTGAATCCACCGCCGGCGCCCGACAAGGCAATGGTGATGCGCTCCCCGGCTTGCCCAAAGAACGTCCAGTCCTGGTGACGGTTCTCCTCCTGCTTTTCGTCGGCATCGGTGACTTGTCCGGTGACAGGAACGCCTCCAAAGATCTGGCGCGGCGGCGGCGCGCTTTCATCGGGAGGCGCCGACGTCAGCACGAGGTTGTACTGCTGGTCCGAGACCGAGGCGACGCACAAAATGTATTCACCGTCGGCGGGCAGGCGCACGTCGAGTTTCCGCCCAAGGCTGCTTTTGGCGATCATGGATTCGCCCGCGACGGTGCGTATGAAAAGGCTGAAATCAACCAGGCCCCCGTCCCGTTCTGAAGCGCCCGTGACGACTACGCGCTCCCCGGCGCGGCCTTTGTAGGTCCAGTCGTGGTGTGAGAACGCCCACTGATGGTAGTCGCCGGAACGCCGGTCGGCGTCGGTAATCGAGCCGGAGAACGGCCGGCCTGGCGTAATCACGCCTTTTGAGCGCGATTCGGCCGCTGCGGCAGCAGGATCAAGCGCGAAGAAAAACGCAAGAATGGCGAGGGCAATGCGAGACGTCCGTGTCGTGGTCACAACTACCTCCTGTAGTCTGTCGCGAAAGATGGTACCGGCGGGACAAACGCGCGGCAAGACGGCGAGCTTCACTCCACGGAGAACGCGAGCAAGACGTTGCCGCCGGAAGCCGTGTTGGTAATCGCGTAGCCGGAGCTGACAAACAGCATGCCGTTGACCACGACGGCGCCGGAAACAGCAATTGCGCCTCCGCGAGCCGGGACGTTGTTTACTGTCGCGAATTCCTGTGCCGTGTTGAATTCCCAGATTTGCTTTCCGTCTGCGGCCGATACGGCGTAGAGACGGCCGTTGGACGAACCCTGGAAAACGACGCCGGGAATCGCCGTCGGCGCCGCGCCGAGGCTGCCGCCTCCGGCGGGAGGAGTGAAGGCCCACGCTTTCTGTCCCGACGCCAGACCGAAGGCGACGAGCCCAGCCTGTCCTCCCGCGCCATAGTACACGTACTGATCGTCGGCGGCGCCGCCCCAGACGATGCTGCCGCCGCGTCCACCGCCTTCTGCAACAGGCTGTCCGGTTGTCGCCAGCACGCGATAAAGCTGCTTGCCGTTGTCGTCGGGATCGAGCGCAATGATGTGGCCTTGTTTGGTTCCAACCAGAAGCACTCGTTTGCCGTTGGGCAGGCTCTTCAGAATGGGAGAATTGCCGATATCGAGATCCGGGCCCATTGGATTCGGACACGCCTCGCTGCGGACCGGTCCATTACAGCCGCCCATAAAGACGTCCTTGGAGTCGGCCTGGAACGCCCACAGGACTTTGCCCGTGTCGATGTCCATCGCCATCACGCCGTCGGTGGTGTTGGGAGCGGGGAACGTCGTCGCATCGCCGGTGCTGACGTAAACGGCATTCCGGACGGGATCTACTGTCGGCGAGTTCCACACGGCGCCGCCTCCGGGCGCATACAGGACCACGCCGTTCGACTGAATCTTGTAGGCCTTTTGTTCACCGGGCACAACCCACGTCTTCCAGAGAATCTTGCCGGAGTTCGCGTCGAGCGCGACCAGACTTCCGCGCGACGTGCAGCACGGATAGTCGGGCGTTCCGCTGCTGAATTCCTCCGAGGACGATACAGGCACGAACAGCTTGCCGTTGTGGAACCGCGTTCCGGCCGTGATGCGCGCGACGACGTGGGAGTCGACTTTCGTCTTCCACAGCAGGCGGCCGTTCTGCGCGTTGACGGCGAAGACATTCGCGTGCCCGTCGCCGAAGAACACCGCGTATCGCGCATCGCCTTGCCCGGCGACCGGTCCGACGACAAGCGAGCCGCGCACGATCGAACCGCTTTCATAGGACCAGTACACGCATCCCGTGGCGGCGTCGAGCGAGTAGACGAATCCATTGTCGCTGCCGGCGAAGACGCGTCCCGCGAGCACGGTCGGCTGCGAGTTCGACGATTCGCCCGTGGGGAATCCAAACGCCCACTTCAGCTTGAGCCTTGGAACATTCGCTGCGGTCAGCCGCGCCGCGGCGGCCGGCTGGAAGCGCGTATTGCCGCCGTCGTTCCCCCAGCCGTTCCATCCCGGGCCGGCAAACGGGTCCGTCATCGGCGGATTGGTCGCGCACTTGTTCGGCATGTCTTTCGCATCGCCCGCTTTGGAGCTGCCGAGCGGACGTCCGGCCATGAACTCGGCGATCCGGCGCTTCTGCCCATCGGAGAGACCCTCGGCCTCGTCGCGCATCGAGCCCGTGGTGAGCGTCTCGTAGATCTTCTCGGGGGTCATCTGCCGGATCACAAAAGCGGGAGTGGCAAGGTCGACCGTGGGATTGAGATGACACTTCCCGCAGCGCGTCTGGAACGCCGACCATCCATATTCCGTGCCCGGCAAAGCCGCCTGCCCGCGCTGCCCGCCCCGACCGGGTTGACCCGGTTGACCGGGCGCGGCGGCCGCAGGCGCGGTCTCTGACCGCGCGGGCGCGGCCGGCTGCTGTGATTTCGCACTCACGACGTAACCCATCACGCCGATCCAACCGGCGGCGACAACTCCGAGAAGACGCAGATTTCGATTCATGGAATCTCCTAGTATGCGATGCGGAATACTATCGCAATTTCGCCGGAGTTGATCACTACTCCACGCGCGAAGTCACGATTTCGAGAATCCGCTGCTCTCGATCCTGCAACAGCTTTCCTTCCCAGCCCAGCGCGATGGGGTAGAGATAGGCAACCAGTCCGCACTCGACTAGCGTCATGCTCAGGAACAACGGAAGGCCTTCGAGCCATCCTAATCGGTCGAACAGGAATTCCAGCCCGAGTGGAATCAGAGTTGGGGCCAGCGCCAGGGGAAACAGAAAGAAGAAAATGATGTGAAGCAGGATCGTGATTCCCTTTGCGCCCACGGGCTTCATGCTCCCGGGCGCCACCGGCATCGGCGCAAATATCGAACTGAGATTTGCGATGAGGCAGTATACGAGATACATGGGCGCCGTCAGCGCCAGCGTCGCCAACAGATGATCGATCCTCATGGGGCCGCCGTATTGAATCACCAGCGTCACGATGAGTCCCAACACGATCGCCGGCGGCGCCAGCGCGAGATTCTTTCCCATCAGAATGTCTTTTCGGGGGGCGGCCGACAGCACAAACGTCCGAAATCCGCTGCGGTCGAATCCGAACAGATTGCCTGCAAGGCCTACCATGCTGATGAGAACCATCAGATTGGCGCCCACCGCCTGGAGAGGCCGAACGAATGGCGATACGTAGGAACTCGCCGCAAAAAGCATCGATCCGAAGATCAATGCCAGCACGACCGGGGTCAGCAACATCAGCTTGGTTTCCGGCGCGCGCACGAACGAACGGAAACTCGCCAGCGCAACGGTCGCGGCATGCTCAGACAAGAAAGGAATCCTCCTTTCCAGAAACGCACGCCGGTCTGGCGCCGCGCGGGTTGCAGCGACCGCGCTGGCGGCCGGACGTTTCGCGGCGCCGATCTGTCCTGTATAGAGTCGCAGGGTGGTCCGGTAAGAACGCCGCAGGCTCGCCGCTCCAATTAATAAGAATCCCAACGTGCTGAGCGCCGCCGGCGCAGCGCTCCCCTCCGCCGACGCCATCACGCTATAGGGCAGCCAGCCGAGCGGGATTGCTTTGTTAGCGATCAGCACGATCTGTCTGAATTGCTCGCCGTCGTAGGATCTTCGCGGTCCTGCCACGAGTCCCGGAAGTTGCGCGATCAACACGAACCCAATCGTCGCGAAGGCAAGCACAGAGCGCCGCCGGCGTTTGTTTGTCATGAGCGCGGCGAGCCAGCCCCGGAACTGATACGCAACCGCAGTCATCAGCAGCAGGAACGCCGCCAGCATCGGGAATTGCCACAGCATCGCGGGTCCTCGGGACGCTGTCAGGCCGATTGAAAGCCCCGCCATCGCCGGCGCAAACAGAATGATGCTGGGGGTCAAGACGGAGCCGACATAGTTGATCAAGAACGCGCCGGACATGGAGACCGGCAGATGCAGGAACTTTTCGACGGAAAGCAGTTCGGATCGTTGCAAATCCATCAGCAACTCTGTCGCCCAAAAGAACAGCAGACCGACGATCAGGCCGTCCCACACCAGCATCAAGGTGAACGCAGACGCCTGCGGCAGCGCCGCAAAACCTACAGCGACGCCTGCAATGAACATCGCGACGGCCGCCGCAATCAGCAACGCGACAAGAACGTTCTGGATTACCGCGCTGATTGCGCCGGCCCGTCTTCTCTGATTGCTGCGCAGGCGTGATCGGAGCCAGAGGAAGGTCTGAATGTGCTGCCAGTTCATGAAACCGTTTCCTCCAGCCAGGAAAGCTTTCGCGTCGCTTCCGAATCCGCGCCTACCTTTTCGAGAAAACGTTCTTCCAGCGAGCTGCCCTGACGGAGGGCGTCGAGCGACGTTTGTTCGACCAGCTTGCCCTTGGCGATGATCCCCACATGCGTGCAGAGGCGCTCGACAACGTCCAAGACATGCGAGGTCAAGAACACCGTCGAGCCGCGCTCCACGTAGCCGGCCAGTATGTCGCGAATGACCCGCGACGTCACTGCATCTACTCCTTCGAAAGGCTCGTCGAGGAACAACAGATCCGGATTCGGCAGCAGCGCTGCGGCCAGCGCCAGCTTTTTCTTCATTCCATGCGAGTATTCGAGCGTGAGCTTTTTGTCTTCCTTCTCGAGTCCGAGGATTTGGAGCAACTCCTCGGAACGGTTGCGAATCGTGTCACGCGGCAGCAAGTGCATCCGGCCGATGAAGGTGAGATATTCACGGGCCGTGAGATTGTCGAAAAGCGCGAAGTCTTCAGGAAGAACGCCGATCCTCTTCTTGGCTTCCAGCGACTCGCGCGGGTCGAGAATATTCAGCCCAAGCACGCGAATGTCGCCGCTCGACGGCGCGAGCAACCCCGTCAGCATTTTGATTGTCGTCGATTTGCCTGCGCCGTTCGGGCCGAGGAAGCCATAGAAGGTTCCGCGTTGCACGTTGAGATCGATGTGATCGACGGCGGTCGCTTCACTGAAGTATCGGGTCAATTGATGGGTCTCAATGGCCAGGCTCATTCGAACGCAACCTTATATCACGCCGATGAGAAGCCGCGAATGACGCCATCGACGCGAATGGATTGCGCCGGCAGTCCCTGGCGACTATGATCCCGGCGGGGAGGCGTACATGCAGACTCGGTGGATTCGTCCTTTACTGATCGCAGCCTTGTTGCTGCCGTCCCATGTCGCAGCCCAGGATCCGCCGTCGAAAAGACCCGCGCCGCGCTGGCCGGACGGACGGGTGAATTTCGGTCCTGTACCTGGCGCAAAAGGCGTCTGGCAGGGCAGCGGACGCCTCGCCGTCAACCCGAACAGCTATGAGCCGAACACGACGAAGGCCGCGCCGATCCACATCGACGCTGTCCCGCTCCAGCCCTGGGCGCGGGCGTTGGTGGCCCAACGTCATGCGAACTTTCTGAACACAGAGCCGCACCCCAACTGCAAACCCTCCGGCGGACCGCGTCAGTTTGTGACGCCCTACGGCGTCGAGATCGTCGATGTGCCGGAACAGCGCCGTCTTTACATCTTTGATATCGGCGGACCGCATAGCTATCGGATTGTGTACATGGACGGTCGCGAACATCCGAAAGATCCAGCGCCGACTTACTACGGACATTCGATCGGGCGATGGGACGGCGACACGCTGGTCATCGACACGGTCGGATTTAACGAAGGCTTTTGGATGAGCCGCGACGGGCTGCCGCATACCGACCGCCTGCGTCTGACGGAGCGCCTGACGCGATTGGATTACTCGACGCTGAAATATGAAGTCACGATCGACGATCCCGGCGCGTACACCGCGCCGTGGACCAGCGGCTTCAACCTGCGTTGGACCGAAGATTTCGAGGTGTTCGAATACATCTGCCAGGACAACAACCGCTTCCCCGAAGCCGTGGGAGATCGCCCGTCCGCACAAGAGAGCATTACGCCGTAGGCTGGGAAGAATTGGGGGCCGCCGGAGGCGGCAGGGGGTCAGACGCCCGCGTTCGACGCATCGAGCTCCAGCAAGATTTCAGCAGTCGACATCCCGCCGCGCCGAGGGAGAACAGTGGCGCGAACAATGATGGCCCGCACGGAGTCCAGTGCAGTCACTTCCGCAATCCCTTCGGGGTCGATGCACATCAATCGCTTCGGGCCGCTGTTCGTGCGCGGCGGTTCGTTGACCCATCGAACGAACTGTCCCAAGTCCAAAGGCCGGATTTCCAGGTTGATGCTTTGGGCCAGAGCGCTCTGTGTCGCGGCGTTTTCAATTGCGCCGCTGCAGATGAGATTGCCGGCGGCGTCGAGGTAGCTGGCCGTCACGCGCACCTCTGCGCTAAGACAGTCGCCTTCGGGTTTGCTGACCGTGCTGAAAAGATTCAAACCGACGGCCGCCGTGACCTCTGCGGGAACCGTGAACTTCAGGCCATTGACCGCGCGGACTTCTGCAGTGCAGACCGGGTCTCGTTGGTTCCGCTGCTCGACCATTGCGGCGATTCGTTCGATCTCCTCCTGCTGGCGTCGCACGCGATGCTCGAGCTCGCGCACGATCTGCTGTTGACGATGCAATTCCTGCTGCGATTGGGACGGCTGCAGGCCGAGGAATAGAAGAAGAAGGGGAATCATCATAACGTCTATAGACGCTTAGGGCGCTTTGAAGTCATCACGCAACGATTTCACGACGTTCATCAGTTCGCGCACGCGTTCGGCGTCAACGGGGTTGGCAACCACGCCGTTGCGCTTCAGGGCCGTCCCGACAATGGCCGCGTCCGCCACGCCCAACACGGCGACCGCGTTTTTCGGATCCACGCCGCTGCCGGCGATGACCGCAGAACCGCCGGCGGCGCCCTTGGCCGTCTTCAAGTCATCGAGCAAGATCTGCTTCCCGGTAGCCGCGCCGGTGATGATAACCGCATCCGCGCAGCCGCGCGAGAAAATCTCTTCCACTTCCTGCGACAGGTCGCGGGAAGCGAGCGGCGCGGAATGCTTCACGTCGGCGTCTGCAAAGACACGGACGTCGCTGCCCAAGAATTTGCGATAGCGCAGGACATGATGCGCAACGCCCTCGATCATTCCCTGGTCCGTGAGCCGCGCGCCGACATAAACGTTCACCCGGACGAACTGTGCGCCGACCGCCGCCGCGACAGCCAGCGCGCTTGCAGCGTCGTTGCGCAGAATGTTTACGCCGAGCGGCAGCGCGAACCGCCGTCTCACTTCAAGACTCAAAGCCGTCAGGAACGACACCGTATGCGCTGGAACTCGGCGCGGAAAGTAAGGAGCGTCTCCGAAATTCTCGACCAGGAAGCCATCGACGCCGCCGGCCGCGAGCGTTTCGGCGTCTTTGAGGACCGACTCGACAATCCGGTCGAATGACATGACGCTCCGCGGCGAGCCCGGCAGCGGCGGCGCATGCAGCATCGCGATCACAGGCTTTGTTGTTCCGAAGATTCTGAACAGGTCCATAGCGCAATATCCAGCGCGATTATTAAAATGACACGTGATGGAACGGGTTATCTACACGCCTCCAGGCGGGCCTCCCCAAGGCCCCGGGCCTAATCCGGAAATTTACCGGATCATGGGGGAAGAAAACATCTTCCGGATGATGTCGGATTTCTACAAGGAACTGGAGAAGTCGGAGATCCGGCGACTCTTCCCCGCCGACATGGAAGAGGCTTCGAAAAAGTCGGCTCTGTTCTTCGTCACTGTGTTGGGCGGACCGCCGCTCTACTTTCAGAAGTACGGACCGCCGCGCATGAGAGCCCGGCACCTCCCGTTTGAAATCGACGAGCGCGCCCGCCAGGTCTGGCTGGCGTGCTTTGACCGCGTGCTCGACGGCGCGGACGTCAAATACAACTTTCCTCTCGAACATCTTCCAGGCTTCAAAGACTTCTTGAAAAGCTTCTCAGCCTGGATGGTTAATAAAGCCTAAGTCCACTCCGAGCGCTCATGCTATTTATCGGTCGCCTTTTGCCTGCCTGAGGAGCCAACATGCCCGCAGGACTGACTCTCAAGTTCCTGTACGAAAGTTTGTCGCAAAAACTACAGGCAATCAGCGAGGATTCCGGCGCTATTCGGCGAGAGATTCGTGAAGTGGAAGGGCGCATCGTAGGACGGTTGGTCGGAATCGAACTGCGTCTCGACGACATGAACTCTCGTGTGACAGCGCTTGAAAGACGCGTCGATATCCTCCAGGGAGTGACCGAGAAGCTCATCTTAAGAGTGGATCGGTTGGATCAAGAATACGCGTTGATCGTCGCCGCGCTGCGCCGCCTCGAAGATCAAATGGAAGACGTTCAGAATCAATTGCAAGACGTTCAGAGTCAATTGAAAGACGTTCAGAATCAATTGAAGGACGTCCAAACTCGGCTAAAACGTCTTGAAGAACGCTTTGACGATCAGGAGGCGGCTCGGCTTGAAGCGCGAATCGCTGAGCTCGAAGACAGGGTGGCCGCTTTGGAGCAGGCGAGAAACAACTAACACCTCGCGCCGGTCACGCGACGCCGAGGGCGCGGAGAGTTTGAACGCTGATCACTGCCAGTGTGTATCCGAGGCCGGTGTAGAAGAGCAACTGCAGCCCCGCAAGCTTCCACGAATTCGTTTCCTTGCGCACGACTGCAACCGTGGAGAAACACTGCAGCGAAAAGAAGAAGAAGACAATCAGGCCAAAGATAGAGGACGGCGTGAAGATCAACTGGGAGGTTCCTGGAAACGTCGCAGTCCGCATCTGATTGAGCAGGCCTTCCTGCTGCGTTGCGTCATCCTCGGCTTCGACGTGAAACACAATGGCCATCGAGCTGACGAATACCTCGCGGGCGGCGAACGCGGAAATCAACCCCACGCCGACGCGCCAGTCCACGCCCATCGGCCGGAGAGCGGGTTCCATCCGCCGTCCCAATTGAGCGGCGAAGGAATCTTCCATCGGAGTGGGAGCAACCAGCGACGCGGGGGAAGGTCCGAAGTTCGAGAGCAGCCAAAGAACGGCCGACACTACCAATATCGGCGCTCCCGCGCGCCGCAGATACGCCGAGCCTCTCGCCCACGTCATGCGTAAGATCGGCGCCCAGCGCGGGACGCGGTACGCCGGCAGCTCCATGGCGAGCAGCGACGGCTGGCGATGCTTCAGGAACATGCGCGCTGCCACCCCGGCAACGAGCGACCCCATCAGAAGACTCGAAACATAGATCGCCGCCAGACTCAAACCGGCCTGCCACGCAGCGCCCGGCAGCAGCGCTGCAAGGAGCAATGCGTAAACCGGAAGACGTGCGCTGCAGCTCATGAGCGGAAGGATCCAGATCGTCAGCAAGCGCTCGCGCCGCGCTGGAATGGAGCGGGCTGCAAAGACCGCGGGAATTGCGCACGCAAAACCGGAAAGCATCGGCACAAACGACCGGCCGTGCAGACCCAAAAACGACAGCGGACGATCCGCCAATGTTGCGCCGCGCGCAAGGTAGCCGGAATCCTCCAGCAGCGTCATCAGGAAGAAGAGGATCATGATTTGCGGGAAGAACACCGCCACGGCGCCGACTCCTCCGATGACGCCTTCCGCCAAGAAGCGCGAGGCGGCGGACTCGGGCAGCGCGCTCTGAACCAGATCGCCTGCCGCCCCAAATGCGGAATCGATCGCGGTCATGAACGGATCCGCAAGCCAAAAGATGGCTGCGAAAAGCGAAATGAGCACGAGGAAGAAAATCGGGAAACCGAGACCGCGATGCAGCACAATGCGATCGATTCGCGCTGTGACCGAGTCTATTGCAGCAGATCGCGTCACGGCGCCGCTTCTCCGCAGCAATTCGCGGACTTGCCGATAGGCGGCGACGGGCTCAACCGGCAGCTCCGACAACGCGCTCGTCCGCGCGCCTGCGGCGCTCGCGTCTTCCAGCGATCTCATGAGCTCGCGCACGCCCTTTCCCGTCCGGGGGTCGACCACAACTACCGGCGTTCCGAGCGCGTTCGACAGCTTGACGGGATCCACCGCCTGCCCCCGGCGCGGCAGCAGATCCACCATCGTCAGGGCGACGACTAAAGGCTTGCGCTGGCGCGCGACCATGCCGGCGAACTTCAGATGCCTCTCCAATTGCGTCGCATCGACGACGAGAACGAACGCATCCGCCTTCACCCGCGCGCTCTTGCCTTCGATGACCTGACATGCGAGTTCTTCTTCCGGCGACGGCGCAACGGCGCTGTGCACTCCGGGGAGATCGACCATCGTGCAACGCGGCCCGAACTCCGGCTTGCTGCGGCCTTTCATCAGCGAAACCGTCACTCCGGGATAGTTCGCGGTTCGGAAGGCGCCGCCCGTAATGGCGTTCATAAGCGTGGTCTTGCCAGAGTTCGGCATCCCGACGAGGCACACCGTCTGCTCGTCCACGCCGGCGTCGATAGTCGAGGTCAAGGGCTGTTGGGGAGTCATTGGACCCAAATCCAGGCGGCCTCGCGCTTGCGCAATGCGAGCAAAGCGCCGCGCACAAGAATAACAAGCGGATCGCCCAACGGCGCCCGGTTCGTGACGATCACTTCTTCGCCGGGAGTGAATCCCAAATCCAGAAGCCGCTCACAGTCTCCGGGCGGGCCGTCTAGGCGCTCAATGGTGAACCGTTCGTTCAGCGGGACGGCTGACAATGGCTTTGGCGCCGCAGAGAGATGAAAATGAGAATCATTTTCAACGTTCACAGGCTTCACTATGCCTTACCCGCGCCCGCGGGCGCAAGCGTCGGCCTGGCAGAAAGCTAACGAAAAGAGTCCGGCGGGATATCGACAAACACGCCGTTCTTCATGACGCGGTGAATCTTCCGCAAGTTCAGAACGCTCGCCGTAGGATCGGCGTCGAGAATGACGAGGTCCGCGAGCTTGCCGCGCTCGAGCGTTCCAAGTTCAGCTTCCTTCCCCATCACCACAGCGGCGTTTCGCGTCGCGCTGAGAAGAATGTCGGCCGGCCGCATGCCGGCTTCCGCCATCAATTCCAGTTCACGGTGCAGCGCAGGGCCGTGAAGCGTTCCGATATTCCCTGCATCGGAGCCTGCAGCCACACGGACGCCCGCCGATTCCATCAGTTGCAGATTCGTAAACTGGATGCGGCGCACGGCGTCGAGATTGAGTCTGGGAACGCCGCCGGGCGGAATCTTTGAAAGTTGATTCCAAGATTGGATGGCCTGCGGATCCCCCAACTTCTGTTCGATGTCATTGAGCTTGGGCGCCCCGCGAAACACTTCGTCGTAGCCTTCCAGAACTGCAAGCGTTGGGATGTAGACCGTCTTCCGGCTAGTCATCGCTTCAACGACCGCGATATCGACGCGCCGGTCCTCGATGCTATGGACGAGAACGTCGGCGCCTGCAGCGACGGCCGCCTTCGCGGCATCGATCTTTGTGGCGTGCACGGCGGTTCGTATTTTCAGCCTGCGGCTCTCGTCGATCGCGGCGGCCACAATCGCGGTCTGACGGTCCAGGTTGTCTCCCTCGTTATGAATGAACAGGATCTTGGTCAAGTCCGGCCGCCGCTCCGCGTTCCGTCGCACCAGCTCACGCGCGTGCTCCGGAGAGTCGGCGCGAATAACAGGAGCGTCTTTTCCGTCGAGCTCGGGGACGGCGTGCGTGGAGATCAGCGGACCGGCGACGGCGACGCGCGGCGCATTCGGAGTTTTCTCGGCGAGGTCGCGGACTTCAAAGGTCCATGCCGGCCCGCCCATGTCCACGACGCTGGTGATCCCTGAAGCCGCATATCGTAGGAACGTGACTGGGAGCCGCTCTCGGGTCGACGCTAGCTCATCCTCATAGGTTCGGATCTTTCGAAGATCGACGACGTCGGGCCGCGTGAAAAGCCCGCCGGATTGGTCGAAGTGGACGTGCGCATCGATCAGGCCCGGAACGGCCCACTTCCCGCTAGCATCGATGATCGTCACGCCGGGGCCCGGCTTGATGGCGCCGCGCCTCCCGATCTGCTGGATGCGCGAGCCTTGCACGACAATGGCGCCGTTGCGGATCGGCGGACTGAGGCCTACGCCATCGACGATGTTGACGCGGTCGATCACGATCAGCGCCGGCTTGTCCTGCGCAAGAGTTGCCATGACGGAAAAGAGAACGAGCGCGAACAACGAAAACCTAGTCTTCGACATAATCCCGCCTTCCCTCTTCGATCAGAATCTGGATGCCTTTCTGAGCCATGAACGGAAACATGACCAGAGCGCCCACCGGATCTCCCCAGCCCAGATCCATTCCCGCATTAGTGAGCAGCGCGATCAGAAGAACCATGGAGAGATACGAATTGCCGAACGTGAAAACCGCCGCAGCCTTCAACGGTTGATTTCGCAGTTCCACCGCCAGCGTCTTCATATAAGAGCCGATGATCGGAATGACCAGCATAGACACTGCCGCCAATGCAATACCGAGAATCGTCGGCGCCGGGCGCCGGCCTTCCCACAGTTGGACAGCCCCCGCATACAGCGCCATCGCAGCGGCCGCCAGGTAGGCGTATCCGACGACGCGGGATCTCCAGTTGTCCGCAAGCATTTCAAACGAGCGGCGAATGCCGAGCGCCAGGCGCAGCGCCGCAGACGAACTCACCGCTGCGTCCAATCCAAAGGCGGCCAGCGCCGCTGAGCGCGTGCTGTTCCACAACGCTGCGCTCGCAATGCATTGCAGAAAATGGAACGCGGCGGCGAGCAGCGCCAGAGTAAAGGAGTGGCGGATCCACGTCGCGCGGTCATCGGGCTTTTCGACGCTCATGTTTAAAGGCTGGCGTCCACTAATACGCGCGCGCAAAAACAACGCGGCGCTCCGACGGCGCCCCGCAGACGACGCACTTTCCGGATTCCCTGGCGCCATTCATCGGAATACAGCGGATCGTCGCTTTTGTTTCGTCCTTCACGCGTTGCTCGCAATCCGGCGAGCCGCACCAGTGCGACCACAAAAACCCGCCGCGCACATCCAGGATTTCGTTGAATTGCGAGTAGGCGTCGATGACGTAACTGTTGTCGTCACGAAACTTCCGTGCTTTTTCGTAAAGTGATTGTTGAATTGCGTCGAGCATGCGGCCGACGGCGTCGGTCAATCCGTCCTGCGCTGCGGGCGTCTTCTCGCCCGTGTCGCGACGGGCCAGAATCGCCTGATTCTTGTCGAGGTCTTTCGGGCCTAGTTCAATGCGCAGCGGCACGCCGCGTTTTTCCCAGTCGTTGAACTTCCAGCCGGGACTGTATTGGTCGCGGTCGTCGACTTTGCAGCCGACGCCGCTGGACTTCAGATTTTCAGCAATGCGGTTCGCGGATTCGAGAACGCGGCTGCGCTCCTCCGGCTTCCGGAAAATTGGGACAATCACCACCTGCGTCGTAGAAAGTTTAGGAGGAATGACGATGCCGTTGTCGTCGCCGTGCACCATGATCAGCGCGCCGATCATCCGCGTAGTGAGTCCCCAGCTTGTGGCATGGACGTGCTCCCGCGTACCTTCCTGCGTCTGGAACGTCACGTCAAACGCCTTGGCGAAATTCTGAGCCAGATGATGCGAGGTGCCGGCCTGCAGCGCCTTGCCGTCGCCCATCATGGCCTCAATGGTGTAGGTATGGTCCGCGCCCGCAAATTTTTCGCTCTCCGTCTTGCGGCCCTCAATGACTGGAACCGCCATGTGTTCCTCGGCAAACGTTCTATAGACGCCGAGCATCCGCAGGGCTTCTTCTTCCGCCTCTTCATAGGTGGCGTGAGCGGTGTGTCCTTCCTGCCATAGGAATTCCGTGGTGCGCAGAAAGAGCCGCGTACGCATTTCCCAGCGCACGACATTGGCCCACTGGTTGATCAGGAGCGGCAGATCGCGATAGGACTGAATCCAGTTGCGGTATGTGTTCCAGATGATGGTCTCCGACGTCGGACGAATCACGAGCGGCTCTTGAAGTTTTTCTCCGCCGGCATGGGTGACGACGGCGACCTGCGGCGCGAACCCCTCGACATGCTCGGCTTCCTTTTGCAAAAAATGCTCGGGAATAAATACGGGGAAATACGCATTCTGATGGCCGGTCTCCTTGAACATCCGGTCCAAAGCCTGCTGCATTTTTTCCCAGATCGCGTATCCATTAGGACGGATGATCATGCATCCCTTGACCGGAGCATAATCGGCCAACTCCGCCGCCGCGATCACATCCGTGTACCAGCGCGAATAATCCTCCGCACGCTTGGTGATCTTTACTTCAGCCATAAGCTTGCGATCATAGCACGTGGATCTTCGGCAAAAAGCGCGCGGGCTCGATTGCGCATGCTGCCAGGCGGGATTCTTGGCGGCCTTATACGCCCACTCATCTCGCCCTTCGTTGTAGATCTTTCGTTTGGTGAAAAGCCATTTGCCGTTAACCTTCGCCAGTTCGTCTCTTTTCAATGAATGGCGTAAGGAGTATAGACGAGGCGGCGGTTGAGCGGAGAAAAACAAACTGCATCGCCGGCCGGCAATGCACTACACTGTAGTGCATGAAGAAAACAGAGGTGTATAGCTGGAGAATCAGCGCCGCTACGAAAGCGAGGATTGAAAACGAAGCCCGGCGCGAAAGTATGACTGTAGCCGCGCTGCTGGATCGAATTACCAAAGAATGGATTGAATCCAGGCGGGGTGAAACCGATGACGCCGAGCAGGAGCGCCTGCACGCAAGAGCGCGTAAAACGCTTGGCGTCATTTCGGGACATGATCGGAGGCGCGCCGAGCGTGCGAGAGAGAGCGTGCGACGCCGGCTGAAGCGGCGCCATGGCCGGTAACGCCATCATCGATACCGGAGCGATGCTAGCCTTGTTGGACCGCAACGACCGCTGGCATGGGCGCTGTACGGCTGCTTTCAGCCAACTCCGCCTGCCGCTGTGGACATCAGAAGCGGTATTGACCGAATTGTTTCACCTGGTCGGCGACAATGCACGCGAGGTGCGCGCCGCCTGGAAATTCGTCCGTTCCGGCGCCCTCACCGTCGCCGTAATGGGCGATGATGATCTACCGGCGCTGGATGCCATGATGCACCAATATCAAGATCGCCCAATGGACTTCGCCGACGCCACGCTCGTGCGAATCGCCGAACGCGAGTCGGTCGCCCTGATTCTGACGATCGACCACGACGACTTTGAGACCTATCGGATTCACGGTCGCCGACGTTTCCGAATCGTCCCTGACCGGGCGTAGAGCCCGCTGACATCACGGCAGAACACGCGCTACCACGAATGTTGTTTCCTGGAACACGCCGTCACTGCGGCGACATACCCGGCGCGGATCGATTGCAGCAAGCTCATCGCCCGCGCGCGCTCCGCTTCGGAAAGCATGGGCGCCGGCATGCGGTTCAGGATCGGTTCCAGGAACCGCCCGTAGATTTCAAGCATCACTCTGTCATTCTGCTGCACGGCAGTCCGGACGTCCTCGATCGTCGCGGGCGTCACGACTTCAACGCGTCCCACGAACGCCCGCGCGACCTGTACAGGCTTCGGCGTGATGTCGAGAGGAAGAAGAGCGTCTACTGTTGCGGGCGGCACGATGTAGAACACGCGAGTCCCTTGTTCGAACCACGTATCCTTCCAGGTATCCACCATCGCTCTGGCTTCCAGTGGATACATGCCCTGCTCGCGGAGAAGCGCCTCGAGGTCGCGTTGCAGCGACGCGAAGTCGGAGGACAGCATTGGCGCTTCCAGCGTTGCGCGATCTTTCAAGTCGCGGTGCATGCGGTATCCCATCGCGCCGTTCCGATTCTCAAACACAATGACGCTGGGGATCGCCTCTTGGCCGAGATTGGCGATCTCCAACGTTCCATCGCTCGTCGAGCGAACCGAAATGGGCGGGGTGAAATCCGCGATTCCGCGATAGAAGAGAAACTTCTCCGTCTCCGCTCCCACGCGGACCGGCGCCGAGTCCGTCCGGCGCGCGGCGTAATAATGGCTGGGTCCGGCTTCCATCAGGAAATTTTCCTTCGCGCCGGGCATGACCAGGACGTTCTTCCATTCGATTGCGCCGGCGACGTTTGGAAAGGCTTGCTGCGCTTGCCGCTGACTTACAGGACCGGCGCTGGATGCTGGATACCATTCGGTCATGAGTCCGCGGGGAAAAGAGACCTTCACTTGGACCGTCTCCTGGCGCGGCGCGTAGAAATACAGGACCGGCGTTTCCATGCGGATCCTGGCGCGGCTGGATCGCCCTGCTTTCTCGGCGTCCGGCCAGCCTTTTAATCCGGCGCCCGACACGTGCACAAAGCACGGCAGGTCGGTGGGCCCTCCGGCAGGCAGCCACTGGATCGCCATCCCATCGGGGCCCGCCACGGATGTGAACGTTCCCCATTCATGGACCGTGAGCCCGGAAACCTCGGGGGTCTCCCCGGCGTCGTCAAGTGGAAGAGGGTCCGCAGGTCCGGCTGCGGCGCGCCATTCGACGGCGCCCGCAGGGTTTGCGGTCGTAAAAATGCGGGCGCCGTTCTCGCGGATTCCGGCGGCGGCGAGAATCGGGGCGAACAGGCTGGCGGCAATCAGGATCCTTCTCATCGTTGCACCTCCTGTTTCCAACGATAACTCATTATATGTTATTTTTCTACACAATTGTTATTATAATAACCCGATGAGAATCTTCATTGCGTGCCTGGCCGGTTTCAGCGCCGCCGCAGCCTTCGCTCAGATGGGCGGCCGCGCTGCAATCAACCCCGATCATCCTGCGATCCAATACTGGCGCCGCGATTCGCAGGATCCGGTTGCGGAACTGGTTCGCAAGCTGGCCGACGGTTCTGCAGTTCTCCGAGCCGATCCCAAATTCGGGCTTCTTCCGTCGCTCCTCGAGGAGCTTCGCATTCCCGTCGAGTCGCAGATTCTGGTGTTTTCAAAGACGAGTTTGCAGTCCGCGCAGATCGGTCCGGAAAGTCCGCGCGCCATCTACTTCAATGATTCCGTCGCCGTCGGATGGGTGCGCGACAGTCCGATGATCGAACTGGCGGCCCACGACCCCGAGCAAGGCGTCGTGTTCTATACGGTCACGCCGAACGTGCGAGGCGGGCCGTCCTTCTCTCGCGACTCCGTATGCCTGTCCTGTCACCACACGGCTTCAACCCTAGGCGCGCCGGGAATGTTGGTTCGGAGCATCTATCCAAGCGTCACGGGACTGGCGGTGACAGGCCTTGCCGGAACGGCGACGGACCATCGAACGCCATACAGCGAACGCTGGGGCGGCTGGTATATCACCGGACGCAGGGGCCCGCTGCGCCATCTGGCCAATGCTGTCGTCGGCGGCGTACGCGGGGGCGCTGCGGCAGTCGGCGCGGTCGATGCAATTCGAGAGCCGCCGCCCGAGAGATTTTCCATAGTCAGTTATCCTGCGCCGACCAGCGATATTGCAGCGCTTGCGGTGTTCGAGCATCAGGCGCACATGATGAATCTGATCACCCGCATTGCCTGGACGTCTCGCGTCGCTGTGCATGAAGACCCGGCAGGCCGCGGCGCGCCGATCGTCGATAGCGCGGCCCGGGAGCTCGTCGACTACATGCTGTTCATTGATGAAGCGCCGCTGACGGCGCCGATCGAAGGCAGTTCGGGATTTTCAGAAAAGTTCTCGGCGCAGGGACCTTTCGACTCGAAGGGCCGCTCGCTCCGGCAGCTTGATTTGAATCGCCGGCTGATGCGATACCCGTGCAGCTACTTGGTCCATTCGACGCCGTTTCAGGCGCTGCCCGCCGATGCCAAGGCCGCAGTTTACAGGCGGCTTTGGGAAGTCCTGTCCGGCAAGGAAACAGATCCACGATACAAGCGGCTCTCGGCAGACGACCGCAGAGCCGTGATCGAAATCCTCACTGAGACGATTGACGACTTTCCCGAGCATTTCCGCTAAGCCGCGGCAGTTCGTTTAGAATTAGTGTTTAGAGACGCGAATGGCCAAGGACGTCACAGATTCTCGAAACACGCTTCAGGAGAGGCCGGGTCCCTTCACGACCATTTCCGGAACGCCGGTCCAGCGCGTCTACACCGAAGAGGATCTGAAGGATTTCAGCTACGACAAGGATCTGGGCGATCCCGGCCGGCCGCCCCACACTCGCGGCCTTTACCCCGACATGTACCGAAGCCGCCTCTGGACCATGCGTCAATTCAGCGGGTTCGGAACGGCCGAGGATACGAATCGCCGCTATCACTACCTGCTCGAGCATGGACAAACCGGGCTTTCGGTGGCGTTCCATCTGCCGACCTTGATGGGATACGACTCCGATCATCCGATGTCGAAGGGCGAGGTGGGAAAGTGCGGCGTGGCGATCGACTCCCTGGCCGACATGGAAACGCTCTTCGACGGAATTCCGCTCGACAAGATCAGCACCTCCATGACGACCAACGCGCCCGCGGCAATCCTGTGGTCGATGTATCTGGCGGTCGCGGAGAAGCAAGGCGTAGATTGGCGTCAACTGCGCGGCACGATTCAAAACGACATCCTGAAAGAGTACATCGCGCAGAAGACGTACATCTTTCCGCCGCGGCCGTCGATGAAGTTGATCGTCGACACGATCGAGTTCGGAGTCCGTCACGCGCCGCAATGGAACACGATTTCCATCAGCGGCTATCACATCCGGGAGGCGGGCTCGACGGCGCTTCAGGAACTGGCGTTCACGCTCTACGACGGCATCGAATACGTTGAATGGGCGCGCCGCGCCGGCCTGGACGTGGACGAGTTCGCGCCGCGTCTCTC
>Ga0073934_10004665_pt1 | contig 22344 bp, 24 predicted proteins | sample LarsenN4metaG_FD_76834 | JGI IMG/M metagenome (GOLD analysis project Ga0073934, IMG submission 76834) | Hot spring sediment bacterial and archeal communities from British Columbia, Canada, to study Microbial Dark Matter (Phase II) - Larsen... ...
ACCCCACTCAGCTGACTCGTTCAGCCCGCGCCGCTGGTTGGGCCGGCCGCGCTCGCGCCTCTGGAGCTCCCTACCCTCCCGGCGCCTTCGTGCTGACTCGATCCTCTCCTCGACCGACAGGCGCTCGAGCTCATCGCAGGCGCGAACCGGTATCGATGCGTGTTGCCTCCTTCACCGACGTGAGCAGAGTGAAGTTCGCGGCCGGCCGTTATCGATATACGCCTGCGCGCGTGCGAAAACGTGCTGCAGGACATAACTGCGGCGTTGCAGTTGGGTTGCGGCTGGCGATTGCGGGTTGAGGCCGTGTGCTCGAAACGAAATGATCCTCGGTGCTGGTCCGCGGGGGCGCGCATTGTGAAGCCGCGTGCGAAGCCGTCATAAGATTCCCGCCGCGTATGCGGGGCAGTAGCTAGAATGCAATCGGATGTCCGGAACACCCACCGCTACCCTGCGAAAGACCTCTCTGTACGACCTCCACGAGCGCCAGGGTGCCCGCATCGTCCCCTTCGCGGGTTGGGCGATGCCGGTGCAGTACCGGGGCATCGTCGAGGAGCACCGGGCCGTCCGCGAGCGCGCGGGCGTGTTCGACGTGTCACACATGGGGCGGTTGTTCGTTGTCGGCGCGGACGCGGGGCGTTTCCTGCGCAAGGCATTGACGTTCGATGTGACGTCGCTGCCGGAGGGGCGGGGGCACTACACGCTGCTGTGCAACGAGGACGGGGGAATTTCGGACGATCCGTACGTGTACCGGCTGGACGAGCAGCGCTTCCTCGTCGTCGGCAACGCCGTCAACGCGGACCGCGACCGCGATCGCATCGAGGCGCAGCTCGCGCCGGGCATGGACGTCGAACTGCTCGACCGGCAGGAGCAAACGGTGATGCTGGCGGTGCAGGGGCCGACAGCGAGCGGGCACCTTGCGCGCATCATCGGGCCGGAGGTGGCGGCGCTCGAGAAGCGGGCGTGCACCGAGCTGCCGTTCATGCAGTACAAGCTCTTCGTGGCGCGCACCGGCTACACGGGCGAGGACGGCTTCGAGCTGGTGACGTCGCCGGAGGCCGGGCGCGCGCTGTGGCGGCAGCTGCTGGCCGACGGCGTCGAGCCGTGCGGGCTGGGCGCGCGCGACACGCTGCGGCTCGAAGCAGCGCTGCCGTTGTGGGGCCATGACATCGACGAGTCGACAAACCCCTACGAGGCTGGCCTCGGCTGGGTCGTGTCGCTCGACGATGGGGCGCAGTTCGTGGGTCGCGATGCGTTGATGCGCATCAAGGAGCGCGGCGTGACCCGCAAGTTAACCTGCCTCCTCGCGCAGGGTCGCGGGGTGATCCGCGAGGGCTACGGCGTCCTGCACGAGCGCGAGCTGGTGGGCTCGGTGAGCAGCGGCACGTACTCGCCGACGCTCGGCGTGAGCATCGCGATGGCGTACGTGCCGGCGGAGCTGGCGGTGGAGGGGACGGAGCTCGCGGTGGACGTGCGCGGCAAGCGCCTGCGCGTGCGCGTGGTGAAGCGGCCGTTCGTGAAGGGATCGCAGCCCGCAATCGAGCGGGCGGCTTCGTAGACGTCGTTCGCCGCAACACGCGGCGCTGCGCTAGATGGACGGGGAATGGGCAGTCCCAGCGACAGGAAGTACTCGAAGGAGCACGAGTGGGTGAAGCTCGACGGCGATACCGCGCGCGTCGGCATCACGGATTACGCGCAGGACCAGTTGGGCGACATCGTCTACGTCGATCTGCCGGAAGCCGGCGCCTCGCTCACGCAGTTCGAGAAGATGGGCGAGATCGAGTCGGTGAAGGCGGTCTCGGACCTGTTCGCGCCGGTCGGCGGCGACGTGATCGCCACGAATCATGCGGTCGTCGAGAAGCCGGAGCTGGTGAACAGCGATCCGTTCGGCGAGGGATGGCTGCTAGAAGTCCGGGTCGGCGACGCGTCGGAGATGGAGAAGCTGCTGAGCGCGGAGGAGTACGACGCGTTCACAGAATCGGAGCAGCGGGACGAGGCGCTTGGGCCGTGAGACCGCCGGGCGCACGCAACGCGGCGGTGATGAGAAGGAGATCGAAGGAACCGTGACACTGGATGTCAGACCCGCCCGACGGCCCGACGCAGCAATAGAAGTCCCGGAAGTGCAACACCCCTACATCCCGCTCACAGAGGACGACCGCCGCGAGATGCTGGCTGTGATCGGCGCGTCGTCGACCGATGAGCTGTTCGAGGACATCCCGGTGGCGTACCGGCACCCGCGGCTCGACCTGCCCGCGCCGCTCTCGGAACTGGAACTCGTGGCCGAGATGGAAGCGATCGCGGCGAAGAATCGCGCGGCGGGCGCGTACGCGTGCTTCCTCGGCGCGGGCGCTTACCGGCGATTCCGTCCAGCGCTCGTGGACGAGCTGGTAACGCGCGGCGAGTTCCTGACGAGCTACACACCATACCAGCCGGAGGTGAGCCAGGGCACGCTGCAGACGATCTTCGAGTTCCAGTCGCTGGTGTGCGCGCTGACAGGCATGGACGTGGCGAACGCCGGCATGTACGACGGCGCATCGGCGCTCGCGGAGGCGTGCCTGATGGCGTGCGCGGTGACGAGGCGCTCGCGCGTCGCCGTCTCCGACCGCGTGCACCCGAACTGGCTCGCGGTGGTGCGGGCGTACGCGCACGGCCGCGGGATTGCGGTCGACGTGCAGCCGCACGGCGCCTTCGCGCTCACGGACGAACACGCGTGCCTGGCGGTGCAGCAGCCGGACTTCTACGGACGGATGAGCGTGGACGCGCAGGCGTGGGGCGAGGCGGCGCACGCTGCGGGCGCGCTGTACGTGGTGGCGGCGGACCCGGTGAGCCTGGCGCTGTTCCGGCCGCCGGGCGAGTACGGCGCGGATATCGCGGTCGGCGAGGGGCAGTCGCTCGGCGTGCCGCTCTCGTTCGGTGGGCCGTATGTGGGGCTGTTTGCGTGCCGCGACAGGTACGTGCGGCAGATGCCTGGGCGCATCGTCGGGCAGACGAAGGATCTCGACGGGCGGACGGGCTACGTGCTGACGCTGCAGGCGCGCGAGCAGCACATCCGGCGCGAACGGGCGACGAGCAACATCTGCACGAGCACGCAGCTCGTCGCGCTGGCGACGACGATCTACATGGAGACGCTCGGCCCACGCGGACTTGGCAAGGTCGCGGAGATCTGCTACCACCGCGCGCACTACGCCGCGGAGCGAATCGACGCGCTCGACGGGTACCGGGTCGAGCGAGATGAGCCGTTCTTCCACGAGTTCGTCGTCGGGACGCCGCGGCCGCCGGGGGAGATCAACCGGCGGTTGCTCGATCGCGGGATCATCGGCGGTCTGGACCTCGGAGACCCGTTACGCAACCGGATGCTCTTCTGCGTCACCGAGATGAACAGCCGCGCGGAGATCGACGCGCTTGTGGAGGCGCTCGCCGATGCCTGAGCCGACCGCAGTGGAACTCTCGAAGCCCGGACGCATCGGCGTGGAGCTGCCGCCGGCTGGCGTACCGTCGCCCGCGGATGCGCCGCCGCCCGAGCTGCTGCGCGATGATTTGCCGCTACCGGAGCTGTCGCAGCTCGATGTGGTGCGCCACTTCACGCGGCTGTCGCAGATGAACTGGTCGATCGACACGCACATGTACCCGCTCGGGTCGTGCACGATGAAGCTCAACCCGAAGGTGAACGACGCGGTCGCGGTGATGGGCGGGTTCGCGAACGCGCACCCGCTGCAGCCGCACGAGGACGCGCAGGGCGCGATCGAGGTGATGTACGGGCTGCAGCAGATGCTGGCGGAGATCGCGGGCATGGCGGACGCATCGCTGGCGCCGATGGCGGGCGCGCAGGGCGAGCTGGCGGGCATCCTCGTGATCAAGGCGTACCTCGAATCGATCGGCAATCACCGGCCGCGCATCCTGGTGCCCGATTCGGCGCACGGCACGAACCCGGCGACGGCGGCGATGGCGGGGTTCGAGGTGGTGGCGGTGAAGTCTCGCGCGGACGGCGACATGGATCTCGACGCGCTGCGCGAGGCGCTCGAGGAGCACGGCCACGCGGTGGCGGCGCTGATGATCACGCTGCCGAGCACGCTCGGCTTATTCGACCGGAACATCGTGCGTATCGCGGAGATGGTGCACGAGCACGGCGGGCTGATGTACGGCGACGGTGCGAACCTCAACGCGATGCTGGGACAGGTCAAGCCGGGCGATCTCGGCTTCGACGTCATGCACATCAACCTGCACAAGACGTTCAGCACGCCGCACGGCGGCGGCGGGCCGGGGGCCGGGCCGATCGCGGTGAAGGAGCATCTCGTGCCATTCCTGCCGGCGCCGCACGCCCGCCGCGAGGGCGACCGCTACGCGCTCGTCGACCCGGAGGAGACGATCGGGCGGCTGGGCGCGTTCCACGGCAACTTTGGCGTGCTGGTGCGGGCGTATGCGTACATCCGCAGCCTGGGCGCCGACGGGCTGCGGGCGATCAGCGAGGCGGCGGTGCTGAACGCGAACTATGTGCAGGCGCGCCTCAAGGACGCGTACGAGCTGGCGCACGACAGGCGTTGCATGCACGAGGTAGTGTTCTCCGGCAGGCGGCAGAAGGCGCAGGGCGCGCGCACGCTCGACATCGCCAAGCGCATGATCGATTACGGCTACCACCCGCCGACGATCTACTTCCCGCTGGTCGTCGACGAGGCGCTGATGGTGGAACCCACGGAGAGCGAGACGAAGGAAACGCTGGACGCGTTCTGCGAGGCGATGCTGGCGATCGCGCGGGAGGCGGCCGAGCAGCCGGAGCTGCTGCGGGAGGCGCCGCACGCGGCGCCGCTGCGGCGGCTCGACGAGGCGACCGCAGCGCGCAAGCCCGTGCTGCGGTGGTAGGGCCGATCCTGCTTGCATCGAGGGGACGGCGCGAGTAGTGTGGTCATCGACAACCACATAGCAGGGACGGGAGCCCGGGGAAGCGCCGGGTTGAGAGGGCCGCGAAGGCCGACCGTTTGAACCTGCCCGAGTAACGCCGGGGAAGGGACACCGCACTTCGATCGCCGCTGTGTCCCAGCGGCGTCTCTGATCGAGGTGCATGCGCTATGGCCGGATCCATCCCCGAAGCCTTCGACGAGATCACGCCAGTGCCCGATGACCGGCGCACGCTGGGGCCGCTGAACATCGCCGTGTTGTGGGGCGACCTCGCAGTCGGGCTGCTGGTGCTGGTGGCTGGGGCGCTGCTGGTGCCGGCGCTCGGGCTGCCGGCGGCGATCGCGGCGACGGTGATCGGCAGCATCATCGGGTCGGCGCTGCTGGCTGTGACGGCGAAGATCGGCAATGACACGGGCGTGCCGACGATGGTGGCGCTGCGGCCGTCGCTGGGCATCCGAGGCTCCTACCTGGCGTCGGTGCTGAACATCGGGCAGCTGATCGGCTGGGCCGGGCTGGAAGTCATCATCATGGCGCAGGCCTCGCGCGCGATCAGCGACGAGTTCTTCGGCTTCGAGGGCTACTACTTCTGGCTGGCGCTGTTCGCATTCGTGGCGACGGCGTTCGCCATCGGCGGGCCGGTGGTCGTGGTGCGCGACTTCCTGCAGCGCTTCGGCATGTGGATCGTGCTGGCGGCGACGATCTGGCTGACGTACCGGCTGTTCACGGTGTACGACCTGCACGAGTTGTTCGACCGCGAGGGAACGGGCGGGTTCCCGAACTTCTGGCAGGGCGTCGACATCGCCGTGTCGCTGCCGGTGTCGTGGCTGCCGCTGATCGCCGACTACACGCGCTACGCGCGGCGGAGCGCGGGCGTGGCGTGGGCGACGTTCTGGAGCTACGCGATCGCGAACACGTGGTTCTTCTTCCTCGGCTTCGGTTACGTGCTGGTGCTGAACGCGGACCCGGGCTCGCTGATCGGCTCGCTCGTCGACTCGCTGCTGCCGCTGGCGCTCGGCTGGCTATTCCTGCTCGTCATCCTCGTCGACGAGACAGACAACGCGTTCGCCGACGTCTACTCGGCGTCCGTCTCGCTGCAGAACATCGTCCCAGTGCCGCAGCGCCTGCTGGCGGTGCTTACCGGCATCTGCGCGTTCGTGCTGGCGGTGAGCGTCGACCTGCTGGGCTACGAGAACTTCCTCCTGCTCATCGGCGGCGTGTTCGTGTCGCTGTTCGGCGTGCTGGTGGCGGACTACTTCGTCACGAGCCGGCAGCGGTACGACCCCGAGGACCTGTACGCCGAGGGCGGGCGCTACTGGTACTGGAGCGGCGTGAACCCGGCGGGGTTGCTGGCGTGGCTCGCGGGCTTCGTCGTCTACACGGCGTGCGCGCAGCCGCCGGCGCTGGTCGACCACTTCTCGTGGATCAGCGAGGTGCCGAGCGACCTGACGACGGTCGGCGGGACGGTGCCGTCGTTCGCGGTGAGCCTGCTGGTGTACCTGGCGCTCACGCCACTGATGGCCGGGCGCGGGCGGGCGGTGAGTCCCGCGGAGGCTTGATCGGGCGATTGTTAGCGTTCTGCCCACCTGCTAATATCCTTTAGCCGTTAAGGGCTGCAGGGAGGTGCACCTGGACGCGCTGTCGATCTTCATCGGACTCGTGATTGGCGCGGCGGCGGGCGCCATCGCCGCGCAGTACCTCCTCCGGACGCTGGCCGCGAAGGACGTGGCGGAGGCGCGCGCCCGCTACACGCACGAGCTGGCTGTGGGGCAGACGCGCCTCGAAGAGCGCGACCGGCACGTGATGATCCTGCAAGAGCAGCTCGATACGGAGCGAGCGGAGCGCGGCCGCGTCGTCGAGGAGCTGGCGACGCTGCGGGAGCAACAGGCGGCCGCGGCTGCGTCGGCGGAGCAGGAGCGCCGGGCCGCCGGGGAGAAGCTGGCGCTGCTGCAGGAGGCGGAGCGCCAGCTGCGCGAGGCCTTCGAGTCGCTGTCGTCGGACGCGCTGCGACGCAACAACCAGTCGTTCTTAGAGCTGGCGCGCGAGACGCTCGGCGCGTTCCAGCAGCAGGCGACCGGCGACCTCGAGAAACGACAGCAGGCGATCGACGAACTGGTGCGACCAATCCGGGAGTCGCTGGCGAAGTTCGACGAGAAGATCGGCGACGTGGAGAAGGCGCGTATCAACGCCTACGCGAGCCTCGATAAGCACCTGGGCATCATCGAGGAGTCGCAGCAGCTGCTGCGCAACGAGACGGCGAATCTGGTGAAGGCGCTGCGGACACCGCACGTACGAGGCCAATGGGGCGAGATGCAGCTGCGGCGCGTGGTCGAGATCGCCGGCATGCTGGAGTACTGCGACTTCGACAAGCAGCCGACGCTGCGCGGCGAGGACGGCGTGCTGCGGCCTGATCTCGTCGTGCGGCTGCCGGGCGGCAAGCGCGCGATCATCGACGCAAAGACGCCGCTCGATGCGTACGTCTCGGCCAATCAGACGGACGACGAGCCCTCGCGCGACGAGCTGATGCGCACGCACGCGCGCCAGGTCCGTAACCACGTGGCGAAGCTGAGCGACAAGCGCTACTGGAGCCAGCTCGACGGCACGCCGGACTACGTCGTCATGTTCCTGGCGGGCGAGGCGCTGTACAGTTCGGCGTTGCAGTACGACCCGGAGCTGCTGGAGTTCGCGTGGCGGAAGAACGTGCTGATCGCGAGTCCGTCGACGTTGATTGCGTTCTTGCGGGCGGCGGCGCACGGTTGGAGCCAGGAGCGCATCGCCGAGAACGCGGAGCGCATCAGTGCGCTCGGGCGGGAGCTGTACGAGCGGCTGCAGACGATGGCGGCACATTTTGAGAAGGTTGGGAAGCGGCTCACCGGGGCGGTGGAGGCCTACAACGACGCCGTCGGCTCGCTCGAAGGGCGGGTGATGGTGTCGGCGCGGCGGTTCACGGAGCTGGGCGTCGGCGCCCAGGAGCGGTTGCCAGAGCTGGCGGTCGTGGATCGGTCCGTACGGCGGCTGCAGCCCGGGACGGTGCCGCTCGAAGCCGACGATGACGGCGGAGACGAGCGCGAGCCCGACCGGCCGCCGCGGTATCTGGCGGCCGACGCCTAGCAGCTACCGGCGGAGTCCCGCCGCCATCTGCTCCATCTCCCTCGCCTGTAGGATCTCGTCGACCATGCCGTAGTCGCGTGCCTCCGACGCGCTCATGAAGAAGTCGCGGTCCCAGTCCTTGCGGATCTGCTCATCGGAGCGGCCGGTGTGCTTGACGAGGATGCCGCGGACGATGTCGTTCTCGCGCAGGATCTCCCGGGCCTGGATCTCGATGTCGGTGGCCTGGCCGGTGACGCCGCCGCTGAGCCACGCCTGGTGCATGTGCACGGTAGCGTTCGGCATGGCGTAGCGCTTGCCTTTGGCGCCGGCGCAGAGGACGACGGTGCCCATGCTGGCGGTCATGCCCATCGCGTAGGTGGCGACGTCCGGTCGGATGAGCTGCATGGTGTCGTAGATCGCGAGGCCGGCCGTGACGGATCCGCCGGGCGAGTTGATGTAGAGATTGACGTCCTTCTCTGGGTCCTCACGCTCGAGGTAGAGGAGCTGGGCGATGATGAGATTGGCGACGTTGTCGTCGATGGCTGTGCCGAGGACGATGATGCGCTCGCGGAGGAGAAGCGAGTAAATGTCGAAGGCGCGCTCGCCGCGGGCGCTGGTCTCGATGACGGAGGGGATAAGCATGTGGGTGGCTCCTGGTGGTCGGGTGTCTGTGTTGCGGGACGCGGACAGGTCTAGAGACCTGTCCCTACGGCTTGATCAGCACGCAATGCGGTCGTGGGTGCTGGTGATGTGGGAGCGACGGGCCGGTCGGCGGCGCAGGCCGAGCGATGGAGAGCGCCAGCGCAGAATCGCCGACGGGCGCGACGGCTCCGACTGCGGCGTGCCGGGCCATTCGGCGGCTTCGCCGCGCTTGCGCACGCCGAGCTTCGTGATGATCTCGGAGACGTGGAACTTGACGCCGTCGCGGCTGATGCCGAGGCGCTCGGCGATCTGCTCATTCGTGAGGCCCTCGCGGACGTGTGTGAGCACTTCCCACTGGCGGGGCGTCAGGACGTCGGGGTGCCGGGGGCGGCCTCGTCGCGCCATGCAACGAGCGTAGCAAGCGGCGGACGGAATTACACTACCCGCCCGATGCGCATCGTGCATGGGGCACCAGCAGCCGGTGCGCGCTACCAGTCGGATGTCTTCGGCGGTTCGAGAACGCCGGCGAGGCCGAGCTCGGCGGCGTGCGGCTTGAGCGCCTCGATCACCTCGGCGATGTGATCGTCGAGGTCGACACCCAGCTCCTCGGCGCCCTTGATGATGTCGTCGCGGTTGACCTGTCGGGCGAACGCCTTGTCCTTCATCTTCTTCCGCACCGATGCGGGTTCGACCTCCAGAATGCTCTTGTTCGGGCGCACGAGCGCGACCGCTGTGATGAATCCGGTGAGTTCGTCGACGGAGAAGAGCGTCTTGGCCATCAGCGTGTCGCGCGGGACGCCCGTGTAGTCGGCGTGACCCATGATGGCCTTGCGGATGTCCTCCGGATAGCCGCGCTCGGTGAGGATCTTGTTGCCTTCGGCCGGATGGCCTTCGGCCGATGGCCAGCGCTCGTAGTCGAAGTCGTGGAGCAGGCCGGTGATCGCCCACTTCTCCTCGTCTTCGCCGTGCTTGCGGGCGAAGTGGCGCATGACGGCCTCGACGGCGAGCCCATGCTTGCGCAGCCCGTCGGTGTGCGTGTACTCGCAGAGCAGCTCCCAGGCGTCGTTTCGGTCCATGCTCCATCCTCCATCGAGCGATCGGTGCGCCGATATCATACCGGCGATGGGCTTCTACTACGGACAGGAGACGCCACCGGAGGAAGAAAAGCCGCCGGGCTGTCTCGAGACGCTGCTCATCACGCGCGCGGTCTTCGCCGTTATCATCCCGGTGTTCGCTGCGCTCGTCATCGTGACGGTCGATGTCGCGCTGATCTTCGTGCTGTTCGCGACGCATCCGGCGCTGGCGCTGATCCCGGTAGCCTTGACGATCGTCGGTATCTGGCTGTTCGCCCGCTGGGAGGCCAGCCGCTATCGCCCGCCGGACGTGTAGCGGCATCACGATGGCGATGTCAGAGCAGGTCCAGCTCTTGTAGCGCAGGCACAAGGTCGGCCAGGCGCGGGATGCGCCTGTGCGGTTCGATGCCGTCCTCGCGGACGTCGCCGAGCTGGACGCTCCAGATGCCGGCGCCTTGCGGGCCGAGCACGTCGAGCACAGGCTGATCGCCGACGAAGACGGCCTCGTCGGGCGCCACGCCGAAGTTCTCGAGCGCCTGCTCGAAGATCGCGGCGGCGGGCTTCGCGAGCTCCGCCTCGTCGGAGAAGATCGTGTCGTCGAAGTGACGGAGAAGGCCGTGATCGTCGAGGATGCGGCGGAGGACGAAGCCGGGCGTGATGCCGGCGTTGGAAATCAGCCCGAGCGGGAGCCCGAGCGACTTCACCTGCGCGAGCGTCTCGTCCGCGTCGGGCACGACGAGCGGCGGCACCTCGAGGGCGGGCGTGAGGATCGCCTCGTGCATGCGGCGCCAGCCGTCGTCATCGAGGCGGTCAGGCAGCGTCTCGTCGAGGTGGCGGAGGTAGAGGATGGTGCGCGCCTCCGCAGTGATGTCGCGGCCCTCCGCGTGGATGCGGCCGTGCTCCTCGGCGGCCGCGGCGAACGCCGCCTGGATCGCCGCCTCGTCGTAGTCGAAGCCGAGCGCGCGTAGCCCATCCGCGACCCTGCGCAGGCGCAGCTCGCTCCGGCGCGTCATCGCGTCCGGGTTGTCGGCGATGAGCGTGCCCCAGAGGTCAAATAGCGCGAGACGGAGCGGCATGCAGGTCTCCAATGCAAAACCGCCGGCGCGGAGCCGGCGGTTCATGATCCGCGTTCGACTGTTCCGGTCAGCCGACAGGCGCCGTCATCGAGTGGCCGCACTGCGAGCAGAACTTCGCCGTGCGAGGGTTCTTCGTCCCGCACTCAGTGCAAAACGCGGCCTCTCCCGCCATCGGCGCCTCGGGCGCTGGCGCAGTGGCTGTGCCGGCTGCGGATGCGTCCGGCGTGTCCATCGTCGATGTGTCCGTGTTGTCGTCCTTCGTGGCCTTGCGGAACTCGCGGATGCCCTTGCCGACGGCGCCGCCAACCTCCGGCAACCGTCCGACGCCGAAGATGAGGACGACGATCAGCAGGATGAGGGCGAGTTCCCAAGGGCCGAACGGTCCGATACCTGCGAGTACTGGCATGAGTCCCTCCGCGTGGTCCGCGTCGGGTTCAGCGTAGCACCGTCCGCGAACGGGCGGCAAGCGAAACCGAATCTATGACGAGGGCGCGGCGGCGCGCGTTGAGCCCACGGCTTCCGCGAGGAAGTCGCGGATGGCGCGGACGGTCTCGTCGGGCTGGTCCTCCATCGGCAGGTGCGCGGCGCGCTCGATGACGACGAGGCGCGCGTGCGGGATGCGTTCGCGCACGGCGATCGCGGTCGACAGCGGCACGACGCGGTCATGTGCGCCGTTGAGCAGCAGCACCGGCATGGTAATGCGCGCGTGGTCGAACGGCGCGTCGTTGGCGGCGTCGCGCATCATCTTGAGCAGCCCATCCATCGAGCCTTTGATATGCGCGGGGCGCAGGTACTCCTCGCGGACCTCGTCGGTGAGGTTCGCGTGGTCGTAGAACGAGGCTTCGAGGAGGCGCGTCGCGGCGATGCCGGCGAGGTATGGCAGCAACGGCCGGAGAAGCGCCGGTGGCAGCGGCGGCATGCGGCGACCGTGGCGCTCCTCGCCGCTGGCGGAGGCGAGGAGCACGAGCGCGGCGGTCTTCTCCGGGTGCGTCGTGGCGAAGCGCATGGCGACGGCGCCGCCCATGGAGTGGCCAACGACGACGGTGCGGTCGATGCCGAGGCGCTGCAGCAGCGCGTCGAGCATGCGCACCTGAGCGGTGTGCGAGAGATCCTGCGTGGCGTCGCGGGCGCTGTAGCCGTAGCCCTTGAGGTCGACGGCGATGACGCGATGGTCCGCGGTAAGCGCGGGGATGATCTTGCGGAAGGAGAAGGTCTGGCCGCCGAAGCCGTGGATGAGGAGGATGGCCGGTCCCGCGCCCTGATCGACGTAGTGCACCGGGTAGCCGTCGATGGTCGCGACGCTGCCGGGTTTGACGACGTCGTGCCATTCGAGGTCTTCGCGGAGACGGACGCGCCGCAGGAGGATCGCCGCGCCACCGATCGCGGCGAGGCCGAGGAGAGAACGCTTCTTCACGGAGACACCTCGCGGGACAGGTTGGGGTTACTCTAAGACGGCCCCACGGTATGCGGCAATAGTCACTCGGGGCGCGTCGCGAGCGTGAGCTGCGCTTCAAGGCGCTCACCGGCGCGGTAGTACGTCACAGTCACGTTCTCACCCGCCCGCTTCTCGGCGAGGATGGCGAGCAGTTGGCCGTTGTTGTCGATCTCGCGGCCATCGACGGCGACGATCACGTCGTTCACGCGCAGGCCCGCCAGGGCGGCGGGCGAGCCCGGCCCGACCGCCGTGATCGCCAGCCCGGTCTCCACCGGCAGGTTGAAGTTGCGCGCGATGGCGGGGTTGATGTCGACGGTGCCGACGCCCATGTACGCCCGCCGTACCTCGCCCGCTGTGATGAGCTCGTCGACGATCGGCTTGACGAGGCCGACGGAGATGGCGAAGCCGATGTTCTGCGCGCCGCGGATGATGGCGGTGTTGATGCCGATGACTTCGCCGCGGGCGTTGACGAGCGCGCCGCCCGAGTTGCCGGGGTTGATGCTGGCGTCGGTCTGGATGGCGTCTGGGATGGTGTAGGGATCCTCGTCGATCGTGCGGTTCTTCGCGCTGAGGACGCCGCGCGTGACGGTGGGCGCGCCCTCGAGGTCGAGCGCAAAGCCGATGGCGACGACGTCCTGCCCGACCTGCAGCTCATCGGCGATGCCGAACTGCGCGGGTGTGAGGCCGTCGACGTCGATCTGGATCACGGCGAGGTCCGTCGCCTCGTCGCGGCCGACGACGCGCGCGGGCGCGGTGCGCTGGTCGTGGAGCGTCACGGTGATCGTCTCGGCGGGCAGGCCGTTGGCGCCGATGATGACGTGGTTGTTCGTGACGATCCGGCCCTCGTTGTCGATGATGACGCCCGTGCCGACGCCCTGGCCGGGGATGAGGCGGCCGAAGATGTCGATCGACGCCGTCTCGGTCTGGATGCGGACGACCGAGGGAGCGAGCATGTTGACGATCTCGACCGTCGTGAGGCCCTGCTCGTCGTTGATGCGGGGGACGGTGACTTCGCCCGGGCCGCCGCTCGACGGCGTGGATGCGGGCGCCGGCGTGCCGGATGCCCGCGGCGTCGCGTCGCTGGTGGCGTCATCATCGCTGCACGCCGGGACGGCGATGAGGGCCACGGCGAGCGCGGCAGACATCAGGACGCGGGTGACGGTCACGGTTGGCACTCCTGCACGGAACGGGCTACCGCTCATGGTAGGCAGCCATCCCGAGAGCCTGCCAGCAGGGAACACCCTGATGGTGTTACAGGTGTGTGCGAACGCGCGATTGGGATCGAGCGCGCGATTGTGCCACAATATCGGCCGACTCCCCGCTGAGGTGCTGACTTGGACTTTGAGGACTTTCTGAACATCGCGCAGATCCTGCTCGCCACCGTCCTGGTACTGGTGATCCTGCTCCAGGCGAAGGGCTCGGGCATCGGCACGGCGCTCGGCGGCGGCACCAGCAGCAGCTTCCGCACGAGGCGCGGGGTCGAGAAGACGCTGTTCCAGCTGACGATCGTGCTCGCGGTCGTGTTCCTGCTCGTATCGATCATGGCCGTGCGCGAATCTCTCGCGTAGCCGGCGCATCCGCAGCGCAGTGGTCCCCCGCCCGTGTCACTGACGCACACCCGCTGGCCGATCTTCGTCGCGCTCATCGCGGGCGGGGCGTTCGTCGCCATCCTCTGGTACCTGGTGCTGGCGAACCCCTCCGGCGAGGCGGTACCGGCGAGCGGCGGCCGCTACGTCGAGGGCGTCGTGCGGGCGCCGGAGCGCGTCAACCCGCTGTTCGCGCACACGAATCCGATCGACCGCGACCTCGCGTCGCTGATCTTCAGCGGGCTGGTGCGGCTGGGGCCGGATGGCACGCCGCAGCCCGATCTGGCCGAGCGCTGGGAGATCACGGGCAACGGCCAGCGCTACGTCTTCCACCTGCGGCGCGGCGTCGCCTGGCAGGACGAGGAGCAGACGGCGTTCGACGCCGACGACGTGGTGTTCACCTTCCGCGCCATCTCCGACCCGGCGTTCAAAGGCGACCCCGCGCTGGCGCAGCTGATGCAGGGCGTCGTGGTATCGGCGCGCGACCCGTACACGGTCGAGTTCCGGCTGGAGCAGGCGTACGCGCCATTCCTCGCGTACATGAACGTGGGAATCCTGCCGGAGCACCTGCTGCGCGGCCTCGACGCGAACCAGCTGTACAACGACGAGTTCAACGTGCGGCCGGTGGGCACGGGGCGCTACCGGCTCGTCGGGCGCTCGAACGACACCGTCGTGCTCGAGGCGAACGAGACGTACTACCTCGGCCCGCCGCTGATCTCGCGGCTGGAGTTTCGCGTGTTCGCTGAGGCGGAGGCGCTGCTCGGTGCGCTGCGACAGCAGGAGATCGACGGCGCGCTGCTGCCGCCGTCCACGACGGCCGAGCAGATGAGCATTGTCGAGGATACGGGCGCGTTCCAGCTGCATCCGCTGACGTCGACGTCGACGCAGATGCTGTTCTTCGACACGCGGCTGCCGCAGTTCAACGACGTCGCGATCCGGCAGGCGCTCTGGCAGGGGCTGAACGTCGACACGTTGATCAGGGAGGTGGCAGGCGGGCGCGGCGCGCTCACGGAGGCGGGCATCCCGCAGGCGTCGTGGGCGTACATGCCGGGCTCGGTGCCTTCGTTCGATGCGGGGCGGGCGGCGCGCACGCTCGAGCGCGCGGGATGGTCGCTCGGCAGCGACGGCATCCGGCGCAAGGCCGACGTGCGGCTGTCGTTCGAGCTTTCGACGAGCAACGAGCCGTTGCGTGTGGCGATCGCCGAGAACATCGCGCGGCAGTGGCAGTCGATCGGCGTCGAGGCGCGCGTGCTGCCGATCGACGCGAGCGCGTACATCGGCGAGCACCTGCTGCAACGGCAGTTCGAGGCCGCGCTCGTGGAGGTCGACCCGGGGCCTGACCCCGACCCGTATCCGTTCTGGCACTCGAGTCAGGCGGCGCCGCCCGGGCGCAATCTCTCGAACTACGCGAATCCGGTGGTCGACGACGCGCTCGAGCGCGGCCGCCAGACGACGGACGTCGAACGGCGGCGCGATCTGATCGAGCTGTTCCAGGGCTACTTCATCGCCGACGCGCCGGCGATCCCGCTGTACCACCCGACATACACATACGCGCAGAGCACGCGCGCGCAGGGATTCGAGCCGTCGCTGCTGTTCACGCAGTCGGCGCGGTTCGCGAGCGTGAGCGGGTGGTACGTGGAGACGCGGGTGGAGTAGGGGTTGGCGTCAGGACTCAGCTGTCAGGGCGAGGTGCTGAGTCAAGTTGACAGGCCATTACTCGATTGTTACGCTCTTCGCAATCCGCCTCGGAGGGCGGATTGTTCGATCTCACAGGAACCGGATGACCGTCCTCACTATGGCGATGCCTCAGCCCCGGGAGAGCCGGGGCGCCCTGCTGGGATAGCTCGACATCCCTTCGGGCCCGCATGCCTCGCGGGCCCTGACACAGGAGGTTCGCCATCATGCCGTTCACCAAGGCGCTGCGTTGTCGCGAATGTAACCGCGAGTATCCGCTCGAGCCGATCCACGTGTGCGAGTTCTGCTTCGGGCCGCTCGAGGTGGTCTACGACTACGAGAAGATGCACCGCAACGTCACGCGGGAGAGCATCGAGCGCGGGCCGCACTCGATCTGGCGGTACGCCGACCTCCTCCCGGCGGACCCCGAGTTCGCGGTCGACATCAACGCGGGGTTTACGCCGCTGATCCGCGCGAAGAACCTGGGCGACGAGCTGGGATTGACCAACCTCTACATCAAGAACGACTGCGCGAACCCGACGTGGTCGTTCAAGGACCGCGTCGTCACGATCGCGGCCACGAAAGCGCGCGAGTTCGGCTTCGACACGCTGGCGTGCGCCTCGACGGGCAACCTCGCGAACAGCGTCTCGGCGCATGCGGCGCGGGCGGCGCTCGACGCGTTCGTGTTCATCCCGTCCGACCTGGAGCGCGGGAAGATCGTCGGTTCGAGCATCTACGGCGCGACGCTGGTGGCGGTCGACGGCAACTACGACGACGTCAACCGTCTCTGCTCGGAGATCGCGGACAAGTACCGCTGGGCGTTCGTCAACATCAACATGCGGCCGTACTACGCTGAGGGCTCGAAGACGCTGGGGTTCGAGGTGGCGGAGCAGCTGGGATGGCGCGCGCCGGAGCACGTGGTCGCGCCGATGGCGTCGGGCTCGCTGTACGTGAAGATCTGGAAGGGGCTGAAAGAGCTGGAGAAGCTCTGGCTGATCGACAGCGTGACGACGAAGATGTCGGGCGCGCAGGCGCGCGGCTGCTCGCCGATCGTGACGGCGTACGAGCAGCACACGCACAACATCCGCCCGGTGCGGCCGCAGACGATCGCGAAGTCGCTCGCCATCGGCAACCCGGCCGATGGCTACTATGCGCTCGGCGTGATGGAAGAGACGGGCGGTTACGGCGTCGCTTCGGACGACGACGAGATCGTCGAGGGGATGAAGCTGCTGGCGGAGAGCGAGGGCATCTTTGCGGAGACGGCGGGCGGCGTCGTCATCGCCGGGCTGAAGAAACTGGCGCGCGAAGGGAAGATCCAGCGCGACGAGGTGACGGTGGCGTACATCACGGGCGCGGGGCTGAAGACGCAGGAAGCGATCGAGAACGCGATCGACATGCCGCTGCGCATCGAGCCACAGATGGCCGCTTTCGAGCGGGCGCTGGAGCAGCGGCAGCAGCAGGCGGCGGCGGCGCCGTAGCTGCGGCCGGCGTGTCGTTTACAATCGAGCACCGGGGACGTACGCGGCGCACGCCGCGGGGCAGGACAGCCGGGGGAGCGACGAGGGATTCGATGGCGAAGCAACGGGTGAAGTTCACGTTCGTGCAGGAGCTGATCACCCTGCCAATCATCTACGAGCTGGGGAAGAACTACAACGTCGTGACGAACATCCGGCGGGCCGACGTGACGGAGGACCGCGGCTGGGTGATCCTCGAGATCGAGGGGCAGGTCGACGAGATCGAACGCGGCCTCGAATGGGTGAAGTCCAAGGGCGTGCGTGTCGATCCCGTGCCGGGCGACATCGTCGAAGGGTAGAGGGGCTGCGCGGGTCGCGGCCCGCGGCGAGCACGAGGACCGAGGACGGAGACATGGCGCAGATACGCATTCCAACGCCGCTGCGGCGGCTGACGAACGACCAGGAGATCGTCGATTCGGACGCGGGCACGCTCTCGGAGGCGATCGAGAAGCTGGAGGGGCAGTTCCCGGGCATCCGGGAACGTATCCTGGACGAGGCCGGGCAGATCCGGCGGTTCGTCAACGTATACGTCAACGGCGAGGACGTGCGGTTCCTGGACAATGTGAACACGAAGCTCGGCGCCAACGATGAGGTGAGCATCGTGCCTGCGGTCGCGGGCGGCGGCTAGCGCGACAACAAACAGCAACACAAACAGCAAACGGGGCTGTCGACTGGCGTTGGCGGCCCGTCTTGTTTGCGCGAGTCCCTCAGGCGACCCGGGTGGCGTCGCCGTACATGCGGCGCTGGGCGGCGGCGAACAGAGCGTCCGTGGTGTGGCCGTCCGCGGGGAAGCTGGCCCAGCCAGCGGCCAGGTGCAACTCGAGGCCCGGCACGTCCTTGTCGAGGCGGACCTGCTCTGCGGCGGCGAGGAGGCGGCGGGTGGCCGACTCGGCGCCGTCGCGTGAAGCTTCGGTGAGCACCATCGTGTAGCCGCTCTCGCGGTAGGCGCCGATGACATCGATGTCGCGCGCGTGCTGCGCAAGCGACTCGCCGAGGCGCTGGAGCAGGCGGTCCGTCAGGAAGCGCCCGAACTGGTCGCGCAGCAGCGCCAGGTTCGTGGCCTCGATGACGGCGATCGACACCTCGCGGCGGTAGCGCTCGGCGCGGGCGAGCTCGCGCTGCAGCTCCGACTCGAGCTTGCGCGCGTCGAAAACGGAGCGGGCGACGTCGATCACGCCCATCTCGCGAGCGTTGAGCGCGTTGCGCAGGTTGACCGCCGCGTAGGCGATATGGTCGGCGAGCAGGCGCACATGCGCGACGTTTGGTTTCACGTGAAACAGGAGCGCGAGCGCGCCGAGCCGCTCGCCGGCGGACTCGAGCGGCACGATGGCGGCGTCGGAGAGGGCGAGCGAGGCCGCGGCGGCCTCGGCCCTGTCCGTATCGACGAACGCGCCGAAGAAACCGGAAGCTGAGGTCTCGACGAGCGTGCTCTCGTCGAGCGCGCGCGTGAGGTGCGGCGAGTCCTGCGGGTCGACCTTACGGCGCGTGATGTCGTACGCGAGCGCGTCGGCGACGCGCTGCAGCGAGCGGCGGCGGAGGTCGGACGCGGGCGCCTTGCAGGCGAGACGGCCGTCCTGCTCCTCGAAGAAGACGAAGGCGAAGGGCGCCGCGACCGCCTGCTCAGCGGCGGTGGAGGCGGCATCGACGAGCCAGTCGAGCGTGAGCGCGGCGTGGATCGGCAGGAGGGAGGCCATCATGGCGGCGACGGGATCGCCGGCTGGCTTCGGTGCTGGCTCTGCCACCGGCGCGGACTTCGGCGGAGCGCCGTGCGCGGCGGCGTTGCGTGCAGGCTTGCGCGCGGCCGTCACCTTCACCGGTGCGCGTCTCGCCGTCTTCTGCGTCGTGCGCTTCTGCGCCATCTTCACCGTCCTTGCGACGCCGGCCGGGTCTCCAGCGCGTTCACTGCGACCGCGATCCGGTTGAGGTTGTCCTCGAGCCGGCGGATCACTGCGTCGAGCTCACGGAGCTGCTGGTCGGCGGCGCCGTTGCCGAGCACACCCGCTTCCACGAGGTTGCGGACGGCCTCCTGCAGGCGCGCCTGCTGCCCGATGAGCGCGTCGGCCTGCTTGCGCAGGTCGTCGATCTCGGCCGCCTGCTCCCGCAGATCGATGATCGGCAGTTGCTGCGCCGTCCGCGATGCCAGGTGACGGGCGAGATCCTGCACTTCGAGACTGGCGGCGACCGCTTCGTTCGCGGCACGGACGGAGCGCGAGTACATGCGCCACGCGTAGATGGCGCTGATCAAGGTGAACAGCAAGAGGCCGGCCAGCCCCATGACGACAGCGGCGACGGCGGCGGCGAACTCCCAGTTGGCGGTGTCGCCCATGGCGCTCCTTCCGGGCGCGCCTCGTGCGCTGGCCCGAACCTAAAGAATGGTCGGTATGAAGCCGGCAGGGCTAAAGCAGCCCGGCTTGAAGGCGGCCCTTAGGGAGCCCCGATGCCCTCGCGAGCCATTCCAGCATCTCTCTGTTTACAACGTCCGGGCGCTCCTGTTGTGTCCAGTGGCCGCAGTCAGGGATGCGGCGAATCGTGAGATTTTTCACCCATTCGTCGAGGCCGTCGTTGACAGAAGGTGGCAAGACCGGGTCCCTCTCGCCCCAGAGGACGAGCGCCGGCACGAGGATGGCGTGCTTCGGGAGGGAGCGCGCACCCTGGCGGAAGGCGCGGCGGTAGTAGCCGATGGCGGCGGAGGCGGCGCCGGGCCGGAGGAAGGCGCGCCGGTAGGCGTCAAGATCGGCGTCGCTGAAGGCGCCGGGGCGGGCGGCCGAGCGGCGGAAGGCGTCGGCGATGGCGCTCGCGCGGCGGCGGGTGAGCGCCCACTCGGCGAGGCGCGGCGCCTGAAAGAAGAGCATGTAGCTGCTGCGAAGGACCTGCCGCGGGCTGCGGCGCAGGTTGCGAGCGAAGAGCGTGGGATGGGGCGCGTTCATGATGATGAGCGACTTGACGAACGCGGGCTCGCGGGCGGCCACCTGCCAGGCGACGACGCCGCCCCAATCGTGGCCGGCGAGGTGGACGCGCGCCTCGGGGCCGGCGACGGCGCGGCCGAGCGAGACGACGTCCGCGACGAGCGCCTCGATGCTGTAGTCGCCGGGCTTGTCGCTGAGGTTGTAGCCGCGCATGTCGGGCGCGACCGCGTGGTAGCCGGCGCCGGCGAGGACGGGGAGTTGGTGGCGCCACGAGTACCAGAACTCGGGGAAGCCGTGAAGGAGGATGACGAGCGGGCCGTGGCCCTGCTCGACGACGTGCAGGCGCACACCGTTGACGTCGACGAACCGCTCGCTGCGCTCCATGATGCGCAGGCTACTGCATACAACGCGCGCCGTGCTGCTATTGGCGGTGGCGTGGCGGTCGCTACACTCGGAGCATGTTGCGACAGATCGCCGCGTTGGGGCTCGCGCTCTCGGTGCCGGGTCTGGCGCTGACGTTCGCGTCGGAGCGGGTGCTGCGGCCGCGCGTGTTCTACACCGGTCCGTGGCACCCCGAGCCGCCGGACGCAGTGGGTTGGCCGTACGAGGAAGCCAGCATCTACACGGCGGACGGGCTCGAGCTGCAGGGATGGTTCTTCAAGGCGCAGCAGGAGCACGCACCGACGATCCTCTTCATGCACGGTACGAGCTACAACGCCAGCGACATGTGGGTGACGCCCGAGCGCGCGCAGGCGTTCAACGACTTCCTGCGCGGCATCGCTGCGAACTTCCTCGTGTTCGACTACCGCGGCTACGGGCGGAACGCGGGCACGCCGACGGAGGAGGGGACGTATTCGGACGCGGCGGCCGCGCTGGGCTGGCTGTACGAGCGGGCCGACGTCGATGCGGCATCGATCTTCTTCTATGGGTTCTCGCTGGGGACGGGGATCGCGACGGAGCTGGCGCTGCGCGAGCCGTGTGCGGGGCTGATCCTGCGCGCGCCGTTCACGAGCATCCGCGACCTTGCGGTGGGCCGGTACCCGCGGCTGCGGCTGCTGACGGCCTTCGCGCCGTGGCTGCCGCTGACGAACTACGACACGCTGTCGAAGATCCGGCGCGTCGATAGGCCGCTGCTGGTGATGCACGGCGACGCCGACACGACGGTGCCCGAGGAGATGGGTCAGCGCGTGTTCGAGGCGGCGCCGGGGCCGAAGATGTACGTGACGTTCCCGAACAGCGGCCACTCGGACATCTCGGCAGACCTCGTCGTGCCGGCGATCACGCAGTTCATGGACAGCGTGCTCAGGCGCTCGGGCACGCGCGAGACGCTCGAGGCACACGACGGCGCGGAGGCGCTGCGGCGGGCGGGGCAGCCGCTACTGTGACGTGTGGCCGCTCGCTACCCTGAAGCGGTGAGCATCGAAGTACAGCGGGAGCTGGCGCAGAGGGTTGAGGAGGCGATCGGGCCGCGGCACCAGTTCCTTGAGCGCGACCCGGAGTACAGCGCGCTGCGGAAGCTGGCGGCGCTGAACCGCAAGCGCCCGCCGAAGACGCCGCACGACGCGCTGCAGCACGTGGCGGATGTCGCGCGCGACATGACGCACGCGACCTACTGCGCGCTCGCCGTAACGGGCGCGGAGGACTACGTCGAAGGCTTCATCGTCAGCGGCATGGATGAGAGGGCGCTGGCGATGCTGAAGGGACCGCCGCAGGGTCACGGCCCGCTCGGGACGATGCGCATGGACGGGCTCGCCGTGCACATCGACGACGTGAGCGGGCACGAGAAGGCGTTTGGCTTCCCGCCGAAACACCCGCCGATGAAGGAGCTGCTGGGCGTGCCGATCTTCTCGGGCGGGACGGTGCGTGGTGCGCTGTACGTCACCGACCGGCGCGGCAGCAAGCGCTTCTCCGATGCGGACGAGCAGGTGTTGCGCGTGCTCGCGCACCATGCGGCGCTGATCATCGAGCGGTCCTGGTACTAGCGTGCGGCTCGCGACGTACCGGGATCGTGACGCGGGCGCGGGAGCGCCGTCGCACTTGGGGCTCATCGCCGGCGAACGCATCATCTGCCTCGAGGCGGCGGCGAAGTCGCTCGGGTTGCCGGACGTCCACGACGACATGCAGGGCTTCATCGCGCAGGGAGATCGCGCGCTCGAGACGGCGCGGCAGGTAGCGGAGCGGCTCGCGCGCGACGCGACGAAGGGGCTGGCGCTCGGCGAGGTTGTGCTGCGCGCGCCAATCGAACGGCCGCGACGGAACATCGTGTGCGTCGGGTTGAATTACGCCGACCATGTCGCTGAGTCGAGGTCGGTGGCGGGCAGCGACGCGCCGCAGTACCCGGTCTTCTTCACGAAACCACCGACGACCGTGATTGGGCCGGAACAGGAGATCCCGTGGCACGGGCACGTGACGCAGGCTGTCGACTGGGAGGTGGAGCTTGCGGTGATCATCGGGCGCGAGG
>Ga0073934_10004666_pt1 | contig 22343 bp, 18 predicted proteins | sample LarsenN4metaG_FD_76834 | JGI IMG/M metagenome (GOLD analysis project Ga0073934, IMG submission 76834) | Hot spring sediment bacterial and archeal communities from British Columbia, Canada, to study Microbial Dark Matter (Phase II) - Larsen... ...
GTCCCTCCTGGTAGGTGGACTCCTTCACCTCGCCGGGCCTCGGCGTCTTCCGCACGCGGGAAAAAAGCATCGCCAGGGCGATCAATACCGCCCCCGTCAGCCCTCCGGCGACCACGGCCCGCAGGCCCACGCCCACCCAGCCCGGCAGGCCGCTATCGCCGTCGTCCTGGCGTGGCGGCGGTTCCAGCGGCTGCTGCGGCGTCTGCTCCGGGTTCGGGTCGCGGCCGCCGTACAGATCGATTAGCCACTTCATGGCTTCGAAGCCGAGCTCCACGAGCTTCAGCATCGGCCAGACGATGACGTAGACGATGCCCGCAAACACGAAGCCCGCGCCCCGCGCCGCCGCGTCGATACCCTGCCGCGCCGTGCCGAAGTCGACGAGCACGAAGAGCAGCGCCACCACGGCCAGCGCCGCGATCGCGCCGCCAACCGAAGCCAGCCAGACGGGCCCGAAGGGCTGCTGGCCGCCATCGCGGGCGCGGGAAGCGTGCGCCAGGCCGATGGTCGCGAGGCCGACGGCCGCGTAGGGGACGCTGATCAGCTCGACGGCCCGCGGCAGCTCGTCCACGAACGTCCCGAACAGCGCCACCAGCGCCACGACGGCTAGTCCGAGGGCGAAGCTGCCGGCCACCTCCTCGAAGGTGCGGTACTCCTGGCCGCGGAGGACGCCCCGCACCCAGAATCCGAACAGGAGCGGCGCGCCGATGACGATGGTGGCGTCGTCGCGCAGGGTGGCCTCCGTGTGGTTGAAGAGTTCGTCCGCCCAGGCGAAGTCCCAGAACCTCCAGTCGCCGTAGAAGTCGGCGCGGACGACGGCGTAGAAGACGAGGACGGAGAGGAGCACGCCCCAGGCGCGCAGCACGCCGAGCGAGAACTCGAAGCCCTGGAGCAGCCGGGAGATGGCAAAGGAAGCGCCCACCACGGCGAGCACGCCGAAGAAGGTGGGCTTGCCGCCGCCGACCGTTAGCGCGACGAAGAAGGCCACGAGGGCGTAAGCCCACATGGCTTCCATGACGATGAGCGAGGCGTGGACGAGCGTCCGGTCGTGGCGGCTCATGCCCGCGCTCCGTCACGGGCGGCGCGCGCCTCCAGCGCCTTCATCGCCTCCGTGAGGCGGTGGACGCCGATCCGGCCGAGGTCCTCCTCGAAGTCCCGGTCGGCGAGCGACAGCACGGTCACGGTGTGGCCGGCGCCGGCGATGCGCTGGAGCGAGGCCGCGAGCGCGGGGTCCATGCGGCTGGTAACGCAAACCAGCGTCGCGCCGAAGGGAAAGCGCTGGGCCTCGGCGTCGATGACCGCCTCGAGGGGCGCCAGGGTCATCGGGTGGATGACGGCGAGCGCTTCCAGCACGCGCATCAGCTGCTCCGGCCGGCGGCCGACGGGGACGCGCATCGGCCGGTCGGAGTCCGGGAAGGAACCGTTGGCGACGAGGCCGATGGCGTAGCCCGCATCGAAAGCGTATCGAGCGACCGACCCCGCCGCCGAGAGGAGGCGTTCGAGCGTCTCCGGCACGAATCCTTCCCAGGAATGGCCGAGCGTGTGGACGTTGAGGGCGACGAGGAGGTGCATCGTCGCCGAGGGTTCGTAGACGCGCGACTGCAGCTGCTGGCGGCGCGCGGACGCCTTCCAGTCGATCCGGCGCATGGGGTCGCCGGGGCGGTAGTCGCGGATGCCGGCGATCCGTCCCGGGTCCTCGAAGATGCGCTCCCGCCCTTTGAGCTCGCCGAAGGGGCGCTCCGCCGGCAGGCCCAGCTCCGGCAGCGTGTAGACGCGGGGATAGACGATGACGGAGTCGGAGGTCTCCTCCTCGCGCGTCACGGGGAAGAAGCCGAAGAGGTCGCCTGTGGACAGCCGGGCCGGGCCCAGGCGGTAGAAGCCGCGGGCGGGCGTGTGCAGCTCCAGCGGCCAGCGGACGCGCTCGTACCAGCGCAGGTGGGTGGACCGCGAGAGGTACGCGTATCCCGGATAGCCCGTGGGGCTCGCGCGCTCTTCGCCGGGCAGGCCGTTCTCCGGCAGCGAGTCGCGCACCTCGATCCAGGGCACGGGAAGCATCTTGTCGTTCGTCAGGCGCAGGGTCATGGAGAGCTTCTCGCCCTCGAAGGCGCGGTCTTCGGGCAGCAAGCGCTCGTAGCGGACGCGGTCGAGCGCGTGCTTCGACCAGAGGCGCGCCAGGCCGCCGGCCCCGAGGAGGAATACGCCGAGGCCGGCCACGGGCTCGCTCCCGAAGGCGATGCCCAGGAGGACGAGGCCTAAGCCGGCGGGCAGGAAGTAGGCGCTAAGCCACATCGGTCGGGCGGAGAACTAAAGGGCCATAGAACCGGGGAACCATGGAACCAGGGAGCCAGAGAACCAGAGAACCAGAGAACCAGGGGACCAGAGGACCAGGGAGCCGGGGAGCCATGGGGAGACCGTCCTGCAGCCCGTTCAGCCTTCCACCGGCACCGGCACGCTCTCGATCGCCTCCTGGAGGGCGCCGGCGGCGTCGCGGCCGCGGAGCCGGCTCTGAGAGCTAAGGATGACGCGGTGCGTGAGGACGTAGGGCGCCAGAAACTTGACGTCGTCCGGGAGGACGTAGTCGCGGCCGCGGACCGCGGCAAGGGCGCGGGCGCCGCGGAACAGCCCCAGGCTGCCTCGAGGGCTGGCGCCGAGCTCGAAGGCGGGATGCCGCCGCGTTGCCTGGACGATCTGGACCATGTAGCGCCGCACGGACGGCTCGCAGTAGACGTGGGGCACCAGCCGGGCCAGCCGCACCAGGTCGGCGGCGGCGACCACCGGCTCGAGGTCCTCCAGCGGGCTCGCGTCCTCGAAGCGCAGGAGGATAGCGTCCTCCTCGTCCTCGCCGGGATAGCCGAGGGCTATCTTCATGAAGAAACGGTCCAGCTGCGCTTCCGGGAGCGGGAAGGTGCCTTCGAGCTCTATAGGGTTCTGCGTCGCCAGGACGAGGAACGGCCGCGGCAACGCGAAGGTGTCGCCTTCGACCGTCACCTGACGCTCTTCCATCGCTTCCAGGAGGGCGCTCTGGGTGCGGGGCGTCGCCCGGTTGATCTCGTCGGCGAGGACGATGTTGGCGATGATCGGGCCCGGGCGGAACTCGAACTCCCCCTTCTTCTGGTTGTAGAAATTGATGCCCGTTATGTCGGACGGCATCACGTCCGGCGTGAACTGGATACGGCGGAACTCGCAGCCGATGGAGCGTGCGATGGCTTTCGCCAGCGTCGTCTTGCCGATGCCCGGCACGTCTTCGATGAGGATGTGTCCGTCCGAGTACAGCGCCACGAGCACGAGGTCGATGACGTCGCTTTTGCCGACGATCACGCGCTCGATGTTCTGCTTGACCCGGGAAGCGACCTCGTGAAGGGCGGCCGCGGCGGCGGCGGACGTCTCGCGCCCGGTTGTCTCTTTCGTCATGCTCCCCCCGGCGTCCGTCCCCGCGCGGCTCGTTAGCGAAGGACGGAGAGTCCCACCAGCATAGCAGCTAGAGGGCTCCCGCTCGGCTCCGGGCCGGGGGCCCGCATTCGTCAACGATGCTATCCTCGCCAGGGACGTTGCGCGGGAAGGAGGACGAATTGGCAGAAGCCGCCGCGCAGGAGAGCGCTTTCGAGACCGCCCAGAGCCAGCTCCGGAGCGTGGCCAAGCTGCTCGACCTCGACCCGGGGATCGTCGAGGTGCTGGCCCATCCCAAGCGCGAGCTGACCGTCAACTTCCCGGTGCGCATGGACGATGGCTCCTTCCGCGTCTTTACAGGCTACCGCGTGCACCACAACGAGGCGCGGGGGCCGGTGAAGGGTGGCATCCGTTACAGCCCGCTCGTGAGCCTGGACGAGGTCAGGGCGCTGGCGATGTGGATGACCTGGAAGTGCGCCGTGGTCAACCTCCCGTACGGCGGCGCCAAGGGCGGCGTCATCGTCGACCCGAGGTCGCTCACGGCGGGCGAGCTGGAGCGCCTGACGCGGCGGTACGCCTCCGAGATCGACATCCTCATCGGCCCGAATATGGACATCCCTGCCCCGGACATGGGCACGGACGCGCGGGTCATGGCCTGGATCATGGACACCTACAGCATGCACCGCGACTACTCGGTGCCCGGCGTCGTTACCGGGAAGCCGGTGGAGATCGGCGGCAGCCTCGGACGCTACGAGGCGACGGGGCGCGGCGTGCTCTACGTCGCGATGGAAGCGTGCCGCCAGCGGGGGATCAGCCTGGAAGGCGCGACCGTGGCCGTGCAGGGCTTCGGGAACGTGGGTTCCGTGGCCGCGCGGCTGCTCGCCCATGCGGGGGCGAAGGTGGTGGCGGTGAGCGACTCGCGTGGGGGAGTCTACAATCCAAACGGCCTCGACAGCGACTCCCTTTACGACCACCGCCGAAGCGGCGGCCTCCTCGTCTCCCATCCGAGGAGCGACTTCCCCCACGAGGACATCTCCAACGCCGAGCTCCTGGAGCTCCCGGTCGATATCCTCATCCCGGCGGCGGTGGAGGGGCAGATCACGGAGGCGAACGCCGGGCGGCTGCGGGCCGGCATGGTCATCGAGGCCGCCAACGGCCCCACGACCGCCTCCGCCGACGCCGTCCTCGCCGAGCGCGGCCTCTACGTGGTGCCGGACATCCTCGCAAACGCGGGCGGCGTCATCGTCTCCTACTTCGAGTGGGTGCAGGACCTGCAGTCGTTCTTCTGGGAGGAGAACGAGGTCAACCAGCGGCTGCAGCGCATCCTCGCCTCCGCGTTCCAGCAGGTGACAGCCGTCGCGGAAGAGCGAGGCCTGCGCTTGCGAGAAGCTGCCTACGTCCTGGCGCTGCGACGGGTCGTGGAGGCCATCCGGGTGCGGGGCATTTATCCGTAGCCTTTCCCTCCGGCCGGGCGCAGGAAATCAGGGCCGTACCAAGGGCTTCCGGTCAAAGGCCTTTGCTAGGAGTGGAAGGCGATCTACAACCGGCGGACGGCGGTCGAGCGCCCAAACGGGCGGCTCAAGGCCTTCTACAAGCTTAATGACGTGAGGGTGCGGGGCCGGATGAAGGACAGGCTACACGCGTTCATGTCGGGTTTGGTGCTTCTGGCGACGGCAGTGACAGACCCGGCGAGACCTCGAACCGCCCTGTGCAAGGCTTGACAGCACGGAACTATCGGGTATAACTAAGCCCTGGCTGTAAAAAGTTTGTGACAGCCGTCGCAAAGACAACCTTTCGACGTATATGTGCGCTAACCTAGTAGGAGACAGGGCGGTTGCCCTCCTTGAGGGATGTTCGCCAGAATGACGGAGTCGCCGTCTTCTGTAGCTTTGGTGGGGCAGAAAGGACGGGCAAGGGGAGTCACAGGGTCGTCAAGATGCCCAACGGGCGAGTTCTGTCGATCCCAGCTGGCATCGTCAAGATTGGCCTTCTCAAGAGCCTGATCAAGGCTGCCGATCTTACAGAGGAGGAGTTCGAAGCTCGACTCTGAGCATAGATCGACAAGGGAGGGAGCCTGAATCGAGAAGGAGCAACAATATGGCAACGTACACCGCGATAGTCCATGAGGCCGAAGAAGGCGGGTACTGGGCTGAGGTCTTGGAACTGCCGGGTTGTGGCTCGCAGGGCGAGACGTTGGATGAGTTGGAAAAGAATCTCATCGAGGCGATTCACGCCTGCTTAAGCGTCTACTTCGAAGACAAGGCTCTCCGGCTGCACCGGTGGAGAAAGTGGGACATCCCAGTAGATGATGGCCAGGTGGTAGGCGTCTAGTTCACCAGGCAGGCACACTGAAGGAGGGGTCGCATCGACCCCTCCTTTCGTCTGTCTTCCAGGCGGCAATTAGGAATAAGGCCTATAACGGTGGCCTAGGTTTCGATGGCCGCCCGCTCTAGCGCCGCGGCTCCCAGCTGAAGTAGCGGACGGCCGCGACGACGCCGGCGAGGCCCCACGCCGCCATCACCGCCAGCCCCTTGAGGTCGAAGCCGCTGCCGCCCGATAGCGGGTCGAAGGCCGCGTGCATCGACTCGGCGAGGTGGCTCACCGGGAACACGGAAGCGAGGTCGCGAAGCCAAGACGGCGCGTCCTCCATGGGGATGAAGACGTCCGAGATGAAGAGCAGGGGCAGGATGATCGCGTTCACCACCGCTGGGGCGGCGTCCGCGTTGGGTATGAAGGCGGTGACGGCCAGCCCCAGGGCGCAGAAGGTGGCCGCGCCCACGGCCAACGTGGCGGCCATCGCCCCGAGCTTCTCTTGCTGGACATCGACGCCGTAGAAGGCGGCCCCAAAGGCGATGACGATGACGACGAGCAAAGCCGCCACCACGACGGTCTGGACGATGCGGCCCGCGAAGAACGCCGCCGGCGGCAGAGGCGTGCCCCGCCACCGTTTGAGCAGGCCGCGGTCCCTGTCCGCCACGACCGTCTGGCCGATGGCGTTGAAGCACGTGTTCACGACCGACATGGCGATGATCGCCGGCACGTAAAAAGTGGAAGTATCGATGGTGCCGGACTCGGTCTCGATCTCGTTGCCGCCGAAGACGAGGTTGAAGATCACCAGGAACATCAGCGGGAAGACAAACGTGAAAAACGCCGCCGCAGGGTTCCTCCAGAAGGCCTTGTTGTCGTAGCGGGCCTGCCTGAGGGCCAAGCGCAGCGTGTTCACGGCGCGGCCTCGCTTTCGGGTCCCTCCACGAGCCGCAGGTAGACATCCTCGAGGCTCGGCCGGGAGACGGTCAGGTCTTCCAGCTCCAGGCCGCGCTCTCTCGCGCGCCGCGTCAGCTCGTAGAGCAACGCCGTGGGCGCCGCCGTTTCGATGGCGACGTGGCCGCCCGGCAGCCGCCGGACGCCTTCGATGCCGGCGACGATCCCGGCCTCCGGCTCCAGCAGCCGGAAACGGACGATGCTGGCGTGCTCGCGGCCGATCAGGGTCTCCGGCGGCCCCTCGGCGACGATCTGGCCGCGGCGGATGATGGCCACGCGGTCCGCCAGGTACTGGGCCTCCTCCATGTAGTGGGTGGTCAGGAAGACGGTCTTTCCCAGCGCTTGCAGGCCCTCGATCATCTCCCAGGCGCCGCGACGGGCGGCCGGGTCGAAGCCCGTGGTGGGTTCGTCCAGGAAAAGGAGCTCGGGGTCGCCCGCCAGGCCGATGGCGACGTCCAGGCGCCGCTGCTGGCCGCCCGAGAGGCGGCGCACCGGCGTGCGCCGCTCGGCGGTCAGGCCGACGAGCTCGAGCACCTCGTCGACGGGCCGCGGCCGCGGATAGTAGCCGCGGAAGAGATCGACCGTCTCCTCCACCGTCAGGTAAGGCTCGACGCTGGTCTCCTGCAGGACGATGCCGATGCGCCGCAGGAGGGCGGCGTCGCGGTCGCCGGGGTCCAGGCCCAGGACCCGCGCCTCGCCCTCGGAGCGCCGGCGGTGGCCTTCGAGGATCTCGACGATCGTCGTCTTGCCGGCGCCGTTTGGCCCCAGCAGCGCGAAGACCTCGCCGCGCTCGACGTCAAAATCGACGCCGGCGACCGCTTCGAGGCCGCCGTAGCGCTTGCGCAGGCCGCGGACGTGGATGACCGGTCCGTCCCCGCTCACGGCCGCGGGGCCGGGTAGTGCGTGGGGGCAAGCTTGCTCACGCTTTCGATGCTACCACCGGCCAATGACTACGAGACCATGGCCAGGAGCGAGAGCTGCTCGGCGACGGGCCGGGGTTTTGGAGGATCGCGGTGGCGGTCGGCGAGGCCGTAGGCATCGCGCAACTCCGCCACCTTTCGCAGCACGGGCGCCTGGGATTCCGGCGAGAGGTAGGCGTCGAAGCGGTACATCCGGCGGTAGAGGGGCAGCAGCTCCGGCCAGTCACGGGCCAGGTGGGCCATGAAGTGCTCGCGCGTCCCCGGGCGCAGGTGCAGGAGGTTGGCCCAGACCCCGGCGGCGCCGGCGTCGCGAGCCGCCCGCACCACTTCCTCCAGCTGCTCCGGCCGGTCGGAGATGCCGGGGAGGATGGGCGCCATGCCGATGTTTACGTGGATGCCTGCTGCGACGAGGACGCGGACGGCGCGGAGGCGCTGGCGCGGCGGCGAGGTGCCCGGCTCCGTCTTGCGCCAGACCTCGGCGTCCAGGGTTGGGATGGAGACGTTGACGCTGACCTCGGCCCGCCGCGACGCCTCCTGGAGGACGTCCACGTCGCGGACGATCATCGGCCCGCGGGTGATGAGGCCGAAGGGGTTTCGGACGGCGCTGAGCTCCTGGAGGCAGGCGCGCGTCAGCTTGTAGCGGCCTTCGGCCGGCTGGTAGGGGTCGGTCGCCGCGCCGATGGCCACGGTCTCCCGTTGCCAGGAACGCCTGCGCAGCTCCCAGTGGAGCACCTGGGCAACGTTGGTCTTGACGCGGATCGAGCGCCCGTAGCGGTCGTCGAAGGGCCTGTCGGCGCGCTTCTCATAGGCGCGCACGTAGCAGTAGGTGCAGCGATGGACGCAGCCCATGTAGGGGTTGAGCGTCCAGCGGAAAGGCATGCCCTTGCACTGGTTCAAGGCCGTCTTGCAGGGCTCCTCCCGGTAGAGCTGCCGCTCCATGACTAGAACATACGCTCTAATATCTCCAAACGCAAGCGGCGGGGCATCGCAAGAAGCTGTAAGCTCGGGACACACACGAGGATGGAGCGAGCAAGGACGGGAGGCGCGTAGCGATGAGCGAGCGAAACGTGCGCGTAGCGGCAGTCCAGGCCGCGCCCGTGTTCCTGGACCGGGAGGCGACGCTGGCGAAGGCGTGCGCCCTCATCCTGGAGGCCGGGCGGAACGGTGCGCGCCTGGTAGTGTTGCCGGAGGCGTTCGTCCCCTCCTTCCCCCTCTGGGTCGCGGGCGGTTCGACCGGCTCCCGGCCCGACCCGATGGAGACGCATTCCCTCTACGCCGAGCTGTTGGCCAACGCCGTCGACGTGCCCGGTCCCGCGACGGCCGCGCTTGGCGGGGCCGCGCGGGAGGCGGGCGCCCACGTCATCGTGGGCGTGAACGAGCGCAACGCGGACGCGAGCGGCGCCAGCATGTACAACACCGTCCTCTACTTCGATGACGAAGGCGCCCTCCTCGGCAAGCACCGCAAGCTGGTGCCGACCATGTCCGAGCGTCTGGTGTGGACGCCCGGGGATGGCAGCACCCTCAGCGCCTTCGATACGGCAATCGGCAAGCTCGGGGCGCTGATCTGCTGGGAGAATTACATGCCCCTCGCCCGCTTCGCGCTCTACGCCTGGGGCACGCAGATCTACGCGGCTCCCACGTGGGACAGCCAGCCGCGCTGGCTGGAGACCATGGACCACATCGCGTTCGAAGGCGGCTGCTACGTCATCGGCTGCTGCCAGGTCGTGCACAGGGACGACATCCCGGACCGCTACGGCTTCAAACGCGGCCTCGTGGAGGCCCGCGGCGAATGGGTCAACGCGGGCAACAGCGTCATCACCGCTCCCTGGCAGGTCCTGGCGGGGCCGGTGGCCTGCAGGGAGGAGGTCCTTTACGCGGACCTCGACCTGTCGAAGCTCGGGCTCGCGAAGTCGCGGCTGGACGCCGCCGGCCACTACGCGCGGCCGGACGTCTTCAGCCTGACCGTCAACCGCTCGCCGCGGCCGATGGTCCGGACTGTCCTCGATCCGCCGGAGCGGCCCGACTAAGCGTGCGCAAGAGGGCTCCGCGTTAGAAGCCTGCCGGACGCAAGCCGGCGCTCGAAGTCGAGGGCGGCCGGGCCGGCCTTGCAGCCGGCGCCTTCCCATACGAGTAACGGATTCTCCGCCTGACGCCCCTGCGAGCCTTGACTTTAGGCGTCTACTCGTCTAGATACCAGTCGTAACCCCCGCGCCCCCGTGGTTCCTGGGAAGAGCTTGCGAAGAGGCGTCCTGTGAAGCTCGTCTTCTCCATTGCTGCTGCCTTCGTCCTCGGTACGGCTCTCATCCTCCCGGCTACGGCTGACGGCCCCGATGGCACCGTGCAGGCTTTCGTCCAACCGGTCCTCATTTCGATCAGCATTTCTCCCACGTCCATGGACTACGAAGCGGTGGAGTTCGGCGTGAACGACGCCCGCCCAACGCCCGCGAGCTTTACGCTCACGAATAACGGGTCCGTCCCGGTGGACCTGGAGATCCGGGGCGACGATTCGCGCAACGCGGGCAACGGCCAGGCAGCCTGGACGCTCGGCGGGACGCCCGGAAACGAGACCTATGCGCATCGGTTCACGATGAATTCGAACGCGCAGACGGTCGCCGAATTCACGCCGCTCACCAAGACGTTCGAAGTCTTCAAACAAGACTTTGCGGTGAGCGGGAACCAGAGCGTCTGGCTCAGCCTGGGCATGCCCACTCAGAGCGCGAACGTGGCGCGCCAGATATTGCCGGTGACGGTCCGCGCCCTCCAGGCGACCCCGTAGCGTCCCGGCCGGATCGATGCCGGGGCTTCGGGCCTTCCTCCTGGCCGTGCTTGCGGCCGCCTTCCTGCCGTCCGGCTTGGCAGCGGACCCGGGCGTCGGCGTCAGCCTGGGGGGGATCGAGATCGCGGACAAGCTCAAGCCGGGCGGCGGCTACACGCTGCCGAGCCTGGGCGTGCTCAACACCGGCGACGAACCCGGCGACTACGAGGTCCGGATCTCCTACACCGAGGGCGAACGCCGGCTCCGCCCGCCCGCGGCGTGGTTCGAGCTGGAGCCTCAGCGCTTTTCGCTGGCGCCCGGCCAGGCGCAGTCCGTGCGCATCCGCATGGTCCTGCCCACTGGCGCGGCTGCCGGGGACTACGCTGCCCTCGTCGAAGCGCGGCCCCGTACCGAAGGCAGCGGCGTCAGGCTCGCCGTGGCGGCCGCGACGCGTCTCTCCTTCAGCGTGACGCCTTCGAGCTGGCTGGAAGCGCAGCGGGTGCGCCTGAACCGCTGGCTCGACGAGAGCGAGCCCTGGTCTTACATCCTGCCGGCGTCGGGCCTTGGCGGCCTCCTGGTCCTGTTCCTGCTCCGGTCCGTCCGGCTGATCATCCGTGTCGAGCGCCGCTGAACGTGCGGGCGGGGCCCGCCGCGCCTTCCTGCTGGCGCTCGTTGCCGGCGCGCTCGTCGCGGCGGCGGTTTCCGGTGCGGCCGGCCGCCCCGCCTCGGCCTCCGATCCGCCGGCGGCGGCGAGCATTGCCGCCTTCGTGAGGCCGAACCCGTTGGCCGTGACGCTGCGCCTGGAAGCCGCCGGCGCGGCCGTGACGGCCCGGGTGCTCGTGGAGAACCGCGGCGACCAACCCCTTTTCGACCTTGACGCCACCATCCTCGTCCCCGATGACGGCTGCATCTCCGTCCAGGGACCGGACCGACGCCATCGCGGCAGGCTGGGGGCGCTGGCGGCGTCGGAAGCGGTCTGGCGTCTTACGGCCGGCTCGGTCGAGGGATGCGGGGCGCAGGTCATCGTCGCGCGCGTCGCGGCAGTCGACGAGACGGGACTTGCGCTCGTGAAGGAGAGCGAGGCGCACGTGGTGGCCCTGAGGGCGGTGGCGGGTGAGTTCGCCAGGCCGCGGCCGTTCCTACGGAAGCCCCGTCCTACCGGGTGCGCGCCACTCTGCCACCTGCGGTCCGCGCCGGCGGTTTATCCGTGGACTTGCGCCGGGTCGTGGGGCCGCGGGCTGCCTGGGGGTCTGACGGACCTTTCTGGGGCTTCTCCACCCAGCGGTCGCCTTTCTTTTCGTAGGCGTGCTTGAGGGCGGCATAGGCGACTCGGTGCGCGCGCCCCCCTTCGCCGTAGGTCTCCACGGCGCTGTCGTGGGCCTTGATCCAGGTCTCCTGCGCGTGCTTCGGCGAGCGCTTCAACGTGCTCGGCAGCTCGGATCGACCAGGCATGTTTCCCTCCCTGCGTCGCGGGGGCGGTCCCGTTTCTCGCCTTAGCGTAGGGAGATGCAGTTTGCGCCCATCTCTTGGCGCCGGCCTGCCGCCTAACAAGCTCGTTTCTTCGCGCTCACCCCGGAGCCCGCGCCCGGCGCAAGGGCGTTGGGCGGACGTTTGCGCGCCGCGCCGTTGGCCGGTTGTAACCATTCTGTGAGCCGATCGACCCTTTATCCCGCGGCCGCGAGGGCGGGACAATCTCTGGTATGGAAGTGCCTTCGCTGCAGGACGTCGAATCGCTTGCCGCCGAGCGGCCCGGCCCGCACGTCTCGATCTTCCTGCCCGTGGAGACGGCCGGGCCGCAGACGCGGCAGAACGCCGCCCGGCTGAAGAACCTGGTCCGCGCCGCCGAGGAGCAGATGGTGGGGCTGGGCATGCGCGGCACGGAAGTGCGCGACTTCCTGGAGCCCGTCCGCGCCCTGGAGGACGACGCCGCGTTCTGGGACGAGCGCGAGCCGTCCCTCGGCATCTACCTCGCGCCGGGGTTCCTGAAGACCTACTGGCTGCCCCGGCTCCCGGACGAGTCCGTCCACGTCTCCGGCCGCTTCTGCCTGAAGCCCTTGGTCGGCTTGGTCGCGGGGCAGGAGGCGTTCTACGTCCTCGCCCTGAGTATGAACGACCTCCGTTTCTTCCGCTGCACGCGCTTCAGCGAGCGGGAGCTGGCCCTGCCGGACGTGCCGCGCAACATGGCCGCGGCCTTGTGGCCGGACCAGCCCGAACGGGAACAGCAGTTCCGCAACCAGCCGGTTGGGCAGGCGAGCGGCAAGCAAGGCGAATTCGGCGTTTTCCACGGCAGCGGCGACATCGCCGACGACGAGACGAAGGACCGCATCCTGCGCTACTGCCAGCAGGTCGACCGCGGACTCGAGCATGTGCTCGGGCGCTCCAGGCTGCCGCTCGTCCTCGCCGGCGTCGACTACGTCCAGGCGATTTACCGGCAGGCATCCGGCTATCGCTACCTCCTGGACCAGGGCATCAAAGGCAACCCGGACGGCGTCAGGGGTGAAGAGCTGCGGGAAAAGGCATGGCAGTTGCTCGCCGAAAGCCGGGACCGCGCCCGCGGGGAGTTTCTGGAACGCTTCGGCGCTTCGATCGGCCTCGGCAGGGCGGCCGACCGCATCGACGCGATCGTGGAAGCGGCCCTGCAAGGGCGGGTCCAAGCCATCTTGTTCGACCCCAAGGCGCTCGTCTGGGGCACGATCGTGGACGGCGATGCCGTCGTGAGTGCGGAACGGCGCCTAGGGGACGTCGACCTCGTGGACTTGGCCGTCGTCCGGACGCTGCTCGCAGGCGGAGACGTCATCGCGGCGGGAGATGGCGACGCCCTGCCGGGCGGCGCCCCGGCTCTGGCGATCTTCCGTTACTAAGGGCGCGGCGGCAGAAACGGCATAGCGGCCGCGCCGCGGGAGGCCTGACGTCCGGTGTCCTCGGACGGAAGCGGCTACAATGGCCGCGCGAGCCGGACGATGATGTCGGACAGGCCTGACCAGTCAGCTCCACCGGCGACCGCCGCACAGGACCTGGCCTTGGGCCGGGAGGCGTTCTCCCGCCAGCACTGGCGGGAGGCGTTCGAGCGGCTGAAAGCCGCGGACTTGCTTGCTCCGCTCGAGGGAGAGGACCTGGACCGTCTGGGCGCGGCAGCGACGCTCCTGGGGAGACAGGCTGACGGCGTCGATTTCTGGACGCGGGCCCACCATGCTTTTCTCCAGCGCGGCCAGTTGGGCCCAGCCGTGCGCTGCGCGTTCTGGATCGGGCTCACCCTCAAGCTGGACGGCGAGGAGGCGAGGTCCAACGGCTGGTTGGTCCGCGGCCGGCGCCTCCTGGACGAGTCGGGTGAGGACCTGGTGGAGCGCGGCTATCTGGGCGTCCCGCAGGCGCTGGATATCTACTGGGGCGGTGACGCGCAGGCAGGCCACCAGCGCTTCCAGGAAATCGTGAGCATCGCGGAGCGGTTTCGAGACCCGGACCTGCTCGCGATTTCGAGGATCGGTTTCGGGGAGACGCTCGTCCACCTCGGCGAGCCGGCCAGGGGGATTGCCTCTTTGGACGAAGCCATGGCGGCCGTGACGGCCGGCGAGGTATCGCCGCTGATGATGGGCCTGGCGTATTGCGCCGTGCTGGCCTGCTGTCACCAGATGCTCGAACTGAGGCGGGCGCAGGAGTGGACGGCGGCCTTCAGCCGCTGGTGCGAGTCCCAGCCGGACCTCGTGCCGTTCCGGGGCGACTGCATGGTCTACCGTTCGGAGATCATGCAGCTGCGGGGCGCCTGGCCGGATGCGTTCAACGAGGCGCGGCGGGCCTGCGAGGACCTAATCGTCCATGCCGGGAGCCGCTCCTGGGCCGGGGCCGCGTTCTACCAGCAGGCCGAAATTCACCGGCTGCGCGGCGAGCAAGGCCTTGCCGAGGAGGCGTACCGGCAGGCGAACGAATGGGGCTTCTCGCCGCAGCCGGGCCTCGCCCTCCTGCGGCTGGCCCAGGGCCGCGCCGACCTCGCGGCGGCGGCCATCAACCGCGCCCTGGCGGAAAGCGAGGACAGCGTCGAGCGTTCGCGCCTGCTCCCGGCGCGCGTCGAGATCGCTCTCGCCGCAGGGGACGTGTCCGGGGCCAAGGCCGCGGCGGAGGAGCTTGCCGCGATCGCGGCCCGGCGCAACGCCCCCCTTCTCGACGCGATGTCGCTGACGTGCTCGGGGGCCGTGGCGCTGGCAGAGGCCGGGCCGGGTGTCGCGCTGCCGCAGCTGCGGCGCGCGCTCGAGGCCTGGCGGGCGCTGGACGCCCCTTATCAGGCGGCGTGCGTCCGGCGCCTGATCGCGGAAGCCTGCCTCAGGCTCGGCGACGAGGACGGCGCCGCCCTCGAGCTCGATGCGGCCCGCCGGGCCTTCGAGCAGCTCGGCGCCGCGTGGGCCCCCCCGATGACCGCGGCGGCGGACGGCCGCCAAGCCGCCGGCGGCCTGACGGCCCGCGAGGTCGAAATCCTGCGGCTCGTCGCCAGAGGCAAGACCAATCGCGCCATCGCGGCCGAGCTGTTTCTGAGCGAGAAGACCGTGGCCCGGCACGTCAGCAACATCCTGTCGAAACTCGGGCTGTCCAGCCGCGCGGCGGCGACCGCGCACGCCTACGAGAACGGGCTGATCTAGCGACCGGGGTTTCCAAGTCGAGCGCCGGCGCCCCACGGGAGTGGGGAGCCGCACCGCGTCTTGAAGGGCGTGGACATGAGACGGGAGCCAGGCAGGCGCCCTCTGCCCTCCGCCCTCCGGCTCCTGCCGGGGCGTAGGGAGAAATACCCACGAGCCCGCGCCCCGAAAATGGACATTTCCGTGGATGGCGCGCCGCGCCCGCGCGCTTAGGCTCTCCACCAACGGTACGGACCAGTTCCAAGGGAGGTCGTCGAAATGACGTCATCGATCGTGCGAGCGGAGGAGGGAGGCCCATCGGGGATGAGCGAGAAGGACGTGCTCCTGGCGGTCGACCGCGTGCGGCCGGTGCTGGAGCGCCATCGCGAGGCGGCGGAGCAAGAGCGGCGCCTTTCGGACGCGGCGATGGCTGCATTGCGGGCGGAGGGGTTCTTCAAGCTGTGGCTGCCCAGGGAGCAGGGAGGCGTGGAGCTGGAGCTCCTGCCTTATCTGGCGACGGTGGAAGAGCTTTCCCGCATCGATAGCGCCGCCGGCTGGATTTTCGCCAACGGCGCCACGGCCGCGGCCCAGGCCGCGTTCCTGACCGATGCGGTGGCCCGGGAGGTGTTCGGGGACGGCGTTTTCACCGCCGGTTCCGTGATGCCCCGCGGCCGGGCGGTGCCCGAAGCCGGCGGGTTTCGCGTGAGCGGCAGGTGGCCCCTGGTCAGCGGCTGCCACCACGCCGCCTGGATCTTCGTCAACACGGTCGTCTTCGACGGCGATGCGCCTCGCATAGGGGAGGAGGGCATGCCGGACTTCCGGCTCGCCTGCGTGCCCGCCGCCGAGGCGAAGATCCTCGACACCTGGTACTCGACGGGGATGCGCGGGACGGGTAGCGCGGACGTCGTCGTCGAGGACGTGTTCGTGCCGGAGGAGCGCACCTTCGGGCTGTTCACCGCCCAGTCCCGGATCGACAGGCCGCTGTACCGGCTGCGGATCGAGCAGCAGTTCCTGACCGCGCTGGCGAACGTGGGCCTGGGCATCGCCCGGTCCGCGATCGATTCCTTCGTCGCGCTGGCGAAGGAGAAGACCCCCACGCTGAGCCAGACGGCGCTGGGCTCGAGGCCGGCGGTCCACGCCGAGGTCGCGAAGGCGGAGGCCTGGTATCAGTCGGCGCGGGCGTACCTGCACGAGGTGGCGGGCCGGATGTGGGACGAGGTGTCGGCCGGGACGCCGATCTCGGAGGAGACGGAAGCGCGGCGGCGCCTCGCCTGCGTCAATGCCGCCGAGGCCTGCGAGCAGGTGGTGGACTCCATGTTCCGGCTGGCGGGCACGAGCGCCATCTACGCCGGCCAGAAGCTGGACCGGTGTCTGCGCGACATCCACACCGTCAACCAGCACCTGGCGGTCTCGCCGGTATGGTGGGAGAAGACGGGCCAGTTCTACTTCGGGCAGGGGCTGGGAATGCCCTGAGGCGGCGGGCGAACCGCAACGCGGGCCCGGGGCAGCCGTTTATTAGAATAGAAAGAGACGTCCGGGCGGCGGCTACGCCGCCCGGGACCTCTTTGGTCCGGCGGCGCCTTCGGGCCGGACGCCGGGCCGCGGCTTCGCGCCGAAGTGGCGGAATTGGCAGACGCGACGGTCTCAAAAACCGTTGCCCGCAAGGGCGTGCCGGTTCGATCCCGGCCTTCGGCACCAAGGCTCCCGTCCGCGCTCGCGGGCGGCATTTCCCGCGGAAGAAGAACGGAGGAGGCGCCCCACCGGGCGCCTCCTCCGCGTCGCGGCCCGCCGTCAGCGCCCCGATTCCGGCAGGCCGCACCGCGGTCCCCAATGCCGCGGCCTTCAGGCCGCGGTACGGGGATAGACACACCGCGCCCTGAAGGGCGCGGCATCCTGACAGAAGAGCTGCCACCGGCAAACGCGCGCCCCCAAACCCTCTCCCTGCCAGGGAGAGGGTGGCCGAAGGCCGGGTGAGGTCGGCGAGGGGCTGCCGCCGACGCCCCGCCTTCTCGGGAAGCCGCGGGATTCATCCCGCGGGGGATGGCCTCACCCCCGCTGCCGCGCGCCATTCATCCCGCGGGGGAGTTCGCGCGCCTTCTCCCCGCATAAAAGAGGAGAGGCCCTTCTCGCGAAGGGCCTCTTCGTTGCTCACCCGTCCCCTCTCCCTAGGGGAGAGGTTGTGCGTGAGGTTGTCCCTAGCGGCGCGCGAACCGGAGGCTCGCGAAGCCGGCCAGGACGAAGGCCACCATGCCCGCGACGACGTAGAGGGACGCGTCGCTCTCGGAGGAGCTCAGCAGGCCCGCGTCACCGGTGCTCGGCGGCGAGATGGTGCCCGTGCCGGTGCTCGGCGCCGTCACCGTCGGGGCGGCAGCGGCCGCGCGGCAGGTTACCGTCTGCTGCGTGAAGATCGCCTGCCCGGCGGCGCCCGTCACCTGAGCGACGACCTCGTACGGACCAGTGTTGGTGGTGCTGGTCAGCAGGAAGCCGTTGAAGTTGCCGCTGGAGGTGCTGGCCGTCGCCACGCCACCGAAGTTGCCGCCACCGCTCGACGTGCCGATCGCGACGCCGCCGAAGTTGGTGAACAGGCTCACTCCCGTGCCGTTGGAGACGTTCTGGCCGATGGCGTCCTTCACGGTACCCGTGATCGTCGCCTTCTCGCCGCAAACGAGCGTCGTCGGGCTGACGGTCAGGGTCAGCGAAGCCGGCGGACCGACGATCGTGAAGCTCACGGTCTCGATGAAGTCCGGCTCGCCAGCCGTGTCGGAAACAACGATGAAGGTGATGGTCGTGGGGCCGAGGGTCGAGCCGACCGAGGCGCAGTAGGTGAAGACCGCTTCGCCGTCCGCGTCGGTGTTGACTTCCTCGTGCAGCACGTCGGTGTCGTCAGGGTCGCTGGTCTGGCTGCAGGTGCCAGAGCTGCTGACCGTCACGCCGCCCGCGGTCTCGATGACGCCGGTGGTGGCGATAGCGAGGACTTCCACGCCCTCGACGCCAACGCCGTTCTCGTCCTCGGCGGTGATCGTGATGTCGGCGTTGCTGACGTTGCTGCCGACCGGGTTGGTCTCGAGCGTGGTGATGTCGGCGCCGGTCACGGCGCTGTTCTCCACGTCAACCTCGACCGAGTCGACGACGCCGATGGCGCCCGCCTCGTCACAGGTGGACGAGTCGTTGTCCGTCGACGTGCCCTGCGACGCGGCTACCGTGTAGGTGCCCGCGCTGGCGCAGATGTTGGTCAGTCCCATACTGTCGCCGACGGCACACCCTGAGAACGTCACGGTGTCCGTGCCGTCGCCGTCGACGCTCGTGCAGGTCCCGTCGTTCACCACCTGCAGCACACCGTTACTGGTGGTTACGATGACGTCTTGGGTGCTCTGACCGCCCGAGACAAGGCCTACCGTGACAGTAGCCTCGCCGCCGCTGGCAGGATTGGCGGTCACGCCGCTGATGTCGGCCGTGACCACTCCCGGCTTCGAGAGCCCGAAGGCCCCGAAGGCCAGCAGGAGGGCGGCGGCGGCGCCGATGACTCCTAGCTTAGTGATACTCAATGTGTCTCTCCTTGCTTCTCGTGGGTTAGCCGTTTGCGTGTGTTTCCTCTTCGTCTTTCCGTCCCGGCGACGCTCGCGCTGCCGGCAAATGGCAAATGGCGAAAGCGTCCTCGCTCCTGCCGCTTGACTTCTGCCATCCTAGGCGTCGCCCTCGGCCGAGATCGCATACCGCGACGCCCGAGGACTCTGGCAAGCGAAGGACCGCGTTTCGCGGCCTGTCCGCCGCCGGCCTGGCTGCCTCCTTTCTTCTGCCCCGCTCCTCCGCCGCCGCCCCCGCCCGGCAATCGGGCAGGCGGGCAATCGGGCAAAGGGCGCACGAGACAAACCCATAGCCTCGCCCATCGAGGCGTCCAGTCAGTACAACGGCGCCGAAGGGCGAAAGGTTAACGGCCGCCTCGCGACGCAGCAATCCCGTCCTCTTTGTCATTGCGAGGAGGGCACAGCCCGACGCAGCAATCCCGTCCTCTTTGTCATTGCGAGGAGGGCGAAGCCCGACGAAGCAATCCCGTCCCCCCGTCCCCTTTGTCATTGCGAGGAGGGCAAAGCCCGACGAAGCAATCCCGTCCTCTTTGTTTGCGAGGAGGGCAAAGCCCGACGCAGCAATCCCGTCCCCCCGTCCTCCTTGTCATTGCGAGGAGGGCGAAGCCCGACGCAGCAATCCCGTCCCCCCGTCCTCCTTGTCATTGCGAGGAGGGCGAAGCCCGACGAAGCAACCCCGTCCTCTTTGTCATTGCGAGGAGGGCAAAGCCCGACGAAGCAACCCCGTCCTCTTTGTCATTGCGAGGAGGGCAAAGCCCGACGCAGCAATCCCGTCGCCCCCGCCGCCACCGCGTAGCGCACGAGGATGAGCGCCACCACCGCCGCCGCCCAGAACGTCAGCGGCCGGAAAACGTCATCCCGGTACTCCGCCCACGAGACCTGGCCCGCGTAGAACAGGGCCACGGCCAGGACGCCGAGGCAGAGGTCGTTGGAGAACGGCCTCAGGACGTCCGAACGCCGCAGGAACGCCAGCCCCGCGAAGGCGGCCGGCCAGTCGTAGAGCATGCTGTGCGGGTTCAGCAGCAGGCCGCCGTAGAGGGCGAAGGCGAGGCTGGCCTCGGCGCCGAGCCGGCGGTAGAGGCGGTCGGCCACGAAGAGGATGGCGAGGACGGCGGCGACGAACGCCATGTAGATCGCCCGGTTGTCGATGGCTACCACGTTCGTCAGGCCGAAGTTGTAGGGATGGCCGCCCCCGAGGTCGGTCGAGCTCCTGTCGCCGAGGATGTCCAGCCACTGGCGCAGGGGCTCGGCGCCCAGCCAGAGGAAGGGGATGAAGACCACGGCCGCCAGCACGGCCCCGAACCGCGCCCAGGTCTGGAAGCTGCGGGGCACGACCGCCAGGGCGCCGACGATGGCCACGGAGGGCTTGAGCCCCAGGAGGCCGAGCACGGCCGCGCCCGCCTTCTCCCACCGCATGAAGACCAGCAGCCCCAGGGCCACCAGCCCGGCCACGAACGCGCCCGTCTGGCCGATGCGCACGTTGAGGAGCATCGGCTCCCAGCTGAGGACGGCGAGGACGGCGGCCGCGCGCCACGCCCAATTCTTGAAGGCCAGCGCGGCGGCGGACCCCACCAGCAGCCCGCAGAGGACGATGCCGGCCTTCCAGACGTCCAGGGCCTCGCCGTAGGAGAGGCCGGACACGGGCGACGTGAGCAGCGCCGTGGAGGGCGGGTAGGGATACCAGGACGGGAAGGCGTAGCCGTGCTCGGCGCGGAAGGCCTGCGCGTCCACCTCGCGGCTATAGAGCAGGCGGGCGTCGTCGCTCGTCACCAGCCGGCCGGCGCCGAGGAGGTATTCGAAATCGCCGTGAGAGCGGACGTTGCGGTAGACGTCGATGGCGTCCGGCAGGTCGGAGCGCCAGAGGACAAAGAGGAAGACCAGCGGCGCCAGCAGGGCCGCGACGCGTCCGGCGGCGCGGACGCCCGGCGGCAGGGCCTGGAGCTCGAGGCGGGGAAGGGAGACGAGGTTTCCTGCCGACATCTGTCCTCCGGTGCAGGACGCGGCCGCGGGGTCCGCGCAGGCGCACCGGCCGCAAACACGCCTAGTATGGCCGAAGCGGGCCTGCTTGGGTACCGCGCCCCGGCGGTCCGCCGCCGCGCCCCCACGGCGGCGCCGAGGCCGCCCGCCGTCCTCTCAGGAAGGCGGCGGCGTCGCCGCCGCGAGCGTCGTCTCCAGGGTGTTGTTGGCCGTGCTCGCCTCCCGCATGTCGCCGAAGGGGTTCACCGTCACCCGGACCGGCTCGCCGGGCCGCGGCCGGAACGTATCGCTGACCACGCTCACGGCCCCTCCCTGGCCGACGCTCTGGGTCACGGTCACCAGCTCAGACTGGCCGCGCCGGTCGATGAACTGGATGAAGAAGAAGCCCTGCTCCATGCGCCCGCCCGTGTTCCCCACCAGCACGCTCACGCGGCCGTCGCCGCGCAGGGAGGCGGAAAGCACCACCAGGTCCGGCAGCGGCACCGGCGTCGGCGTCGGGCCCTGGGGCGCGCCGGGGGTGGCCGCCCCGGCGCCGCCCGCGCCCGCGGGGGGACGGAAGACCAGCGGCACGGGCGTCGCCTGGACGATCGCCAGGCGGCTGACGTCGCCCAGGCCTTCGAGGATGCCGGCCGGCACCCAGCCCGTGGAGGACGAGCCCGGCGGAAACCGCACCGCCAGCCAGGCAGAGGTCGTGTCGCGGCCGACGATGTCGACGGCCTGGCCGCCGCCGAGCACGCCCAGGACGGCGGCATCGTTGCTGGGGCCGGTGCGGACGTTGACGCTGGCCGTCGCCCGCGGCCGGGCATCGGGCGTGGGCGTGGCGGCGCCGGGCGGCGTCGGCGTCGGCGCCACGGCGAGGGGGCTGGCCTGGTCGCCGTCGCCCGCCAGCGCCACGACGGCGAGGGCCGCGAGGGCGAGCCCGACGCCGACGACGATGCCGAGCGCGAGTCCGAGGAGGAACGAGGGCGAGGACGGGGGCTTCTGGGTCTCCTCTTCTGCCGCTGCCAATTCCTGCCCCGTTTCGTTCCCCGATGCCCTGAGTCTGGTGTCAGTGTAGAACAGCCGCCCATCCCGCTCTACCGCGGGTGCGGCCGCTGGACTGCAACGAGGCCTATACGCGGGTCCGGTCCCGCTTGATCCGTCCGCGCACGCTGCGGCGGCTAGGCTCTAGCAACCTAAATCTAGACAGGCGGGACCAGCCATGCCCACTCGATCGAGGACACGCAGCCGCTCCACTACGGCGCCGGCGGGCCGCGGCCGGCGCAACGAGTCCGAGCCCGTGACCATGCTCCGGAGCGACCACGAGCGCGTCAAGGACCTCTTCCGGCAATTCGAATCGGCGGACGGCGGCGAGCGCTCGCGCCTCTTCGAGGAGATCTCGCGCGAGCTGCAGGTGCACACGAAGCTGGAAGAGGAGATCTTCTACCCGGCGGTGAAGCGGCTCCCGACGGACGACGCCAAGGAGATGGTCAACGAGTCCGTGGAGGAGCACAACATCGTCGACTTCGTCCTGGAGTCGATGCAGCGGCTCTCGCCGGACGACGAGACGTTCGAGGCGAAGTTCAGCACCCTGCGCGAGAACGTCGAGCACCACATAGAGGAAGAAGAGAAGCAGCTGTTCAAGATCGCGGGCAGCATCGAGGACCCCGAGGCCCTGGGGGAGAGGATGCGGCAGCGCAAGGAGCAGCTGGTCATGCGGAGATAGCCGGGCGCCGTGTGGCGCTTTGTCTCCTACCGCGGCCTGAAGGCCGCGGCCGCTCCCCCGCGGGATGAATCCCGCGGCTTCCCGTGGACGGGGCGTCGGCGGCGGCAGCCCCTCGCCGACCTCACCCGGCCTTCGGCCACCCTCTCCCTGGCA
>Ga0073934_10004667_pt1 | contig 22338 bp, 13 predicted proteins | sample LarsenN4metaG_FD_76834 | JGI IMG/M metagenome (GOLD analysis project Ga0073934, IMG submission 76834) | Hot spring sediment bacterial and archeal communities from British Columbia, Canada, to study Microbial Dark Matter (Phase II) - Larsen... ...
CCTCGAAGACCAAAGTCCTGGCAATGGCGATCGCGACATGATCGACAAAGAATTGTCGATAACCCTTCACGAAGGGTTCCGCAGATGCTGGTCTTTTGCCGGACAGTAGCGTGTGTTCGGGTGGTCTCTTCGAGGCTGCCAGTTCCGAGCGGGAAGTGCGTCCCTCGGCGGGTTTGAGGCCGCCGAGGGAACGCTGCCTCCCCTTTCAATCGAACGCGGACATGCGGGTCGACCCATCGAGGTTCGAGGAAACGGACGACCTGGTCCGGCGTCCCGGACCGTCTTGGAGCTCCTAACCTGACGTGCGGGGTTGCGCGCGACTTGTCGCCGGTGCGACGGCCTCACACCTCGGCCAGCGGCTGCGTGGCGTCGCCGAACTTCGGCAGGTGCAGGCCCATCTTGTCCATCAGCGACAAGTACAACCGGCACATCTGGCGGTCCGATTTCTCGCGGTAGTCCAGAACGCGACCGGTCCGGAGCTGTCCGCCGCCGCGGCCGACCAGCACCACCGGCAACTGCGTGGCGTCGTGGCTGCCGGTCAACATACTCGAGCAGAACAGCAACATCGAGTTGTCGAGCGCTGTCCTTTCTCCCTCCTGAATCGCGTCCAGCTTCCTGGCAATGTACGCCAACTGCTCCACAAAGAACTGATTCACCTTCAGCCAGTCGGCGGTGTCGGAATGCGACAAGAGGTGATGGATCATGTAATCCACGCCCAGGTGCGGGAACCGCAACGACGAGTGGTCGTTGTTGAGCTTGAGCGTGGTGATCCGGGTGGTGTCGGTCTGGAAGCCGAGCACGAGGATGTCGCACATCAGCCGCATATGGTCGGCGATGTTCTGCGGGATGCCTTCGGGCGGGCGGGGGATGTTCGGCTTGTCGAGCGTGGGCCGCCAGCCCTGCAGTTCGCCCTGTTTCCCGGCCTGGGCGATCCGCAGTTCGACGTCGCGGACGGAATCGAGGTACTCGTCGAGCTTGCGCTGGTCGGTGGTGCTGATCTGGCGGCGAAGGTCGCGGGCGTCGGACAGCACCGCGTCCAGCACGCTCTGGTCGCCGCGCTCGGCTTCGTCCTTGAACAGCCGGTCGAAAGCGAGTGCGGGATACAGCTCCAAAGGCGTGGGCGTGGTCGGCGACGTCCACGAGATGTGCGAGCTGTAGAGCATCGAGTAGTTCTTGTGCACCGACGGGTTCGACTTCTCGCAGGCCAGGACGAGGCTGGGCACCTTCGTCGAACGGCCATAGGTTTGCGCGAGGAGCTGGTCGAAGCTGGTGCCGGAACGGATTTCGCCTCCCGACGCCAGCGGCGCGCCCGAAAGCAGGTTGCCTGTTTGCGAGCTGTGGATGTTCCCCTTCAGCGCCTCGGCGTTGAACAGGCCGCGAATGAACAGCAGATCTTCGCGGAAGTCGGCCAGCGGCGCGAGCACCTGGCCCAGCTCCATCTTGGGGCCTTCGCCCCTGGCCCACCATTCCTTGCTGTGAAAGCCGTTCCCCGCAAACAGCACCGCCAACCGCACCGGTGGCTCGCTGGGGGATCGGGTACCGGCCGCGGCATCGCCCCAGACGTTGAGCGATTCCAGCCACGGCAACGCCATGCTGACGCCAAGGCTGCGCAGCAGCGTGCGACGGGAGAAGCGGTGGTTCATGGTTCGGGCACTTCTAATTGCCGACAAATTCCGCGGGCGATAGATGAATCGACTCTTCGACTTCGGCTTCGTTATCAGTCACGGCGGCATCAGGAATCGGGAGGGCTCGTCCTTGCAGGAGCCTTGTTTCAGCCATGTCGCGCAAGGCGGCCGCCAGATTGCGTCGGGCTTCATCTAAGGAATTGCCGTAGGCGATCGTGCCCGGAAAGTCCAGGACTTCTCCGAGCACAATGCCTTCGGACCACTTGTAGCTCGACCTGTAGGTGAGCATGCAACACCTTCCATCTGGGACATTGGCTGGCTTCACTCATCATACGCAGTATCCCGCCCGCGCACGTCACGGAACTGCCGACTGCGGACGATGGCTTCCACCGCGAACGAGATTCGGTAATCGTTCGCCCGCAACCCCGCCTGCAACTCCGTCAGCAGCGGCTCGTCGGACAGTTGCACCGCGCGGCCCAGGGCGTAGCCCAAGAGCTTCTTGCAGAACTGGCGCACGAATGCGTCCCGCCGCGTCGTCAGCAGATAGTTCCGCAAGCCGTCGAGCCCGTCGAACTCCGCGCCGTCCATGGTTGTCGCGCGCGTCTCGATGGGACGATCCGCCAGATCCTTTTCGCGGCAGCGGCCGATGGCGTCGAACCCCTCCAGCGCGAAGCCCAGCGGGTCGATCCGCTGATGGCACACCGCGCACTTCGCATCGCTCGAGTGCTTCTCGACCAGTTGCCGCACCGTCAGGCCCGCTGTCGCCGTTTCATCGTCGGGCAATTGCGGCACACCTTTCGGCGGCCGCGGCAACCGCTCGCCGAGCAGCACTTCGCTGATCCAGTTGCCGCGCAGAATGGGACTGGTGCGCGACGCGCCGGACTGCTTTGCCAGCGTGGTCGCCTGGGCCAGGATGCCGCCGCGACCGAACTGCTTTACGCCATCCACGCGCCGCCACTCCGGCCCTGACACGCCGGGGATGCCGTAGTGCTTTGCCAGGTCTTCGTTCAGGAACGTGTAGTCGGCGTCGAGGATGTCGAGCACCGAGCCGCCGTGCTGGAAGAGGTGGGTGAAGAACTGGATCGACTCCTCGTACATGTCGTCGCGCAGTTCTGCGAACGCGGGGAAGTGCCGCTCGCTTTTTTCATCGAGCTGGTCGAAGTCGTAGATGTGCAGCCACTGGCAGGCGAACTCGGTGGCGAGGCGGCGGGTTTTGGGGTCGCGGAGCATCCGGCGGGTATGCGCGAGCAATGTGTCCGTGTCGTGCAGTTTTCCGGCGGCCGCGACGTGTCGCAGTTCGTCATCGGGCAGCGACGACCACAGGAAGTAGCTCAAGCGGGTCGCCAGTTCCCAGTTGCTGACGGGCGCCTGCGCGCTGCCAGATGCCGGCTGCTCGATGCGGTACAGGAACGCCGGCGAGACCAGCACCCGCGCCAGCGTCAGTCGGAATGCCTCTTCGTGGGGCATGTCGAGCGTCCGCAGTTTGCCGTACAGTTCGCTGAGGTCGCGGCTCTCCGAATCGGCTAGCGGTCGCCGATACGCTTTCGCGGCGAAGTCGAGCAGTGCGGACAGATGGGCCGGCTCGCTGTCGATCAGCCGCCGGCGGAACGCCGCCGCCCGCTGCTGGAACGGCTCGCGGAGCGGCTCGAAGACCTTCGGGTCGGCGTCCTGCGTGGCGTACTCGATGAGCTGAGCCAGTGCATCGACCTGCGTGAAGGCGTCGCGGCTGACGTAGTGCAATTCGTCCCACAGCCGATTCAAGCGCGCCTGCTGCCCTTCGTCCAGCATCAGCCGCATCAGGTGGTCGTCCTCGCGATAGAACTGCGTGAGGGTGACGACTTCGTCCACCGGGACAATCTTCGTGTAGCACAGTGCGACGGGGAACAGCTCGCGGAACTCGTCGAAGTCCTTTTCGATGCGTTGCCGCGCAGCGCTGCCGTCGTTGACGAGAATGGGCGTGGCATACGATATCTGGCGGTTGTTGCCGGTCCATTGGCCGTTGGCGACGGTGACACGGACCGCGCTGGGTTTCAGGCTGGCCGGTTCAGACGGTTTGCCGACAGCCACGTCGAGCTGCACGCTGCCTTCGCGGCCGGTCTGTGGATCGAGCACGCCGGTGGCCACGAGCTCACATTCGGCGACGAGATCGGCCGGCAGGCGAACTTCGATGATGTGGGGCGCCTGGACGCACAGGCTGGCGGCGTCGATCGCGTTGCCGTTGGGATGCTTGCCGAAGAGGGCGGGGTCGAGGCCGAAGGCATCCGTGTGGGGTGTCGCGTGTGGCGTGTGGGGAACAGGACGTGGCCCCGCGGCTTCGTTGAATAAGGGGCCGCTGAGCGCTGTAAGCTGTCGGTGCAGCGCGGCGTCAGGACCGTCGGTCGGCGACGGATCGGATACGAGCAGTTGTTGCACTTTGTCGGCCAGCGCGCGGCGCTCGTCTGCGGTCTGTGCAGACTGCCACTTCGCCAACAGCGAACCCGCAGGGATGACCGCCGCGTCGTTCCCGTCGCCTTTCTCCGGCTCGGTATAGAAGTGCCAGACGCCGGCGTTGCCGAATCGGTCGGCGTGCGGATTGCCGGCCAGCACGTCGCCCGAGACGTCGCCGGCCAGGTTCCAGACACGGCCATCTTCGCCGGCGAGATTCAGGTCGATTGCCGTCAGGTCGCAGGCGTGGTTGCCGTCGCGCGGTCCGATCCACAGCGACACGACATCGCCGGCGCGCACCGCGACGTGCTCCAACGGACCGAACGGCGATTCCTTGCTGCCTTGGGCGATGCCGGTCGCCAGCCGCTGCCGTGTCTTGCCGCGACGAAGCTCCAGTGCCCAGGTGACGCCGTTGCCGCATTCGGGGTGCGCGTGCGTCACCTGGCCGACAATTTTGAGATTCGCGGCGACCGGACTGCGCCAGCCCACCGCCGCCCGCAATGTGGGCGAGGGGTGCACCGCCACAGTGTGTGGCCGCATGTTGCCCGGCACGCGCACGTGCTGGTCGGAAGAGTTCGCCAGCAGGAGCGGCGTCTGGTGGCTGCCCCAGCCGGCGATGAAGTTGTACCCGGCCGCGCTCGCCAGCTTTTCGGTGAAGTGGCCGGTGAGTTCCACCGCATCGCCGGCGCCGATGCCCAGATGTTCGAGCCACGCCCGCAAGCCAACGGCATCCACGCCGTGCCGTTTCGCCAGCTCGGCCGCGTCGGCCTGGCCATGGGCGGCGGAGGCGTCTTCGGCGGCCCGCAGGTATTTCGCCGTATTGGCAAACATCTGCTTGCGACGATCGATCAAGTCGCGAGTTACGTCGCGGACATCGCGCAACAACAAATCGGGCCTGCCCGGCGCGACGAGGCGCGGTTGCTGCCAGATGACGAAGTCGTGATCGCGGCCGTCGCCGGCATCGGTAGCCGCGAGCGAAATTGTGACCGCTTTCCTGTCCGGCGAAGTTGGAATCTTGAACCGCAGCTCCTGCCGGTCGACGAGCGGGCTGACCGGCTCCAGCCACCGCGTGGGCCCCCCGACCTTGCCGATATGGCCCACCGTCGTGAAGCGGAACAGCCCCTTCTGCCACGCGGCGATCTCGGCGGCGAGGGCGGCGGCATCATCCGGCTTCGCGGTCTTCCATCGCGCGCGCAGGCCGTCGAGCAGCAGCGAGGGTTCGGTACTGGTCAGCTTCGCCCACAACAGGCCCAGGTACTTCGCGTTCAATCTGCGCTCGCGGGCGATCGCATCGATGGCCTTGCGACCGGAAAGAAGCGCGTCGCGCTCAGACAGCGTGGCCGCAAGATAATGCTCCAGCGGCAACCGGCCGCCGGTGTTGGTGTCGAACACGATGCCCTGCAGGTTCACCTTATCGCCGCCGCTTTGATCCGTGTACTGGCGGTAGAACTCGCGGATCTGAGCCAGCAGGTCTTCGGTCCAATCGCGCGGCGTGGTGTGCGGCGAGAAGCGGAAGCCATCGGGCAGCAGCACGGCGTGGGCGGCAACGTCCTTTGCGGCGTCGAGGTACTTCGTGACGAGCGCCGGCGACATGACCAGCGCGTTGCCGGTGTTGGTGAAACCTTCGCCCGCGGCGCCATCGACCGGAAACTCGCGCGCGGGATCGAGCGACTCGATGCCGGTCAGGTCGCGGAGCGTATACGTGTATTCGGCGTTGCTGAGCCGGCGGAGCACGACGCGCCCGGGATCGCCGGCCCGCGACTGGGCCTCCAGCGTGAGATAATCTTTCACCCACTGTTTCAATCGCGAGCGTTCGGCGTCGGTTGGTGGCAGCGCCTCTTTCGGGGGCATTTGGCCGCTGTCGAGCATCTCGCCGACCTTCTGCCACGTCTTCGGCTGTCTGCGGACGTCATTCCACGTGGCAAACGCGGCGAGGTCGACGTCGGCCTCGATGCGCTCGCCGGAGTGGCACTTCAGGCAGTAGCGCGCGACGAGCGGGCGGATGTCGGAGGAGTAGGAACGCGCCAGTGCGGTCGCGTCGGATTCATCGGCGCGAACGGGGTACGTCGCGAACAGCGTAGCTGCGATGCAAATGAGAGCGGGTCGAAACGCTCGCCCCCTCCCTCTAACCCTCTCCCCCGTGGACAGGGGAGAGGGGACCGGAGATGACTTTCGACTCATCCTGTGTTGCATTACGCCAGGATCTCCTGGATCGGCAGGCCGTGGTCGATGTCCAATCGGCGGCGGCCGGGGATGTCGAGCTGGCGGGAGTCGAGGCCCATCAACTGCATCACCGTCGCATGGATGTCGGTGACATAGTGTGGATGTTCCACTGCAAACAGTCCCAGTTCGTCGGTGGCGCCGTGCTGCACGCCCCCTTTCACGCCCGCACCCGCCAGCCACGCGCAAAAGCCGTTCGGATGGTGGTCGCGACCAGTCCCTTGCGCACCCGGCGTGCGACCAAACTCGGTACCCCACACGACTACCACGTCGTCCATCAATCCGCGGCGCTTCAGATCTTTGAGCAACCCCGCAATCGGCTTGTCGACCTGGGCCGACAGCGTCGTGTGATTGTTCTTGATGTCGCCGTGTGCGTCCCAGGCCCCGCCGCCACCGCCGCCGTGGAAGATCTGCACGAACCGTACGCCGCGCTCCACCAATCGGCGTGCCGACAGGCACAACTGACCGAACGGCTGGGTAGTTTTGTCGTCCAGGCCGTACAGCCTCTGCGTTTCCTCGGTCTCCTGCTGGAGATCGACCACCGCCGGCACTTCGCGCTGCATCCCGAACGCCAGTTCATACGACTTGATTCGCGCCCGCAGTTGCGGATCGTCGGGGTACTCGATGCCCGCCAGCGTGTTGAGCTTGCCCAGCAGGCTGAACTCCGCGAGCTGCTCTTCGAGCAGCACCCCCTCGCCGGCCGGTTTCACAAACGGCAGCGGCTCGGCCCCGCCGACATTCAACCGCACGCCCGCATATTCGGGACCGAGATAGCCCGCCCCGTGCGTCCATTCGCCGCCGCAGCAGTCGCCGGTGGGCACGCCCAGCACCACGTATTCGGGCAGGTTCTGGTTGAGCGTGCCCAGGCCGTAGCTGATCCACGAGCCGATGGTAGGGAACGAGCCTTCGCGCGGATGCCGGCCTGTATGCCAGGTCAATTGCGTGCCGTGGTCGTTGTGACACGTCCACAGCGAGCGCACCACGGCGAGGTCGTCCGCGCACGTGCCGATGTTCGCAAACCAGTCGCCCACCGCGAGACCGCACTCGCCGTACTGTTTGTAGCCGGTATTGAGGCCCATCAGCTCCTTGCGGTTCATGTGCGAGGGGTTGATGCCGACGAGATCCTTGAGCAGCTTGTCCGGGTCGAACAGGCTCTTGTACGGCGTTTCGTCGACCGACTTGCCGGCGTGCTCGTTGAGGGCCGGCTTGATGTCGAACGACTCCATGTGGCTCACACCGCCGCAGAGGAAGATCCAGATGACCGATTTCGCTTTGGGCGCGAAGTGCGGCTGGCCGTCGGGCAGCTCGATGGGCTCAACCGCGGCAAGACCGTCGCGGGCCAGCATGGCGGAGAGCGCCAGCCCGGTGAAGCCCATGCCGGTGTCGGCGAGAAAGGTGCGGCGGGAAATGCCCGGGCAACCGCGGCGATCGGGGAGTTTCATGGCTGAAATCTCGATGGGTCTGCGCGACCGTTTAGCCGCGACCCGCAGGGGAGCGCTCCGCATCCATCCTGCAAACGTGCGAAGCGCTCCCTGCGGGTCGCGGCTAAACATTCAATGAATCGTCACAAAGTCGTGGTGGTTCAATAACACGTGGACCAGGTTCTCTCTCGCGCGCACAGTGCGATCACGGGCGGGCTTGGTAACGTCGTTGGTATCGGCGGCGGTGGCGGTCAGCCGTGTTGCATTCTGTTCGAACAGCAACTGCTGCTCGGAGAGAAACGCCAGGCAGGTTGTCAGCTCATCTGACGTCGCCGGACGACACAGCACCTGCTCGAATGCGGCGCGGACGAACGACTCCGGCTCTGGATGCTGCGTCTGAAGCGTTCGGGCCAACCGGCGGGCCTGCTCCAGGGAGAGCGAGCTGTTCGCCAGCGCCAGCGCCTGCTGTGGCACGATGCTCTCCTTGCGGCGGTAGCAGTCGTTCGGCGATGCCGCGTCGAACAGACGCAGAAACGTCATCTGTTTTTCTGGCGCGTGGCGGAAATACAGACTGCGACGCGACGATTTCAAGCCGTCGTTGTAGTCCAAGTCGGGGCCGCCGCGCGTCAAATCCAATTGCCCGGCGACGTACAGCACGCAATCGCGGACCACCTCGGCTTCCATCCGCCGCGGCGGCATCCGCCACAGCCAGCGGTTGTCGGGATCGATCGTTGCGTTGGCTTCATCCGGCGTGGACGCCATGCGATAGGCGCTGGAGGTGACGATCAGGCGGTGGAGATGTTTCATCGACCAGCTTGGTCGAGAGTCGAGAGTCGAGAGTCCAGAGCCAGAATCACGTGCGACGACCGTCTTCTCCGGCTCTCGACTCTCGACCCTCGACTCTCGACTTGCCATGAACTCCGCCGCCAGCCAGTCCAGCAACGCCGGATGCGTGGGCGGCTGGCCGTTGTTACCGAAGTCGAATACCGTCGGCACGAGCGGCTGGCCAATGTGCCGCAGCCAGATGTGGTTGACGGCCACGCGGGCGGTGAGGGGATGCCGGGGGTCGCCGAGCCAGTGCGCGAGGGCGGAGCGGCGGCCGGTGGATTTTTCGGGGTAGTTCGGCAGCGGACGTTTCTTGTACGCGGTCGTGAGGGGCGCTGCGGCTTCGTGTTCGGCTTTTTTGAATGCTTCGATGGCGGCGGTCAGCTTCTGCTCAGCATCCGCGGCAGCCTTCGCGGCCTTGTCAACTTCGGCTTTCAACTTCGCGTCGTCGGGCTTGGCGGCCAGCTTGAATTCTGCGGTGCGTTTGGCGGCGATTGCCTTGGCGGCGGCGTCTTCGGCCGTGCACCGGGCTTTACGCGCTTCCAACGAAGCTTCCGCACGTTGAAGGCCTAATGCGTCTTGGGCGGCTTTTTCCCACTGTGGCGGATTGGACTGCGACACGCCCTGATCCTCGAGTTCCTCCGCGCGAACCGTCGCCATCAGTGCGGCGTGTTTGGTGTCCGCCAAGGCCAGGTCCAGCTCCAATGATTCCAACTCGCGCTTGATCGTCGTTGCCGCGACTCGGACCTGCTCGGCGTCGGCCACGTCCTTCGCTGCGGGCGGTTGCGCCTGGGCATGCTTCTGCTCTGCATCGGCCAGTTTGCGGCGTGCGGCCTCAACCGCTTCCTTGGCCGCCTGCAGGTCTTCGCTGATGACGAACTGCCGCTTGTCCGGATACCGTGCCAACATCGGCAGCGGCACCTCGTTCACGGCGAACGAGGCCGTCCCCAGGATGCTCGGCACGCCGGGTGACATGGGCTGGTCCTTGTTCGCCTGGCGCTCGTCGCCGCGGACAAAGAAGAACGTCGGCACGGCCGGCTCGGCGTCGAACACGCGGGCCAGGCCGTCTTTCTCGACGTTCACCTGTCCCGGCACGCGATCGGTGCGGACGTTGTACGGCTCGAAGATTGCGCGAAAGCGGTAGTACTCGTTTTGCGAGATCGGATCATACATGTGGTCGTGACAACGGGCGCAATCGAGCGTTATCCCCAGAAACGCCTTCGCGGTGTGGTTGACCGTGTCCTGCATCCACTGTTCGCGGCTCAGGCGTTTGTAGTTCCGCACCAGGAACCCGGTGGCCCGCAGAGCGTCGGTGTCTTCGGGGTAGAGCTCGTCCGCCGCGAGCATTTCGGCGATCATGCGGTCGTACGGCTTGTCGGCGTTGAGCGACTCGATGATCCAATCGCGCCATTTCCAGATGTGCGGCTGGCTGTCGCGGACTTGCGCGCCCCAGCCCGCCCAGTCGCTGTACCGCCAAACGTCCATCCAATGCCGGCCCCAACGTTCGCCGTATTGCGGGCTGTCGAGCCACCGTTCGACGACGCGCTCGTAGGCGCCCGGGTCGGGGTCGTTCAGGAAGCAATGCAATTCGTCGGCCGTCGGCGGCAGGCCGATGAGGTCCAGATAGACCCGCCGCAACAGAACGTGGGGCGGCGCTTCGGGACGCGGCGTGAGTCCGCGCTTCGCATGTTCGGCCGCCAGGAACGCATCGATCGGGTTGCGGCCCCAATTCACGCTCGCCAACGGCACATCGGGCCGCTGCACGCGCTGCCACGGCTCCCACCGGTATTGGGTGCGGAACTCGCGCTGTTGAGTCGTGGCGCGGACGAGCTGGTCCGGCATCGGCTTCTGCGCGCCGTCTCCCGGCGCTGTTCCGGCAAGAAGTTCCAGTTCGTTGGCAACGCCGTCGCCGTCGGAGTCTTCTTCGGCAATGAACTTCAACCGGCCGGCCAGGTCGCCGGAACGTTGATCCTTCGCCAGTTGCTCGCCGAGTTCGCGCAGCCGCCGGCCGAAGGCGTTGTGTTCGCCGTCGCTCTCGGAGAACTGCGACTCGCTCGTCCCTTCCGGCACGAGGTGGCACGTGTGGCACCGCTTCAGCGATGCATCGAGGAACGAGCCGTAGTACCGCCCCAGCGCTTCCTTGTGCTGCGGCTTCGCCCACGCAATGGAGGCAGTGAGCGCGCAGGCCACGGTGGTTGCGATCAGTCTCCGCGCGGTCATGGAGCGCGCTCCCCAGGAAGCCCAGGGATCGCCATCCCTGGGTCTCTGCAAAACGGGACACCGGAACGCATCCAGTTTAACGCATTCGTCCGTTGTCCGGGACGCTTCCGAGCGTTCCGGACATTTTTTTGGGTGAGGAAGATGTGCGAGGAAACAGGGGCCTGGGCGCTCGAAAGCGTCCCGGATGCACCGGCGGTTTTCGCCGAAATGGGCTTGGCAGATTTCTCCGAGCGGGGTAGCGTACTCACCTTCCCTCGGGTTGGAGTCCGAGCGTACGCCCAAGGATTGGGTTCCGCATGTACAAACTGCTGCTCTGCACGCGCTATCTGCGCACCCGCTACATCGCCCTGGCCAGCATCATCAGCGTGATGCTTGGCGTGGCCACCATGATTGTGGTCAACAGCGTGATGGCAGGCTTCGGCACCGAGATGAAGAACCGCATCCAGGGGATTCTCTCGGATATCGTCGTGGAAATCGTCAATCTCGACGGCGCCCCCAATTTCGAGGCCCACAAGGCCGTCATTGAAAAAGTCGCCGGCGAGTACATCGAGGGCATGACCCCCACGGTCGAAATCTATGGCATGCTCAGCTTTCAGTTTGCCGGGCAATGGATCACGCGGCCGGTGACGTTGATCGGCATCGATCCTGCGAGCAAGGCGGAGGTCGGCCCGCTGGTCGATTACCTGACGAGTTATCACGAAGTGCAGAAAGACGGCCGCATCGTGAAGGCCGCGGAGCGCGCGCGCAACGTGGCCCCCGGCTGGGAGCTGACGGAAACCGCCGCGGCCCGCCGTCGCGAATGGGCCGAGCACCAGCGCTGGTTCCTGGAGCAGTTGAAGCAGGAGCGGAACCAGCATCAGGGACTCAACGGACCCGAGGCGGGCGACCACGAGCCGGACTCCGCGGACGCGAACGATCCTTTCGCCCGGGACGCGCCGGCGGTGGGACCGGCCGTTCAGCCCGGCGAATTGCTGCCGGGCCGGTTGTATGTCGGCCACGGCCTGATCAGCTTCCTCGACAACGAAACCGAGGATGTGGTGATGATGGCCGAGCCGGGCGACGACGTGAAGATCAGCACGGTCACTGCCGGCCGTCCGCCGGAACCCGCCCATTTCAATGCCACGATTGTGGACGTCTTCAAGAGCGGCATGAGCGAGTACGACTCCAGCCTGATCTTCTGCAACCTGGAGTATCTGCAGCAGATTCGCGGGATGATCGATCCCACCAGCGGCGAACGCGCGTTCACGTCGATTCAGATCAAGCTCAAAAACTACCGCGACGCCGAAGAAGTGGTGGAGCGGCTGCGGGCGGCATTCCGGCCCGGAATCTATTCCGTGCGGACGTGGGAGCAGAAGCAGGGACCGCTGCTCGCCGCCGTCGATGTGGAGTCGTCGATTCTGAATGTGCTGCTGTTTTTGATCATCGCGGTGGCCGGGTTCGGCATCCTGGCCATCTTCTTCATGATCGTGGTGGAGAAGACGCGGGACATCGGCATCCTGAAAGCGCTCGGCGCCAGCAGCCGCGGCGTGCTGGCAATCTTCCTGTCGTACGGGTTGTCGTTGGGCATGGTGGGCAGCGGCGTGGGGGCGGTCGCAGGTCTGCTGTTCGTGCATTACATTAACGAGATTGAAAAGGTGATCTCGTGGATCACGGGGCACAAAGTGTTCGACGACCGGATCTACTACTTCCAGTCGATTCCCACTTACACCGACCCGCTGATGGTCGTGTGGGTGTCGCTGGGGGCGATGCTGATTGCGGTGCTGGCCAGCATCCTGCCGGCCCGTCGGGCCGCCGGTTTGCATCCCGTGGAAGCGCTGCGCTACGAATAGATCTTTGAACCGCTAAGCCGCAAGCAGCCGCTCGCGGCTTAGCGACCCATTGCGAGTCAATCCATGCCCATCACCGCCGAACTGCCGACCACGCAATCCCGCGAAACCGTCTCGCTCGCGCCGCAACTGGCGGCCGTGGCGCTCGAGAAGTCGTACCGCAAGGGCGCGCATCCGGTGCCGGTGCTGCGCGGCGTCGACGTCGCCGTGCGGAAAGGCGAGTTCGTGTCGATCGTCGGACAGTCGGGGTCTGGCAAGAGCACCCTGCTGCATTTGTTCGGACTGCTGGACGCACCGGATGTCGGCGAAATCCTGCTCGACGGGCACCGCGTGGATGACTTGCCGGCACGCACCCGCGACGAACTCCGCAACCGCGTGTTCGGCTTCGTGTTTCAGTTCTATCACCTGCTGCCCGAGCTGAACCTCATCGAGAACGTGCTGGCGCCGCTGATGATTCGCCATTCGGTGTGGTCTTACTGGCGCCGGAGGCGCGAGTTTCAGGACCGCGCGCAGGAAATCCTGCAGAAGGTGGGGCTGAGCCACCGCCTGACGCATCGGCCGTCGGAGTTATCCGGTGGGGAGATGCAGCGGGCGGCGATCGCACGCTCGCTCGTGGCGCGGCCGCAGATCCTGCTGGCCGACGAGCCCACGGGCAACCTCGACATTGCCACCGGGGGCGAGATCCTCGACCTGCTGCACCGGCTGAACGAACAGGAATCGCTGACCATCGTGATGGTCACGCACGATGCCGCCGTCGCCGAGCAGGCTCACCGCACCGTGCGGCTGTGCGAAGGGCAGATCCGCACGCTGAAAGACGCGGCGTGATGCTCGGCTAGAAGCCCAGGGATCGCTATCCCTGGGCTTCCACTGATGAAATTGCTACTTCAATTCGCGTCCGCGCCGCCGCGGAGGCGTTCCTCGCGGTCGAACTGCACCAGCGCCTGCACGAGTTCGGTGAGGTCGCCCTGCATGATCTGGTCGAGCTTGTAGAGCGTCAGGCCGATCCGGTGGTCGGTCAGCCGGTTCTGTGGGAAATTGTAGGTGCGGATGCGCTCGCTGCGGTCGCCGGAACCGATGAGCGTGCGGCGCTGCTCGGCCCGCTCCTTGTGCTGCTGCTCGGTCCGCATCTCCAGCAGCTTCGAGCGCAGCACGCGCAGGGCTTTCGACCGGTTCTTGTGCTGGCTCTTTTCGTCCTGGATGCGGACCACGAGGCCCGTGGGCTTGTGCAGAATGCGCACGGCCGATTCCGTCTTGTTCACTTTCTGTCCGCCGGGCCCGCCCGCCCGCATGGTCGTGATGTCCAAGTCCTCATCGCGAATTTCAACGTCCAGGTCCGTGGCCTCCGGCATCACGGCGACCGTCGCTGCCGACGTGTGGACGCGGCCCTGGGCCTCGGTTTCCGGCACCCGCTGCACGCGATGGCCGCCGCTCTCGAACTGCAACTGATGGTACGCCCCTTCCCCGGTGATCGTCAGCACGACCTCTTTCAGCCCGCCCATGTCCGCGGTGGACATGTCCATCACTTCGTACTTCCAGCCCTGCTTGTCGACGTAGCGGGTATACATGTCGAACAGGTCGCGGGCGAACAGCGCGGCTTCTTCGCCGCCGGTGCCGGCGCGGATCTCCATGATCAGGCTGCCGCGGGTGAGCGAGTCGCCCGCGGTGACCATGTCCTCCAAGTCGGTCCGCAGCACGTCATACCGCGACCGCAGCGACGTCAGCTCTGCCTGGGCGTACTCCTTCTCGGCGGGATCGGATGCGGCGGAGACGAGCTCGTTGGCAGTCGCGACGTCGGCTTCAAGCTGGTTGAATTCGCGCACGGCCAGCGCCACTTTGGACAGCCCGCCGTGCTCGCGCTGCAGCTCCACCATACGGGCGGTGTCGGCCAGGACGTCGGGATCCTGCAGCAGACGCTCCAGCTCCTCGTAGCGCGCAAGCTTGGCTTGGAGAGTGGGAAACATCTGAGCGCTCGATCAAAGAGATTGCAAATTGAGAATGGGAAACTGCAAATTGAAAACTGAAATCCGCGCGTGCGGCGCTAACGCTCGCCTTCAGCCATTTTCAATTTGCAATTTGCAGTGTTCATTTTTCAATTTGCAATGCCGTTCGAAGCTGGGTGGCCACTGGCGGCAGCTTTGTGCCGCCAGTGCGGCCAGCGAATCGAGAGTTGGTTCGCTCTCATGGAAGTCACTGGTGAGCCGAAGACGTCTCATCAGTGGCACCGGCGCGGCTAAACAGATTCGCCTTGGCCTTCGCTCTTCTGGCCCCACTTGTATTTCTTCTGGAACTTCTCGACGCGGCCGGCCGTGTCGATGAACTTCTGCTTGCCGGTGAAGAACGGGTGCGACGCCGAGCTGATGTCGACGGTCACCAGCGGCAGCTTGCGGCCTTCGTAGTCGATCGTCTTGTCGGTCTTGATGGTCGAAGCCATGAGGAACCTGGTGCCCGTGGACGAGTCCACAAAGACCACCTCGCGGTACTCGGGATGAATGCCTGCCTTCATGACCTCACCTGAACAAAAGCCCGGAAACGCACTGGATCGCCGACGTGGGCGCAGACACAGCAGTGTAGAGTGGATGCCATCGGGCTGCAAGGAACGAGTTTGACAGTCGCGGCGGCACGATGTAACTGCCACGGTTTCAATCGGTTGCGCGTTCCACAACATGCTCGAGACCGACGCACACGCGAGAGCATCGTCGAACGAGCCAACGCATCGCGTCGGGCTCGCGCGGCGAACGCTCTGCGGCCATTTCTGCCGCTGCCCATCGCTCCGCTTTCGGGAAACCGCAGTCACGGACGTGCGGACTGTGCCGGTTATTCGGTCCGCACAAACGCTGCTGATCGGGCAACATTGCTTCATCTTAAGGGACGTGCCAGGGCCGGATGGATGTCTTTTGCGGCGAGTGGGGTTGGCGCCGATAACACGAGACGAACCCGTTGGTCCTAGCACTCGCTCTGTAGTGGCCGTGGCGGGTGATTGCCTGGGTCATCCAAGGGAGGATGACCGGACCGTGACGATTGTCACGCCGGACGAACCCAGGAGTACCGGGTCGCGCCAGGCGTCCCCACTGTCGGACCGGACGAAGCCAGCCGACACCAGCCGTGAGGAGTTCAGGAATGATTCACAATCGTCAGTCGCACGCCGTCCGCTGGCTGTGGGCGGGTGCGTTGCGGGCGCTCGGCGTGGCCGGCGTCATGCTTGGTGGTTCGGTCTGGGCGCAGGAACAATGCGCTCCGGCCGCCTGCACGCCCGCCGCGTGCGGACCCAGTTGCCAGGACTGCCAGAAAGTCTTCGGCGAGGCGGCGGAGAAGCTCAAAAACCTCAACCCCGGCTGCTGTGCTCCGACGGAGTGCGCCCCAGGGGCCGGCGCGTGCACTCCCGGATGCGGACAGGATTGCAATAGTTGCCAGAAGGTCTTTGAAGACGCCGCAGCCCGGCTCAACAACTGCAACACCGGCTGCGCCCCGGCCTGCGGCGCCCCCGCGGCGGGATGCTGCGAAGCCACGCCCAACCAGGTCTTCAGCTCCTGCGGCGGCCGGCACGGCGGCCTGTTTGGCGGCGAACTCGCTGAACCGTGGTCCGTGATGGATCACATCCCCTGCGCCAAGGAACGTGGCTGGCAGATCGGCGGCTGGACGTCCTTCGGATACCAGAACAACCCGGACGGCGCCTTCACCGGCAACGGCGTCTTCAACAACGAATATTTCGGCACCCCCATCATCGGCGGCGCCCCGTTCAACAACGCCTACGAGTGGGATCACCTCAACCTCAGCCAGTCTGCGATCTACATCGGCAAGGTGGCCGACGGCAGCAACGGCATCGGCCTCGGCGGCCGCGTTGAGGTCATGTACGGCATGGACGGCAACGAGTTCCAGTCGTTCGGCAACGACCCCGGCAACTACGACTTCGTGAGCGGCCTGGACCACGGCATTTATGAATGGGCCATCCCGCAGTTGTACGGCGAAGTCGCCGTCGGCAAGCTGTCTGTGAAGGTCGGCCACTTCTATACCCCGGTCGGTTACGAGGTGCTGCCCAACACCGGGCAGTTCTTCATGAGCCGCCAGCTCACCTTCTACAACAGCGAGCCCTTCACGCACACTGGTGCGTACGGCACCTACACCGTGAACGACAAGTTCAACTTCTCGGCCGGTTGGGTGCTCGGCATGGACACCGGATTCGACCAATTCGGCGGTGGAAACTCGTTCCTCGGCGGCTTCACCTACACCGTCAATGACAAGGTTCAGTTCCTGAACTACCTGATCGGTGGCGACCTCGGCTGGCGCGGCAACGGCATCATCAACAGCAGCATCGTCACCTTCAAGTGGACCGACAAGCTGCAGTCCGTGCACCAGTTCGACGTGCTCGGCACCGACCTGGAAACCACCGTGGCGATCGGACCGTTCGCGTTCACACGCCCGGTGAACTTTGCGACGGACGGCATCGCCCACGACTCGATCGGCCAGATCAACTACTTGTTCTACGATATCAACCCCCGCGTGAAGGCTGGTATTCGTCAGGAATGGTACAAGGCCGATAGCGTCTCCTATAACACCATCACCTACGGCCTGAACGTTCGCCCGATGGCCAACCTGGTCGTCCGGCCGGAAGTCCGGCACATGTTCTCGACGGGCGCCAACAACACCTTCTTCCAGCCAGGTCGCGGCGACCTGTTCAACCAGACGGTGTTCGGCATCGACGCGGTGCTCTCGTACTAGGATTTGAAGAAGCCCGGCCTCTTCCGAGAGGACGGGCTTCTGACTTTCCGATTCCCGCAACGCCGGCCGGTCCCCATCCCAGGAGGGCCGGCCGGAGTTTTTTTGCACCCCAACTGCTCCGCTGTAGCCGGGGTACCTTACGTTTGGCCGTTTGGCGCCGCCAGCACAAATCCCCTGCGTGGTGAAAACCACTACGCCCCGTTTCCGGCAAAACACCACGGCGGAACCGCGAGTCTCCCGATTCTTTCCCGCAGATACGACTGCGAAAATCGCTCTCGACGTTGATCGCACAGATGTCACCGGTCTTCGCAAATCCTGCGGCGTGTGCCGTGGGGGGTCAGAGTTGAGACATGTTCCATGGGAAAGAATCATGAAACCTTCCGTCCTGTTCTGTGTGGCCGCGATGAGTCTCGCCACCCTCACGCAGCCGGTCTTGGCGCAAGGCGTGCAGAAGCCCAAGGGTGGCAGCTACAACTTCTGGGAGGCGATGGGCTGGCAGCAACATGCCCAGAACCAAGCCCGGTCTCTCTACCACTATGGCCAGACGCAGCAACCCACACCGGCACAGGCAAAGGAACATGCCACTGCTGCACGCCAAGCCATCGAGAAGTCGCAGACGCATTTGTCGCAGTTGAAGAAGGACAACCCAGACAATAAGGAAGCCCAGGAAGCTATTGCGACCATCGAAAAGATTCAGAAGAAGATCCTCGGCCACTGCGACATGATGGACAAGGCGCTGGCCAAGGCGGACTTTGTGGAAATGTGCTCCTGCTGCGCCGACATCCACGAGGAAGTGGATGCCGCGAACGCCGCCATGGCGAAGCTCCAGAAGGCACTCAAGATCGAGGACCACGCCCCGAAGAAAAAGTGAACGTCTCGATCCGTCAGATGCCCAGGATCTTCCGAGAGTTCGGGCTTCTGACTTTCCGATTCCCGCAACGCCGGCCGGTCCCCATCCCAGGAGGACCGGCCGGCGGTGTTTTTTCGGCGCACGGACTGCCACATACTTGGAACGTGGGCTCTTTATCCCGAAGGGATGAAGACCGCCGTTCGTCCTCGCACAGTAGCCGCCGATCTACTATCTTCAGAGGGACGCACGGGCCGCTTGGCCCGTTGAGTTCCACTTTTGACAGGTCCAGGATGGCGAACGCTTCCCCGCCGGATGGCAACCCGCTTCTCGCGAATCACGGCCTGCCCGACTTCGGCCGCATCGAGCCGCAGCACGTCGTCCCCGCGGTGACCCACACGGTCGAGCGGGCACGACAACAGTTGGAAAGCCTCGAGCAACACCTCGCACCGGACTGGGACCGCACCATCGCGCTGATCGAAGAGCTGGACCGCCCGTTCGACTACGCCTGGAAGCCGGTGGGACATCTGTTCGGCGTCAAGAATTCTCCTGAGTTGCGAACCGCGTACGACACGGTGCTGCCGCAGGTCGTCGAGTTCGGCCTCCGCGTCCGGCAGAGCGAACCATTGTATCGTGCGCTCAAGCAGTTGCGAGACGGTCCCGAATGGGACCGCCTCGAACCGGCCCAGCAGCGCATCGTTTCCGATCGCATTCAAGAAGCGGAGCTGGCCGGCATCGCGCTGCCACCCGAAAAGCGAGAGCGGTTCAACCAGATTGAGCAGGAACTGTCACAGCTCGCCACCCGGTACTCCAACAACGTGCTCGATGCCACCAAAGCGTACGGGCTGGAGATTACCGACCCCGCAGCGACCGAAGGCTGGCCGAGCTCGCTGCGGCAACTCGCCGCCCAGGCGTACAACACGGCCCACAAAGAAGACGCGAACCCGCCGGCCGCAACGCCCGAACGCGGCCCGTGGCGGATCACGCTCGAAGCGCCGCTGTACGTTCCGTTTCTGGAGCATTGCCGCCGCCGCGATTTGCGCGAGCAGGTCTACCGGGCGTTCATCACGCGGGCATCGCGCGAGCCGTTCGACAACACACCCTTGATTTCGCAGATCTTGCGGCTGCGCCGGGAAAAAGCGGCGCTGCTGGGCTATCGGACTTTTGCGGACGTCAGTCTCGCACGAAAAATGGCGCCGAGCGTCGACGCCGTGCAGGACATGTTCCAGCAGTTGCGTGCCGCCTCGTGGGAGCCGGGACAGCGCGACCTGCAGGACCTGGTGGAGTTCAAGCAGCAGCAGGGCGACCACGAGCCGCTGCAGTTGTGGGACGTCCCCTTCTGGGCGGAGCGCCTGCGCGAAAGCCGGTACGCCTACACCGACGAGCAGGTTCGTCCTTACTTCCCGCTGGAACGGGTGCTCGAGGGATTGTTTGCGCTGCTGCACCGGTTGTTCGGCATCACCGTGCGGCCGACGGTGGCGAAGGTCTCGGTCTGGCATCCCGATGTGCGGTTTTACGAGGTCTTCGACGAGGAAGACCGCCCCATCGCCGCGTTCTATCTCGATCCGTATTCGCGGCCGGAGAACAAGCGCGGCGGCGCATGGATGGACGACTGTCTGGGTCGCCGCCAGGTCGACGGCCATTGGCAACTGCCGGTGGCGCACCTCGTGTGCAACCAGACGCCCCCCGTGGGAGACACGCCGGCGCTGATGACCTTTCACGAAGTGGAAACGCTGTTCCACGAGATGGGGCACGGGCTGCAGCACATGCTCACCCGCGTGGACTACGCCGATGCGGCGGGCATCAACGGCATCGAATGGGACGCCGTCGAATTGCCCAGCCAGTTCATGGAGAACTGGTGCTATCACCGCCCCACGCTGATGGGCATGACCCGCCACTATCAAACCGGCGAGCCGCTCCCGGAAGAGCTGTTTCAGAAAATCTGTGCCGCCCGAAACTACCGCGCGGCGTCGCAGATGCTGCGACAACTGTTGTTCGGCATGACCGATATCGAGCTACACACCACGTTCGATCCCGACGGAGCCGAAACGGCGTTCGACGTGCAGCGCCGCATCAGCCAGCAGACGGCGGTGCTGCCGTTGCTGCCCGAAGACCGCTTCCTGTGCTCGTTCCAGCACATTTTTTCGGGCGGCTATGCGGCGGGTTACTATAGTTACAAGTGGGCCGAGATCCTGAGTGCCGACGCGTTCAGCGCCTTCGAGGAGGCGGGACTGGACAACGACCAGGCGGTGATGGAGATCGGCCGGCGGTTCCGCGACACCGTGCTCGCGCTGGGAGGTAGCCGGCATCCGATGGAGGTCTTCCGCCAATTCCGCGGCCGCGAACCACGCGTCGAGCCGCTGTTGCGTCAACAAGGACTACTGTCCGACGAAACGCCCGCGTAGCCGCACACCTCAAGTGTGCGGCTAAACATTGAAGCCAAATGCCGTCCTTCGACCCTCAACTGACCGCCGCGTTGCTCTGCGTCGCTGCCGCCGCAGGATGGCTCGGTTGGCGCGCCTGGCGTACGATGCGCGGCAAATGGGCCGCCACCTGTGGCGGATGCGCCCGATGTTCCGCATCCGAGACGACGTCGACACAAGCGCCGAATGGCTTCGTCTCCCTGGACCAGTTGCGGCAGTTGCCGCGCAACTGACAAGGACCATACGCTTGGCGGGCATCACTTACGGTCAGGCGGCCCTTCGCGCTCTTTCGCTGCGCTGCCCGCGGTGCGGCGAGGGGCCGCTGTTTCGCACGTGGTTCACCATGCACGAACGGTGTTCGTCGTGCGGGCTGGTGTTCGAGCGCGCCCCGGGGTTCTTCCTGGGCTCCGCTTATGTGAATTACGCCTTCACGGCGATTACGATCACCGCACTTTACATGGGGCTGCACTTTGGGTTGGAGTTGTCGAATGCTGTGCTGGCAATCCCACTGGGCTTATATTGCCTGCTTGTGCCGCTGGTGGTCTTCCGCTACGCCCGGGCCTGGTGGCTGGCGATGGACTGCTACTTCGACGTGACGGGTGCCGAGGAAGATCGTTCTCGTCCGCCCGAAGCCCAGGGATAGCGATCTTTGGGGCTCTTCGACGTGCCCGCGATCCATCTCAACTGGTCGCGTGTCTGGATCTCCTCCATAATGTGGCTCGCGCGTTTCTCGCACACACCCAGGGATCGCCATCCCTGGGCTTCCTGACACCTGATTGCTGACACCTGGCACCTTATGACCTGCTACGACTACGACATTGCCGTCATCGGCGCCGGGCATGCCGGGTGCGAAGCCGCGCTGGCGGCGGCCCGCCTCGGTGCGAAGACCGTGCTGCTCACGATGAACTGCGACACGGTTGCCCAGATGAGCTGCAACCCGGCGATCGGCGGCGTGGCCAAGGGGCAAATCGTCCGGGAGATCGATGCGCTCGGCGGCGAGATGGGCCGCGTCATCGACGCCACCGGCATCCAGTTCCGCATGCTCAACCGCAGCAAGGGGGCCGCCATGCACAGCCCCCGCGCCCAGGCCGACAAGAAGGCCTACCAGTTCGAAATGAAGCGCCGCATCGAAGAGCAGGACAACCTGACGCTGCGGCAGGAGAGTGTGGAAGAACTGTTGGTTGAAAGTATCGGGTTGAGAGCCGAGAGTCGGGCAGGAGACGCGGCCGACGCTGATTCTTCTTTGACCCTCAACCCTCAACCCTCAACTCTCCACGCATTCCGCATCGTCGGTGTCCGCGTTCGCGGCGGCGCCGTTTACCGCTGTCGGGCCGTCGTCGTCACCACCGGCACGTTCCTGCAGGCGATCATGCATACCGGTGAAACGAAAACACCCGGCGGACGCGCGGGGGATGGCACCACCGGCACTCTCTCCGAGAGTCTGCGGCGGCTGGGCTTCCAGCTCGAACGCTTCAAGACTGGCACGCCCTGCCGGCTCAACGGCCGCACCATCGACTTCGCCGCGTGTGAAGAGCAGCCCGGTGACGCCGATCCCGTGCCGTTCTCGTTTCTCACCGAACAAATCGCACAACCGCAGTTGTCGTGCTGGCTGACCGAAACCAATGCGCATGTCCACGAGGTGATTCGCGCCAACCTGCACCGTGCGCCGATGTACAGCGGACAAATCAAGTCCACTGGCCCGCGGTATTGTCCTTCCATCGAAGACAAAGTGGTCCGCTTCGCCGAGCGTTCTAGCCACCACATCTTTCTCGAGCCGGAAGGCCGCCACAC
>Ga0073934_10004668_pt1 | contig 22335 bp, 18 predicted proteins | sample LarsenN4metaG_FD_76834 | JGI IMG/M metagenome (GOLD analysis project Ga0073934, IMG submission 76834) | Hot spring sediment bacterial and archeal communities from British Columbia, Canada, to study Microbial Dark Matter (Phase II) - Larsen... ...
AACCGATGGATCGGAAGCAGCGCGTAGAAGCCGGGCAGCGAATTCCACACCTGCAGGCCGCTTGCCTCGTTGTCGCCGAGGCGGAAGAGCGGCACTCCTTTTTGCCCGTCCAGCGTCAACTGCGGTTGATATGCCGCCCGGGATGCCTCCGCGTCGGTGCCGAGCGCGTTGAGCGGGAACGGCAGCAATGCCTCCAGTGCCGTTCCGGCGAATGCGCGCGGATTGTGACGCGGTCCAGCGATGAGCACCAGCCCGCCCCCTTTTTCGCGAACGAACTCGGCAATCCAGTCGGCGGCCGTTGCGCCCAGTTGCGCCGGCGCAACGTCGCCCAGCACGACGACATCGAAACTCCACAGGTCTTCTCGCTGCACAGGGAAGTACGGGATCGCCGTGCGGTCTTCCAGCGCATATTCGGGATCGGCCTCGATCAGCAGCGTTTTCAGGTCGACCGACTTCTCGCGCTCGCACCACTGCTTGAGATAGCGGAACTCGTACCGCGGCGACGACTCCACCAGCAGCACCTTCTGCTTTTCCTGCCGGATGCTGAGATGCCGGCGCTCCTCGTTGTTGTCGCGCTGGATTTCCCCTTCGACAGGCGGCGCGGCGATGATCAGATCCCATTCGCCCGGCTCGGCGGGAGACAGCATCAACTCGAACCGTACGCTGCCGTCGTCGCCGCGGAGGGCGAGCGGCTGCGAGGCGAGCGGCTTGTCGACCCCGTCGCGTGTGACTTGAACGGAGATGTTCGACTTGGGCATGCCGGTCGCCTTGATCTTGCCGGAAATCAGCACCGGATCGCCGACGAATGCCACATCGTCCATCACCACGTCGTAGAGCTGCAGGTCGCGGACCGGCTTGTCGCTGCCGACCGGCACCACAATCAGTTGCACGCCCCGACGCCGCACCAGATCGGCGACGGTGGACAGCTTGTCGGCGTCGGACTCGCTGGCCACACCGTCGGTGAACAGCACGATGGCCGTCGGCGCCAGGCCGCGCAGCTCCGCGAGCACCTGCCGCACGGCTTCCGCAGGGCGCGTGGCGCGGCCGTCCACGTCCAGTTGCGCGATCGCCGCCAGCGCCTGGGTGAGCTGCTCCGGCTCGGTGATCGCCGGAGGTCCGACAGATGCAACCTGATCGGAGAACTGGTAGAGCCGCAGCGGATGGTCCTGCAGCAGTTGGCGCAGCAGACGGCCATTGTCGGTCGTGAGGGCCCTGGAAACGAGATCCCAGCGGCGGGGGCCGTCGGATTCGGAGGTCGGAGATCGGAGGTCGGAGGTCGGCCGAGTCGCGCTGTCCTTCTTCCGACCTCCGGCGTCCCGCAGCCCCATGCTGCCCGACGTATCCAACAAGATGGCCACCGGCGGCAGGCCGGTCCGTGCTACGAGCAGCGTTGGCTGCGACCACAAGGCGAGCGCTACCACCACTGCGGCGAACCGGAGGCCGCACAGCAGCCAGCGCTGCCAGGGAGACAGGGACGCCGCCTCACGCCGGTACGACCAGATGAGGCTCACTACCAAGGCCGCAGCCACGACACACGCCAGCCACGCCGGCCAGTCGTCGGGCCAGGGGGGCGACCAGGACCACGTCCATTGCGTCCCTTCCCCCGCCCCCGCTTCCGGCAGCCCGAGATACCGCTCCCACAATCCGCGCCATGAGGACATGCCGCGATTATATCCCAGTCCGTCGTGTCCGGGACCTGTTCGCCCCGGACACCGATCACCTCCGGCAGATCGCCTTGTATCGCCGCACGGTTTCCGACAACCCGATCTCCAACGCATCAGCGATCAGCGCATGCCCGATGGAAACTTCCAGCACTCCGGGCACGTGTTGCAGAAATGGTCCCAGGTTGCCCTGGTTGAGGTCGTGCCCGGCGTTCACGCCGAGGCCGGCGTCGATGGCAGCCTGAGCGGCAGTCGCATACGGCTGCCATGCCGCATCGCGTTGTCCTTCCTGAAACCCCTCCGCGTAAGGGCCGGTGTAGAGTTCGACCCGGTCTGCACCAACTGCTTTCGCCGCCGACATCGGCGCGGGATCAGGGTCCATGAACAGGCTCACCCGCACGCCAAGCGACTTCAACTCGGCGATAATCGGCCGCAGCACGTCAGCATGGCGCGACAGGTCCCAACCGTGATCGGAGGTCAGTTGGTCGCGGGAGTCGGGCACCATCGTGCATTGCGTCGGCCTCACGGCGCGGACGAGCTCGAGAAACTTCGGCTCCAACGGGTTGCCTTCGATGTTGAATTCGACGGAGAGCATCGCCTTCAGGTCGTGCACGTCGTGTGGGCGGATGTGGCGCTCGTCTGGCCGCGGGTGCACGGTGATGCCGTCTGCCCCGGCATCGATGCAGATCGTTGCCGCACGCGTGACGCTGGGAATCCCTGACCCGCGGCTGTTGCGGATCAACGCAATCTTGTTGAGGTTGACGCTGAGTTTGGTCATTGGTCATTTGTCAGCGGTTGGAAGCCCACGGGTTGCATCCCGTGGGTGAGCGCTCAGCCATGCCCACGGCGTGCATTCCGCGGGCTTCCAAGTTACGTCGTGTAGTCCGCGTTCAGTTCGACATACTCTTTCGTTAAGTCGCTCGTCCAGAAGCGCACGCGCTGGTCGCCGTGGTCGAGCTTCAGGTCGATGTGCACCTCGCGATTCTTGCGCAGGCTCATTGACACGGTGGCGGCGTCGAACGGCAGCGGACGGCCGGCTTCGTACAGCGGGAAGCCGTTCATCGCCAGCGAAATGTCCTGTTCCTGGAGCGGCACGCCGGCGTAACCGGCGGCGGAGACGATGCGGCCCAAATTGGGGTCGGCGCCGCAGATGGCGGTCTTCACCAACGGGCTGTCGGCGACCGCCTTTGCGATACGGAACGCTTCGTCGCGCGTCCGGCAGCCGGTGACGTCCAACTGCACGAAATGATGCGCCCCTTCCGCATCCTTGATGATCGCCATCGCCAGCTCTTGCGCGACCTCGTTCACGGCGGTCTGGAGCAGTTGCCACAGCGACGCATCGCTTTCCGGGCCGACGCCGGCCGCGCCGTTAGCGAGCAGAAACACGGAATCGCTGGTGCTTTCGTGACCGTCGACGCTGATGCAGTTGAAGCTGTCGCGCACGGCGATGCGAATAAGATCCTGCGCTTCGCCGTGGGGCAGCGCGGCATCGGTGAGGATGGCGCAGAGCATCGTCGCCATGCTCGGCGCGATCATCGCCGCCCCCTTGCACACCCCTGTGACGCGAATCGGCTTGCCGTTTAGCGTGATCTCACGAGTGGACAACTTGGGCACGGTGTCCGTGGTCATCATCGCGGTGGCCGCATCCATCAACGCTTGCGGCTTCGCGTCCAGCGCGGAAACGGCTTTCGTAATGCCGGCGGAGATACGGTCCATCGGTAAGAACCGTCCGATGACGCCGGTGGAGGCCACGAGTACGTCGTCGGCCGGGCAACGAAGCTCGCGCGCCACCGCGGCAGCCATCGCTTTGGCATCGGTCAGCCCCTGTTCTCCCGTGCACGCGTTCGCGTTGCCGGAGTTGATGACGATCGCGCGGGCCGTTGCGCGCGGCAACCGCTCGCGCGAAACTTTCACCGGAGCCCCGCACACCAGGTTCGTGGTGAACACCCCCGCCGCGGCACACGGCCGCTCCGAGACGAACAGGGCAATGTCCTTCCTGGTCGCGGAGGGGTCTTTCACGCCGCAGGTGATTCCCGCGGCACGGAAGCCGGCGGGAAGGGGAAACACATCGGGCATAGATCGATCTCGTGGGCGATATCAGGGAATCGATTCGTCGCACACTGGAAGTATGCGGCCTATCTTCGCCGATGACGTGCGCGTCGTCCAGCGCGGCACTGCCGGCGTTGAGGCACGTCGCTGAGAACTGCGGTTCACAATTCTTGAAGTCGGCTGGGACCGCCAGCGCCGGCTCGCTTTCCTCCGGCGTCTGGCTCGCCTTGCCGCTGCGCTCGTTCGGGACGTAAATGCGCCATCGCCGACAGGAGGACTCGCCCTCCGTGCGTCTGGGTCGAATTGGCAAGCCAATGCGCCATGTTGCAGGATTGATTTCGGGGCAGCACCGATGTCCACAACGGTCGCAGACCGACTTTTGTCGGTTGACGAATTCCTCGACCTGCCCGAGAACGGCCGGGACCGCTTTCTCATCCGCGGCCGGCTGTGGGAAAAGCGCATGACCTACCGGAGCCCATTCCACAGCACGGTGATGATGCAAGCGGGCTATCTGTTGACTGCCTGGCTGCAATCTCAGAAACCGGTCGCGGCCAAAGTCTTGGGGGGCGAGGCCGGCTTTCGGCTGCGTCCGGATCCGGGGACCATCGTGGGGATCGACGTCGCAGTCGTGGCCAAGAGCCTGCCCTACTACTCGTTCAAGAATCGCATGGTGTTCGACAGCACGCCGCTGCTGGCGATCGAGATTCTTTCGCCATCGGACCGGCAGCGCAAAATCGAAGCCAAAGTGGACGAATATCTGGACGTCGGCGTGTCTCTCGTGTGGATTGTGGACCCGCATTTCCGCACGGTCACCGTGCACAGTCCCGGCTCGAAGCCGCAGATGTTCGCCTCGGACGACGAACTGAGCGCAGAACCGGTGCTGCCGGGGCTGCGGTTTCCTGTGCAGCGCATCTTCGACATGCTGTAGGTTCTCTGCGGTTTTCGTCCCACGACGCCCTTCGGGGTAGCAGAGATCTGCTGGCGCTCATGCTGCTCTTGAGTCGTTGCCGCGATCTCATCTACAAACCGCCTTCCCATCGCCCCCGCTCACATCGCACCGAACGATTCGTCGGGCCAACGCGCGTTCGTGAAGGGCCCGGCAAATGTTCCCAGTGTTGACTCGCCGCTCGCTGTTGCAGGCCGCTCCGCTGATGTGCGGCTTGTTGGGCTGCGGCACCATCTTCTACCCGGAGCGCCGAGGCCAGCCCGCCGGCATGCTGGACTGGAAGGTGGTGGCCCTCGACGGCATTGGCCTGCTGTTCTTTTTTGTTCCCGGCGTGATCGCATTCGCGGTCGACTTCAACAACGGCACCATCTACCTGCCGCCCGATCGCTGCACCGACCGGCTCCCGCCGCCGGCAGAACGACGGCTCACGTCGCGCCGCGTACCGCGTGGCGAGCTGTCCATCGCGCGCCTGCAGCGCGTCGTTTCAGACGATCTTCAGGAGGACGTCGAACTGACGCCGGGAAGCTACGAAACGCACGAATTGGCGAGCCTGGACGAATTCTGGCCTACGCAGGAGCGCTGCGCAAGGCGCAACGATGCCTAGCCCGGATTTTTCACCACAAAGACCCCGAAGGGTCACGAAGTAGATGCCACGAAGAGGGTTACGGAAACAACCACATGACTCAGTTTTGAGAGACTGTTTTTTGACTCTTCTCCGTAACTCAGATTCTTCTTGGTGCCCTGAGTGCCTTCGTGGTTCTCATGAAGTAGCCGGGCTAGGTCAGAATCCCACAAACACCGGGCACTCATGTTCCCGGCTTGTCGGTCAGCAGCCCCGTCGTCTCCGGATAGCCGCACATCAGGTTGAAGTTCTGCACTGCCACGCCCGAGGCGCCCTTGATGAGGTTGTCCAGGCACGCCAAAACCACCACGCGGTCCTTGACCACGCGGACGGTGAGGTCGCAGAAGTTCGTGTACGCGCTGTCCTTCGTCGCCGGAATGCGGTCCACAACACGCACAAACGGTTTTCCGTTATAGAATTCGCGACAGGCGGCGAGCAGTTCCGATTGTGCGTCCTTGGGGTGGGCCGCGCAGACTCGGCTCACCCTGCTGGACGGGACGGCATAGATGGTGGCTGCGATGCCGCGGTCCATCGGCGTGAGATGCGGCGTAAAGAGGACGTCCACCTTCTTCCCGCTGGCGGTGCTCAGGACCTGCTCGATCTCCGGCTGATGGCGGTGCGTGCCGACGGAGTACGCGGCAAAGCTTTCGTTGCATTCGCAGTACAGGATATTCGGTTTGGGAGTGCGGCCGGCGCCGGAGACGCCGCTCTTGGCATCGATGATGATCCCCGTCGGCTCGACGTATCCGCCGCAGATCAGCGGCGCCAGCGCGAGAATCGATGTGCTCGTGTAACAGCCGGGATTCGCCACGAGTTGCTGGCCGCGGATCTGCTCTGCGAACAGTTCCGGCAGGCCGTAGACGGTGGTCTTGAGCCGCGCCGCATCGGTGTGCGCGTGGCCGTACCACTTCTCGTAAACCGCGGCGTCGTGCAGGCGGTAGTCGGCGCTGAGGTCGACCACCTTCAGGCCGACATCGAGCAGGCTCGGCACCGTCTCCATGCTGGCCACGTGGGGCAGGCAGCAGAACACGACGTCCGCGCGCTCCTTGAGCTGCTGGGGCGAAAGGTTCTCCAGGCGCAGATCGAGCCGCCCAGCCAGCGACGGGTGCACTTCACTGACGTGCCCGGTCTCGGTGCGGCTGGTGAGCGCGGCGACCTCCGCCTGCGGATGGTTCAGCAGGATGCGGAGCAGTTCCAGGGCGGTGTAACCAGTTCCACCGAGAATGGCGACGCGGGTCATTGTTTCGGTTCGCGATGATTGCTGCCGGATAGCATCAGAGACAACGCCGCCATCATAGCGGTTCGGACCGTTTGTTGCTGCCGCCGCGATTACTCCGCGTCGATCGCCAGCAGTGCCCCCGTGCGCGGCTCGAAGCGGTCGTCGATCACCCATGCGTCCCGCAGGAGCACGTACAACCGGCCCTGCGGCCCGAACGCGAGGTCCACCGGTCGCGTGAGGCCCGAGGCAAAATCTCGCACGTCGGCAGAATTGTCCGGATCGAGCGTGCGGATCCAGCCGTGCACGAAGTCCATGAAGAAGTAGCGGCCGCGATATTTCAGTGGAAACACATCATCTGGACAAAACGCACCACCAGCGATCGATGCCTGCTGGTAGGTGTGGATTGGCCCCATAAAGCCGTCACCGTGCGGTTTGCCGTGATCGACCGTGGGCCAGCCAAAGTTAGCGCCCGCGCGGCCCACATTGATCTCTTCAAAGCTGCCGCCGACGTCATTGATCAGAATGCGGCCGTCGCGCGGATGGACGGCGAACGTGAACGGATTTCGCAAACCCAGGCCCCAGATCGCGCGGTACTTGCCTTCCGTCTGTGCAACGAACGGGTTGTCAGCGGGGATCGTCCCATCGCGCTGAATGCGGAGCAGCTTGCCTTGGAGCGTGTTCAATGATTGGGCGGGCAGCTCGGCGGTCTGCTCGCCGATGCCGATGTACAGGCAGCCGTCGCGGCCGAAGTGCAGCGCCCCACCCTGGTGTCCCGCGGGCACCTTGCCGCCGAGCTTCCGCTGGTCGTCTCCCTCAAGCAGCACCAGTTCACTACCATGCGCAACGCGATCACGTTGAACAGTGAACCGGCTGATCACGTGATGCGGGTACGGTTCCTTCGCCACGTAACAGACGTAAATCCAACCGTTCTCCACGAACTGCGGATCGACCGTCACGCCAATGAGGCCGCGCTCCCAATAACCATCAACCGGCAGCACGAGCATCGGTTCCGGGAGCAGCTTGTCGTCCTTCACGACCCGCAACGTGCCGGTTTGCTCGCACACCAGCACGCGGCCGTCGGGCAACACGGCGAGTGCCGTCGCCGCGGTGAGACCGCGCACGATCGGCGTCGCGCGAAAGCCCGGCGGCAGCTTGATCGGACCGATCGTGCCGCTCCCGGGCGTGGGCTGCCCCGAGGATCGCAGGCTCTGTAAATACGCGACCAGATCGGCGAACTCCGCGGGCGACACCTTGGCGACGAGATTGTCCGGCATGGGAGACGTGTCGCCGAACGCGCGTTCCTCAATGTCCGCCTTCGACACCATCGCGCGTTCCCCGTTGGCATCGACCAGCGCCAGTTCTGCGACCGTCTCGCTGTCGACCAGCCCACTCAATACGTGACCCGACTTCAGCGTGAGGACCGTCAGTCGGTAGCCTTCGACGATCTGCCGCGACGGCTCCAGCACCGCCTCAATGAGATGCCCGCGCGCGAGCTTCGCCCCGACGTTGTCCAGCACCGGCCCGTACTTTTCGCCCTCCTTGCCGACACGATGGCACTTCAGGCAGCCGCACCGCTCGCGATCCGCGAACACGGTCCGGCCGCGGGCCGAATCACCGGCGTTGTCGGCGGCGAACCGTGCGTAGGCGGCGCGATCAAACGACGCCTCCGCTGGTTCCTTTGCGAGCGAGGAAGCATCGAGTATGAGCCAGCAGATGGCAAGTTGCGTTGGCGTGGCGACGAGATTCATCGTCGAATTTCTCGCACTCAACGGCCACTCACTGAATATGGAGCTTGTACTTCCAGTTGCCCACACGGTCGGTGTGACGGCTCAACTTCACTCGCCGGTTGAGGATGGTCGATGTCTTCCAGTCTTGTTCGTCGCACGCCGCTTCGACGTATCCCTTCGTATCCCAAGTCAGTACGGTGAATTGCAGTAATTCCCCGCGCGCGTCAATCAGCCAATACTCTGGAATCTCGGCGCCATGATATGCCTTCCGCAGTTTTCGCGTATCCTTTGTGACCGAGGAACGGCTGATGATCTCTACCACGAGGTCTGGCGATCCCACGACCTCCATCCAGCGACCGCTCCCAACCTGCACTTCGCGCAACTCAACGCGACCGGATTCCAGCGAATTCCACAGGCAAAACATGATGTCCGGTTCTATCGCGAGGTCGGCCGCCTCGTTCACAAGCAGGGCTCGATCTGCGAAGAACCGGCCCAAATCTTCGTTCTGGACGAAGGCCCACAGCCAGCCGAAAAGGTCCGCCTTGGTGAAGTTGTGTGACTTGATCTCTTCGGGACTCAAGTCGACGCAGACCTCCCCCTGCACGAACGAAATCCTCCCACGTTCGGGAAACTCGTCCGATACCGCCCAGTCGCGAAACCCGTCCAACGTAAGAGCAGACGCGGGAATTCGAAGGTCGGTTTCGTCCAGAACAATATTGGCTGAAGCCATCGTCATCGTCATTTCTCCACCGTGTCGGATGCATCATACCACAATTCACACCCTGTGGGTGGGCCGGTAGAATTGTCCGCAGAAGACGAAGGATTGCAGTCCCTCGGTAGGTCTTTCTGAAAGCAGACTCATGCCCAGTTGCGTTCTCGCCTACTCCGGCGGCCTCGACACATCCGTCATCCTCGGCTGGCTGCAGGATGAAGACTACGACGTGCACGCCGTGTACGTCGACCTCGGCCAGCCCTGCGAAGACCGCGACGCCATTCTGCAGAAGGCCCGCACCTGCGGGGCGAAGTCGGCCCGCATCGTCGATGCCCGCGAAGAGCTCTGCCGCGATTTCGCGTTTCCCGTGATGCAGTGGCAGGCCAAATATGAAGGCGTGTACCTGCTGGGCACGTCGATCGCCCGGCCGCTGATCTCCAAAGTCTGTCTACAAGTGGCCCGCGAAGTCGGCGCTGACTGCTATGCCCACGGCGCGACGGGCAAAGGCAACGACCAGTGCCGGTTCCAGCTCGCCGCCGAGGCGCTCAACCCGTCCATCAAAATCGTGGCCCCGTGGCGGATCGAAAAGTTCCGCAACACGTTCCCCGGCCGCAAGGAAATGATCGCGTTCTGCCAGGCGAAAAACATTCCCGTGAAGGCGTCGGTCGCCAAGCCCTACAGCTCCGACGAAAACTGCCTGCACATCAGTTACGAAGCCGGCAAGCTCGAAGACCCCGCAGTGTGCGGCGTCGACCTCGTGGAGTTCGGCATGACGACCTCACCGCAAGCGGCCCCCGACAAAGTCGAATCGGTGAAGATCGGCTTCGAGCACGGCGTGCCCGTCACGCTCAACGGTCAGAAGAAGTCGGCTCTTCAAATGGTCCAAGAGTTGAACGCGATCGGCGGCCGCAACGGCATCGGCCGCATCGACATGATCGAAAACCGCTTCGTCGGCATGAAGAGCCGCGGCGTGTACGAAGCCCCCGGGATGACGATCCTTTACGACGCCCACCGCGTCATCGAGCAACTCACATTAGACCGCGACCTCACGCACCTCCGCGACCGCCTCGCCCCGGAAGTCGCCGAGATGGTCTACTACGGCTTCTGGTACACCGCGAAAATGGACGCCCTGATGGCGTTCATCCGCGAAGCCCAGCAACCGGTGACGGGCGAAGCCACGCTCGGCCTCTACAAGGGCAACGTCATCGTCCAAAGCCGCACCAGCCCCAATAGCCTCTACGACGAAGCCGTCGCCAGCATGGAAGCCGGCGGCAGCTACAACCAGACGGATGCGGAGGGCTTCCTGCGCATCATGGGCCTGCCCAGCCGCGTGCAAGGACGGGTGCGGCATCGGGCGTATTGAAGCCTTAATTCCTTTGAGGCTTCTCCTGTTGTAGATGACACCGTAAACACTACCCCAGCACCTCTTCCACCGGTTTGCCGATGATCAGGTGGTTCGGTCGGCCGGCGCGGTCGTAGATGGTCGTGTCTGCCGGTACGCCCAGCAGGTGGTACAGCGTGGCGGCGAAGTCGGCGGGGGATTGCGGGTTCTCCAGCGGGTACGCGGCGCTGGCGTCGGAGACGCCGTGGATCGTGCCCGCTTTCACGCCGGCGCCGGCCAACACCAGCGAATAGACCCACGGCCAATGGTCGCGGCCGGCGTTCTTGTTGATGGCTGGCGTGCGGCCGAACTCGGCGTTGATGACTACCAGCGTGTCGGACAGCAGGCCGCGCTCAGCGAGGTCGGTGATCAGGCCGTGTATCGCCGCGTCGAGGGTGGGACCGAGCGAGTCGCGCATCTGCCTGAAATTCTGGCTGTGCGTGTCCCACGAACCGACCGGCGTGTGGCAGTAGCTGACGTTCACCAAAGGCACACCCGCTTCCACGAGCCGCCGGGCAAGGACGCACCGCTGGCCGAACTCGGTCCAGCCATAGCGCTGCCGGAGCGCGAGCGGCTCGTCGGCCAAATTGAATGCCTGCCGCGTCGTGGGCGCGCTGAGCAGCGAGAACGCGCGTTGATAAAACGCGTCGAGGTCGCGCGTGCTGGCCCAGTCGTCGAGCGCTTTGCGCTGCTGGTCGAACTGCTTCAACAAATCGCGGCGATCGCTGAGCCGCTGCGGCGACAGGCCATCGCCTGGCGCCACGGCCTGCACGTTGATTTCCGGTTCGCACAGCGGTTGATCGACGACGAAGTCGGCACAGCGCGCGCCGAGGAAGCCGGAGATCTGGCCATGCAGCACGGTGCCGTTGTTGCGGCGCATCAGCGGGCCGACCCGAACCCACGTAGGCAGCACGCCGGCCGCAGGACGGATCGCACTCATTACCGCGCCGATCGGCGGGAAATCGGTCTCGGCGGGCGGGAAGTCGGTTTCCGGCGTGCCGGGCGGATGCGAATGCCCCGTCAGCGCGGGAAGGCTGGCGGTGACGTGGTTCGCGTTCGTATGCGACATCGAGCGGATCACCGCCAGGCGATCAGCGATGCTCGCCAGCCTCGGCAGCACTTCAGAGAACTGCACGCCGGGGAGGCGGGTGTCGATCGCGTCCAACTCGCCGCGCACGGCGGAGGGACCGTGCGGCTTGGGATCGAACGTCTCTTGCTGCGGATGCCCGCCGTGCAGGTAGACCATGATCATCCGCTTGGCGCTCCCGAACGTTTTCCCAGAAGCCCAGGGAACGCCTTCCCTGGGTCTCTTCTCCTCTGCGCGACATCGCAAGAGCTGCGGCAGGGACAGCGTCAGACCGCACACGCCACCGGCGCGGAGCAGAGCGCGTCGCTGCATCGGTAGAGAATGGAGGTTCGACATGCGCACCTCGCGTTGGATGTCGCTCGGCGGACAGGATACCGCGCGGCGAGGGCCGTGGCGACGGTTCGATTCGCCGCGACCCGCAGGGAGCGCTCTGCATCCACTTCGAACGAAGCAGAGCGCTCCCCTCCGGGTCGCGGCTAAACGGGGGGCATGTTAAAATCCGCGCTCGATCCATTTCTAAGGAACCGCCATGCGCACACTCTTGTTCGCCCCCCTGTGTTTCGCGTTGTTGACCGCCTGGTGTGCCGGACAGGACCGCAGCTATCCGCCGAAGCTGCCCGACGCCTCCGCAGTGCACACGTATAAGAAGATTGGCGACGTCGAATTGAAGCTGTACGTCTTTGCTCCGGAGAACCATCAGCCGTCGGACCAGCGGGCGGCGATCGTGTTCTTCTTTGGCGGCGGATGGCAGAACGGCTCGCCGAGCCAGTTCCATCAGCAGTGCCGGTACCTGGCCTCGCGCGGCATGGTGGCGATCACCGCCGACTACCGCGTAGCCAGCCGGCAGGACGTGAAGGCGGTCGACTGCGTGCGCGATGCGAAGTCGGCCATCCGCTGGGTCCGCGCGCATGCGAGCGAGCTGGGCGTGCATCCCGACAAGATTGTGGCGTCGGGCGGCTCGGCCGGCGGGCACATCGCCGCGTGCACCGGCACCGTGAAGGAATTCGACGAAGCGGGAGAGAACGCTTCGATCAGCTCGCGGCCGAATGCGCTGGTGCTGTTCAACCCCGCGGCCGGACTGGTGGAGGGGGACTCGGTCAACTCACGCGTAGGGGCGAACAGCGAGCGCTTTGGAGTCGAGCCGAAGCGGATCTCGCCCGCTGACCACGTCGATGCCGACACGCCGCCGACGCTGATCCTCATCGGCACCGAAGATTTCCTGTTGCCGGGGAACCAGCGTTTCGCCGAGGCGATGAAGACCGCCGGCCGGCGCTGTGTGCTGGACCTGTACGATGGGGCCAGCCACGGGTTCTTCAACTACGGTCGCAACGGGAACGAGGCGTTCCTGAAGACGCTGACCTCCGCGGACAAGTTTCTGACGTCACTGGGATACTTGAACGGCGAGTCGACGGTGGAGGCGTTCTTCGCGGCGAAGTGAGCCTGTTTAGCCGCGACCCGCAGGGGAGCGCTCCGCATCGATACCTCCGACGCGCGGTGGGCTCCCCTGCGGGTCGCGGCTAAACTTCGAATGACAATGACGAATGCCCATTCGCCCCGCCACGCTCGATGACGTGCGCGCCATCGCCGAGTTGCAGGTGGTATCGTGGCGGGCCGCCTATCGCGACATCCTGCCGGAGCAAATCCTCGCAGCCCTGTCGGTCGACGATCGTGCGGCAAACTGGCGACAGCTCTTAATCGACGGCACGGCGGAGGTGCGCATCGCGGAAGAGAACGGGAGTCTGCTCGGCATCGGGTCATTCGGCCACTCGCGCGACGACGATGTGCCGCGTCATACGGCCGAGGTGTACGCACTTTACCTCGATCCATCGGTGTGGCGTCGCGGCATTGGCCGGCAGTTGTGGCAGTCTGCGGCGGGCGAGCTCGCGGGACGGCGGTTTGAGCGGCTCATAGTATGGGTCTTCGAGGCCAATGCCGCCGCTCGGCGGTTTTACGAAGCGATGGGTTGCATTCAGGACACCGGGGCGAGCAAGCTGTTTGAGCGCGACGGCTGCCGGCTGGTCGAAGTGCGTTACGTGCGTGCGCTCAATTCCGCGGCTTAGCAGCCCGTTGCAAAAAGGAGTCTGGCTCCGAGCCGAACCACAGAATCCCCTCGAACAATGAGTGAGGCTCGGTGCCTGACCCCATTTTCAACAGTCAGTTCGCCCCCGACCCGTGGCCGGGGGCCGGATGCTCGAAAGGCCGCGGAGTGTTGCTTGCCGATTGTCGGACGTTTTCCGCATTCGCTCAAATTCAATGTTGTTTGAAGCGCTCGGCCCCCGGCGACTCGCCGGGGGCAAAGACAACGAGGTCTCAGTGGCGGAACCTACCAAAACGCCATCTCGAAGCGGTTGGCTGAACGATCTCAAGATCCTGTGGCATCTCGCCGTCGCGCGGGCCCGGGGCAACACGCACGAGGAGCGCCTCGAAAGCTTCTACAAAGGGCAGGCCGGCGGGTACGACGCCTTCCGCAAACGGCTGCTGCACGGCCGCGAAGAGCTGTTCCAACTGCTGCCAGCCACACCCGGCGGCGTGTGGGTCGACCTCGGCGCGGGGACCGGAGAGAACGCCGAGCACTGGGGACCGCGGCTGGCCGAATTCTCGCAGGTGTACCTGGTCGATCTGTCGAGCTCGCTGCTGAAAGTGGCGAACGAGCGCATTCGTGCCCGTGGCTGGACGAACGTGTCCACCGTGCACGCCGATGCCACGCAGTTTATGCCGCCCGAAGGCCAGGCCGACGTCGTCACCTGCTCCTATTCGTTGACGATGATTCCCGACTGGTTCGCGGCGATCGACCAGGCCGTTCGCCTGTTGAGGCCGGGAGGCACGCTGGGCGTGGTGGATTTCTTCATCGCACGCAAGTACCCTGCCGAGGGATTGGCGAAACACCGCTGGTCCACGCGCACGTTCTGGCCCATGTGGTTCGCGACCGACAACGTGTTTCTCAATCCCGACCACATCCCCTACCTGCAAAACAAACTGGAGACGGTGGAATTGCGTCAGAGCCGCGGCAAGGTGCCGTATCTTCCGTTCGTGCGGGCGCCCTATTACGTGTTCGTCGGCCGCAAACCAGCCTGAACACAAGAGAAGCGTCTGCGGGGGAGAGGGGACAAGACGCGCGCTCCAGAATCGTGGTCGGTGATTGGGAGGCGATCCGGAGAGGTCGCGGAATTCGTGAGAATTTCGTGTTTCGCAGGTGGAGCTCGCACGAGTTCCGCGACGAAAGCCTGCTTCCCGGATAGCCTCTTTGACGGAACCAGAACTCTGGCGAGGCTTCAATTCTGAGGACCAATCGCTTTCCTCAGTCCAGCGCGCCGAACCATCCGCCTCGGGCGAGGCGCTTGGCGAATTCGAGGACGGGACAGATCGTGTGCGCGAGCAGAACCGCCCAGACCCAATCCATGAGCGACATGGAGAAGGTTTCAAACGGCACCTGCAGGAAGGGGGTGTAGATGATCGCCGCGAGCAGCAGGAGCTCCCAGGCGATCGCCAGGTTCAACCAGCGATTGGCGAACGGACGCTCCAGCACCGAGTGCCGGTCGGACCGGAAGTTGTAGGCCTTGAAGAACTGGATCAATACCAGCGACACAAACGTCAGCGTCATGGCCTCTTCGTGGGTCCGGCCGGAATGCAGGTACCAGACGAAGAGGCCCAGGTTGATGATCGCCGACCACAAGCCGCCCACGACCATCAGCGCGACGACCGCCGGCATGAAAATGCTCGAACGGGGATTGCGCGGCGGCCGCTGCATCAGATCGGAGTCGGGCGGATCGAGTGCCAGCGCCAAGGCGGGCAATCCGTCGGTGGCCAGGTTGACGTACAGGATCTGCACCGTCGAGAGGGGCATGGGCAGGCCGAGCAATGTGGCGCTGGCGATCAACAGGATTTCGCCGACATTCGCCGACAGCAGGTACATCAGATACTTGCGGATGTTGCCGAAGATGCTCCGGCCTTCCTCGACGGCGGCGACGATCGACGCGAAGTTGTCGTCGATGAGGGTCATGGCGGCGGCTTCCTTGGAGACGTCGGTGCCGGTGATCCCCATCGCGATGCCGATGTCGGCCTTCTTGAGTGCGGGGGCGTCGTTGACGCCGTCGCCGGTCATCGCCACTACGTGGCCGTTGTGCTGCAGGGCGGTCACGACGCGGAGCTTGTGCGCGGGTGAAACGCGGGCATAGACCTCGAACTGTTCGATGTCGCGTTCCAGGTCGGCGTCGCTCATGCGCTCCAGTTCCCCGCCGGTGACGACGCGGCCCGACTTCTTGTTCAAGCCGAGTTCGCGGGCCACCGCCGCCGCGGTTTCCGGATGGTCGCCGGTCATCATCACCACCTGGATGCCGGCGATTTCGCACTTTTCAATCGCGGCGCGCGCTTCGGGTCGCGGCGGATCGATCATGCCCAAGAGGCCGAGCAGTGTGAGGTCGCGCTCGGCGTCTTCGCGTTGGGCTGGCGTTTTGGACGCCACGCCCAGCACGCGGAGGGCGTGGCCGGCCATGTTCCGCGCCGCGGTCAGAATGGCCTTTCGCGCCTCCTCGTCGAGCGGTGACTCGCGGCCGTTGTTCAACCACCGCGTACACAACGGGAGAAGGATTTCCGGCGCCCCCTTGCAATAGGCAATCACGCTGTCGCCGTGACGGTGGAGCGTCGTCATCCGCTTGGTTTCCGAGCTGAAGGGGATCTCGTCGATGCGCGGCGATTCGCGCTCGAGCTCGGGTTTGTGGAGTCCCGCTTTGGCCGCCGCCACGAGCAGCGCTCCCTCGGTAGGATCCCCCTGCACGCGCCAGCCGCCGTTCTGGGGGTCCTGCTGCAGCTCCGCATCGGACGCGAGAGCGGCCCCGCGCAGCAAGGCGTCCAGAGACTCCATCGGAACGTCCTCGTTACCCGTGGAGGAGTTCGATGACACCTTCGAGAATTCACCTTTCGGTTCGTAACCCGAACCGGAAACCTCAAGCAACTCCCCACCGACATAGACCTGCCGCACCGTCATTTCGTTCCTGGTCAGCGTCCCGGTCTTGTCGGTGCAGATCACCGACGTGCTGCCCAGCGTTTCGACCGCAGGCAAGCGGCGGATGAGCGCGTTGCGGCGGACCATCCGCTGCACGCCAATGGCCAGCGAGACGGTGACCACGGCCGGCAATGCCTCCGGCACCACCGCGACGGCCAACGCCACGCCGAACAGCAGCATTTCGAGCCACGGATGCCCGTGGAACAGGCCAAACGCCACAATGACAGCGACCACCACGATCGCAGCCCGAGCGAGGAGAACGCCCACCCGGTCGAGATTCTCCTGCAGTGGGGTCCGGCTGGTGCGGACCGTCTGCAGCATCTGGGCGATCTTGCCGAATTCCGTGGCCATGCCGGTGGTCACCACCACGCCCCGGCCGCGGCCGTAAGTGGTCGCCGTTCCGGCAAACAGCATGTTCTTGCGATCGCCCAACGGCAGCGCGGGATCGGGCAGCGCCTGGACCTGTTTCTCCACCGGCTCCGACTCGCCGGTCAACGCGGCTTCTTCCGCCTGCAGGTTGACCGCCTCGATGACGCGCAGGTCTGCCGGCAGTTTATCCCCGGCATGCAGCACGACGACGTCGCCGGGCACGAGGTCGCGGGCCGGCAGGTCCACCTCGGCTCCGTCGCGCAGCACGCGCGCCAGCGGGGCCGCCATCTGCTGCAGCGCGAGCAGCGCCTTCTCCGCGCGAAACTCCTGCGTAAAGCCGAGCAGAACGGCGAACAACACGATGACCGCAATGGCGACCGCTTCGACGCCGTGCCCCAGGAACAGTGACAACACCGTTGCCAGGAGCAGAATCACCACAAAAATGTTCTGGAATTGCTCGAACAGGATGGTCCAGGCCGAAACGCCATGCGTGGTCTGGATCTCGTTCGGGCCGTGCTGCGAAAGCCGCCGCGACGCCTCTGGTGTCGTCAAGCCGGTCGGGCTGGAGTCCAACGCGGTGAAAACCGCGTCTGGACTCTCCATGTGCCAGACCGGCGCGGACTTGGATGTGGGCGGCATTCCGGTTCCCTCCTCGGCAGAGTGAGCGTCCCTGCCGCTGTTGGTTGATCGTTCCCAATTTCATTGTGTGCGGAGAGTCAATGACCCGCCATGACCGGGCGGTGCGAACCGACGATCGACGGTTCGCCATGGCTCGCATTTGCTCAGATCGAAAAAGTTGAGGCAGACCTGCCGTCGCCAAGATCCGGAGACAAACAAGGCGCGGCTTCCTGGGCCGCGGAACGTTCTGCGCGTTATGGGAATGAATGCGGAGCGCTCCCCTGCGGGTCGCGGCTCAACGGAGACGAACCCGATTGTTCCAGCACGAACAGCGCGCTGTCCGCACGGAGGTTGGCGGCCCACGCGCGCTGCACCGGGCGGCCGTTAATGACCGGGATCTCGCGCACGATGCGGATGTGCATCTGGCCAATCAGGTCGCGGAAGTCGAGCATCGATAACAGGTGCAGGTTCGGCGTGTTGTACCAGTCGTAAGGCAGCGCGTTCGTCACCGGCGCCCGCCCGGTCAGCAGCAGTTGCAACCGCACCCGCCAGTGGCCGAAGTTCGGCACCACCACCAGCGTCCGCCGGGCTACCCGCAGCATCTGCTGTAGCAACTCCTTCGGCCGGAGCACCTGCTGCAGCGTCTGGCTCAATACCGCGTAATCGAAAGAATGGTCGGGCACCTCTTGCAGACCTTCATCGAGGTCGCCCTGAATCACCGGCACTCCTTTGCAGATCGCCTCGACCACCTGGGAATGGTCCAGCTCGATTCCCAGAATGGAGCAACCTGCCTCGTCGCGCAGCCGGCACAAGAGCCGGCCGTCACCGCAACCCAGGTCCAGGACCCGGCTGCCATGCTCAATCTGGTCCATGATGACGCGATCCACCAGCAACGCGTCCGGATCGATGTAACAGTAGCGTTTGGACATGAAAGGTGAGTGGTCATCCGTGTCGATACGTCTCTCGCAAGAACGGCACAGCGAGTTCCGCGAGCTGGTCGACTTCAATCAAAAACGAATCGTGGCCGAACACGCTCTGCAGTTCAAGGTACGTCACGTGCCGGTTCGCTTTGACCAGGGCCGTGACGATCTCGCGGCTCTGCGCCGAGGGGAACAGCCAGTCGGTGTTATAGGAGGTCACGAGGAACCGGGCGTCGGTTCGTCCTAGCGCCTGCTCCAGCGAACCGTACCGTGCGGCCAGGTCGAAGTAGTCCATGGCCCGGGTGAGGTACAGGTAGCTGTTGGCATCAAACCGCTCGATGAACCGTTCCCCCTGGTAGTGCAGATAGCTTTCGATCTGGAATTCGGTCTCGCGCAAGAGCTCGTAGGCCAACTGGTCGCTGTGCTGCAGCCGCCGGCCGAACTTCTTTTCGATCGACAGCTCCGAAAGATACGTGATGTGCGCCAGCATTCGCGCCAGCGCCAGGCCGAACCGCGGCCCTTCTTCGCCGTACTTCTTCGGCCCGTCGGGACTGTAATAGTCGCCGTTGTGGAAGTTGGGGTCGGCGTAGATGGCGCGGCGGCCGACAGCGTTAAACGCGATCCCCTGGGCGGTGAGGTTCGCCGCGGCGGCCAGGCACATCGCAGAACGGATCGAAGCGGGAAATCGGGCCGCCCATTCCAGCACCTGCATTCCGCCCAGGCTGCCGCCGATGACCGAGAGCACCCGCTCGATTCCTAGCGACAAGCACAGCTCGCGGTGCACGGTCACCATGTCCCCCACAGTGATGAAAGGGAAAGTCAGTCCGTAGGGCCGCCCTGTCACCGGATTGATGGAAATCGGCCCAGTCGTACCCTGGCATCCGCCGAGCACGTTGGCACAGATCACGAAGTATTTGGTGGTGTCGAGCGCGCGGCCGGGACCGACCAGAGGATCCCACCAGCCGAACTTCTTGTCGTCCGGGCTGTGCTTGCCGGCCACGTGGGCGTCGCCGGTGAGGGCGTGGCACACGAAGATGGCGTTGTCTTTCTTCGGTGTGAGTTCGCCGTAGGTCTCGTAGGCGACGGTGATGGGGCCGAACTTCTCGCCGCTGTCGAGCGTAAGCTGGTGAGGCGGCGCGAACAGCTCCCGAAACTGGGTCTGCACGATGCCGACGCCGGGGTCATCGGACCCTCTTGCCGATTCGAATTCCGAGGCCATGTGCGGGGAGAAACTCGCAGGCGGAAGGTTCACGCCGAAACGAACCGACATTGTAGTCGCGTCGGCGCGGAAGAGTAGCCATCTCGCTCCGCGAGTGGAACGCCTGCAGACGATGGAGCCTCGCTTCATCATTGGTGAATCAACGTTCGACTGGGTGCAGAGCGCCCCCACCGGCCATCGCGCTCGGCGGTTTCGTTTCGGCCGCGATGGCCTTGGGCGTTTCGCAGGTTCAGCTCGATGTGCCTGACCTGCGGGCGAGTTTGAAGACGACGCGCACAGAATGCGGTGCTTTCAAGTGGTGCGGCCGGAGGCCGCGAGATGCAATGGCTGACCGTTGGCTCCATGCGGTTGAGCGACCGACTCTTTCAGCTTTTCCTGAAACAGCCCCATCAGGTTGGCCTCGATGGTTGTCGAGATGTCACCCAGCGGCAGGTGGCTGAGGTTGGCCTTGCAAAACGGGTTCTGAAGCTCAACGCCGATCTGATCCAGCGACACGAGCGGATAAGCGGCCAGCATCGTGATGAACGGTACCAACCACTCGCTGCTCATGCGGTGCAGGAGCGCAAAAGGCAACATCAACAGGAAGATCACCAGAAATCGCCGGATTTTGATGGCGTACAGCATCGGCAACGGCGTTTTGAGAATGCGTTCGCATGCGCCCACATGGTCGATCAATGCGGCCCGCTCCCGATCCACCTGAAGGAACGCGAAGCGGTCCATCTCGTAATCGTCGCAGGCTGCCCGGAGCAGATCGGCCAGTTTCAGGGCCACACAGCTCGGCATATGGGCCGATGCGGCAATTTGTCGCGCCGCCTCTTCTCCCAGCAACGCGGCCACCTCGGCCGATGGCGGCTGGCCTCGCAAACTGCACCGGGCGACGTGTGGAAACGCCGCAGCCCACCGAACGAACTGCGTGCGCCACGCGAAATCGGCGGGACCATACGACAGCGCACTGATGGCAACATTCCGGGACTGATTCACAATCCCGCCCCAGAGCTTGCGCGCTTCCCACCACCGATCATAGCCGGCGTTCGTTCGCAGGACGAGCAGCAACCCCAACACGCCGCCGGCAATCTCAAAGGGAGCGATCTCCAGTCCGATCTTGAACTGAAACAGTCGCTCGGTTAACCAGGCCAGTACACAGATGGCGGCGGCGATGACGCCGAAGGTCATCACGTAGGGCATCACCAGGGGCGTGATCGACCCTTGGATCATAAACGCCTGTCGCCAGAACCCCTGACGGTCTTGCAGAATCATGGGCGGAGCTTTTCCAGAAATGAGAAGTGAGGACAACCTGCCGAGATCGTCATCTTCAGCCGGATCAGGGGGCAGGAATCAGCGGGAGCCTTCTGGACGGCAGCTCATTCCGCCTCCGAACAGCGGTGCGCAGACGACGGCCACCCGCCTGCGGGTGAGCTTCAGAACGCTTCGAATCCGCCCCGGCAGGATGTGGAGCCTTCCCCAAAACATGCCACCGGACAACAGCACCAGGTTCGCCGAAACGTCTTCCGCATACCGGGCCACTTCGCGGGCAAAATCGCCAGCCTGACATTCCACGCGCACATCGACGCGGCACAGCAGGCTGGCAGGTATTTCACGATCCAGAAACGCGCGCGCCTTGGCCAATCCGGCGGAAATGGACGCCTCTGGGAGCCGCTCGGCCGGGTCAGACCAGGCGTCGTGCAGCCGCTCGATGGCGTCGAGCCAGTGCATCGGATTCGGCTCGTCGTGAAGGGGAAGCACGTGCAACACGGTGACTCGAGCGTGTTTCTCCGCGGCCAACTGCAGACCAAATCGGAGAGCGGGGACCTCCCCGGAATGCAGCTCCAGGGGAATCACGATGTGAATGCTTTCAGGAGAAGACGCTGATCGTCCCGGCTCCACGACACGATGGGCGAGTGGCTGGGCGATCGTCAGTCGGCCGGTGAGTCGCTCAGGTCTCATGTGCAATCCTCCCAAGGCAGCCCGGTCATCCCAAAAAAAGGCCGGCTGACCGCGGCTGGGTTGCGGTCAACCGGCCTGATCCCCCGGACGTGGATATTCCGGCGAGCGTCGGCATAAAATCGAAACCGAGGTCGGCGCGTCGAATCCCTCTCGGATTCGCCGCGGCACCATCGACTCAAGCGGTTTTTCCGTGGAACTCCAGTGGCTCGGCGAGCGTGATGACGATCACGCGCTCGCCGGTTTTGGTGCTGATATCGGTGTGAATGCTTTGCACGGGGACTCCCACAATGTCGTACAGCATTGCTTCCAGCACTGGGCGTCCCGATGACAGCAATTCGTTGCGAACCTGCTTCAGGAGATAGCCGCTGCGATGGCTCTTGGATTGGGCCAGTTTTCGCTCCGCGGGGGTGAGCACCCCCTTGAGCCGCACCAGAACCAGATCATCCAGCAGATACGTTTTCGTTTCGAGCGGCCCGCGCCCCATGTGCTCTTTCTCGAAGCGGATGAAGGCGCGGCTCAGTTCCATTTCGAGTTCCGTACGGCTCTTGGTGAGAGTCGAAACAGCCATGAGTGCTCCAACAAGGATAGTTTGGCTATGGGTTCGGTCGATGCACGTGCGGCCAGCGACGCCTGATCCGACGACAAAGGCGCAACCTGCCTACACGACACACTGAAGAGAGTTGCCCGGCTGCGGAAAGACGCGCCGGTCTAGCACTGCAAATTGATTCCCGCGCCGCAAGCATGGAATACGAGGACGCGAAAACTCCCGCTCACAGACGGGCGGGAAATGGGGACCGCCATCGGTGCCGTCTGGTCGAATTGGCAGACTTTTGGCCTGAGAAACCGCAAACGGTGGCGC
>Ga0073934_10004669_pt1 | contig 22331 bp, 34 predicted proteins | sample LarsenN4metaG_FD_76834 | JGI IMG/M metagenome (GOLD analysis project Ga0073934, IMG submission 76834) | Hot spring sediment bacterial and archeal communities from British Columbia, Canada, to study Microbial Dark Matter (Phase II) - Larsen... ...
AGACACGATAAACATTAGGAAACAAGAGCATGGGAGAGGTATAAAAATGGTTGCATTTAATTCAATCTCGCAACAAGTGAATGGAAGTTATGCCTGCGATTCATGCCGGACGGGGGATAAAGACGCTCGGAGTGGGGAAGCAACCGGACGGCTATGGCAAGGACAACGGCAAAATCAACCTGGGAATACGAGCAGCGCAGTATCAGAAATTATGCAATCTCATACAACTATGGTAAAAGGAAAAATGTGGCGACTCCCTTGCTGAGCTCCGGTCGTATGCGACAGGAAGTTGTAGGGCGAGTGATGCATTGTGCATGAAGACTTGGGAGGATACATGATCGCATGGTGGCTGCTCGGTGGGCTGGTGGCTGTGGCGGTCGGAATCGTCTTGTACAAGGAATGGAAGTGTCGGCGTTGGTTAGCATCACAGTCTCATTGCGTGATGACCAAAACGGCGGACGGGGAGCTCCTCCAGTTTCTCGTCAGACCAACACGCAGGAGCGGAAGGGACTAATGACGGTAGCAGGAAACTAAGCCATGAGGTTGAGAGGGAGGCCTGAAATCTTGCGTCCATGCGACAGGGAGAGAAACCGAGGGCTCATTGGAACAAGAGAATCCCGATCCCTTTGATCGACTCCTCGGGCTTCGTCACGGCAAATCGACCCTGTTATGGCGAGAATCAATACCCTACGGGAAAGCGCAGTCTACACCGGTCTGCCAGTGTTTCGTGGGAGCACTGCCATCCGGGGCTACGGCCTGTTCGCCTCCATCGAACTCATCGCCGACAGTTTCTAGGTGAACCGATCCAAGACGATCATGATCTCGTTCGTCGCCGTCGCTTTCTTGGCAAACGATCGGCGAACATTTCACGCGAATAATCCGACTAACGCGATCAGTCAGCTCAATGTAGCAGTCAAGCGCTGGAACCGCACTGACTGAGCGGACTAAAAATATTGACTCTCTTCAAGGAGGAAGAGGATTGACAATTTTTCCTACCTAGGATACTGCTCCGGTCAGATAAAAAAATAATCGAGGCAGCGCAGGCGACGGATTCGCGACGCATGTCGTTTGGACAGGAAACAAACTGAAGAGAGTAGGATTGACCGACCCGTGAAGAAGGAGAGCTGTCGATGAAAACATTGGTCTTAGCCAATCAGAAGGGCGGCGTGGGGAAAACGGCGATTGCCTGCCAGCTTGGGTACTTTCTCGTCGAATACCTCAAGAAACGGGTCTTGATCATTGACTTAGACCATCAGGGGAACACGTCGAAAAACATCACCATGTCGAAACTGGCCACCATCTCGACGATCACAGCCAACCAACTGTTGACCGATCCTGTCACCACCATTGAGGAGGGGAGATTTGTGGTGGTCCCGTCGCATGGTGATCTCTTGCGACTCGAAAGACGCGAGGAAGATCACAACCAGTTCGCGACGAATCTCAAACTCTTCCTCAACGAAATGGATGAGCGATTTGATGTGGCGATCATTGACACGAATCCCAACCCCGATATCCGCGTGCTGGCCTCGCTCGTGGTGGGTGATTTCGTGCTGTCTCCCATTCAATTGAACCAAGAGGCCGTCGACGGCATTGCCGCGCTGCGGGCGCAAGTCCTCAAGATACAAAGCACGCTGAATAAAGATCTCCGATTCATCGGGCTCCTCCCGAATCTTGTGGAGCCCACTCCCTTTCAACGCGCCAATTTTGAACAGCTCTGTACGGCGTTTGCCTCTCTGTTCATTCGACTCGATGATGGGCGTATGGCCGCCATTCCCTCACGCACGGCCGTGGCTGAAGCCCAGGCGATGGGGGCGCCGATCTGGACCTTGCAAAAAACAAGTTCACGCGATGCGTGGATGCATCTCAAACCGATCTTTCAGAAAGTTGCTCATACGATGGGGGTTACAGAATGAAAAAACCAATCACAGCGACGTTGGATCTCACGGCTCTTGATCGTACTGCACCGGCTCCTGCGCCCGATCCGATTGCCAAAGAACGGACCGTGACGGCTGAAGTCTTGGGGCGTCCGCTTCAAATTCCAGTCAAGGACATTGATGAAGATCCGGCTCAGCCACGCCAAGAATTCGATGCGGAGAGCATGGCGGAATTGGAGAACAGCATCAGGCTGCACGGAGTCAAAACGCCTGTGTCGATCCGCCCGCATCCCACCGAGCAGAAACGGTGGATTTTGAATTTCGGCGCACGCCGGCTCCGTGCCTCCAAAGCCGTCGGGAAAACGACGATTCCCGCGTTTGTCGATCGGTCGCATACCGATTACCAGCAAGTCATCGAGAATTTGCAGCGAGAAGATTTGAAACCGCGTGAACTGGCGATGTTCATCAAGAAGAAGATGGACGAAGGGGAGAAGCAAGCCCAAATTGCCGAACTCCTGGGTGTGAATCGGTCCATGGTCACGAATCATTTAGCGCTCATCGATCCACCGGCGTGCATCGATGAGATTTATACGTCAGGTAAATGTCTCTCGGCCAAGACGCTCTACGATCTGCGGAATTTGCATAAGGAGTTTCCAAAGGATGTCGAGCGGTGGTGTGCCACAACTCAAGAGATCACGCGTGCGACGGTGTCGGCGTTATCCGCCAAGCTGAGGGGACCACGAAAGTCAACAATAGCCTCGTCGAATGGTGAACAGGGAAGCGAAAAGCGGGTGCTCAATTCGGCGACAGCACTGCCATCGTTGATCGTCATCTTTCAGGATCGATCAGGAACGGTGGATCTGCAGCATGCACCGCAGCAACCAAACCATCTGATCGTCCAGTTTGCGGATGGGAAGCAAGAGGAAGTGCCTGCGCGGCAATGTCAAATCGAGCAAATAATTTTTCAGTAATTCTCAGTCATTCTTGATTGCCCATTGAGAAGTTCGTGTTACCCACCGTCACTTGCCCCCTCTCCAATCCTAGATGGAAAGGGGGCAACCACTCATCACACTGTAGTCGTTTTGCCAGAACCTAGTTTCATAGATTTACATCGATTGTGTCTTGCCATTCCAAGCATCCTCACACCAGTTTGAGCGGAGGCTGCGAGCCGCGTTCGACCTCGTCTCATCTGGTGGTATCAGATTGGTCACTACCAGGCCAAACGGCTCCGCCGTCAGTTCGCCGTGTTCACGCAGGAGCGGACGGGAGTTGCCTTCAACGACTGATGATCATCTCAGTGGGACTTTCGATTGCGGAACAATTGGAGTGGGATCTCACTGAGCATCACTATACGACCAAGCTCCGTTTGGGGCAGACTGGATCCATTGTACCGACCATCCCATCCTCGCCGAACATCCTTGATGTTTCCCCTTGATCTTCATTCATCTGTCAAATCATGATTCATCCATGAATAACCAGAGTCGACGGTACTGTAGTTGGACATGTCCAACAAAGCACCTCATGGCTAAGAAAAGGCAGAGGTTGTACGAGCTGGACATTTGCCATCGACGAGCGGATGAAACATGAGCCAAGGCTCATCGAATATCTCGCAGGGTGTGGGCAAGAAGTCTGAATCACCTGTAGTGCTAGAAACATGCGCACACAATGCGGATTGAGTCAGACAAGATTGGTAAAGCTCGCCAGGATGGCAACAGGTGTAGATTGCTTACTCGTGAAGCAGTGTCTCCGGCTGGCGGTTCTCATGCTGCACGAGTTTCTGAATGTTCAGTGGCGAATTAGAACTGACCGCTCATGTCATGGTCTGGCAACCTTCCTTGACGTTGTGCTCAACAAAGGTTTAGGCTAACAATCAGGGAAGAGGTGCGTAATGAGACTTGTGGTTGCCAGTCTCCTCATCCCTTTCAGCGTTTATGCCAGGTATCGTGGCACTCTCAGCGCCAACGAGTTTGACCTCAATTCCATCGGGAATCCATTCGGGACTGGCAGTTTCTTCTCATTGAAGAGTCTTGGGAACGAGCAAGGTCGTCACAGAAGCTCGGCCCATAATCAGTCTGCCGATATCGCTCTCCGTGCCATGGATGACCCTGTATTCTGCGATCGGCAAGGTCGCTCAAGGACCATGCTAGGAATACATCAGCGTGATCCCAAGTTGGTGAACAATCCAAAAAGGAGGAATGTTATCAAAAAGGAGGGAATGTCATGTCTGGAAAACATTTCGTACACTACGCGCCCGCCTGCTTAGCGTTCCTGCTGCTAGGGTCACCGGCTATTGCCCACGATGCGGATCTCCACGGACCATATAGCCATAGGAATGTACCAGCTACGATTACGAAGATCGGATCGGGGCTGATGTACCTTGAGATACAAGGGTCTTCAGGGCAGAAATTGTCACCGCGATGGGTCAGCGTAAAGAAGGCGGAACGCATGGGGCTACACCAAGCCAAGGTGGGAGATGAAGTGATCGTGACGTTGGATGAATCGAATGTTCTGCTGGACATTCACGATCCAAGCCATCCTATCCACCGTCATCGCATTTTGGTTGGGAACCTCGCCTATGTGGATTCGTTCTGGGAGGTAGTCGAGATCTTTACTAGTGAAGGGTTGGAGTCGTTTTCGGTTGACTCCTTAACGAGCAGTAAACTTGGCACGCTTAAAGAAGGAGCCTTAGTAAGAGCAGAGTTAGACGAGGCAAATGTGATGGTTGACATCCATCCCTACCACCGGCAACGCGAGCAATCAGGTATTTCGCGCAACACGCGACCGAGGGCGCACTCGTCCAGATGATTGCGGCACGATCGCGAGATCAGCAGTTGATACAAATATGGTATTCCGTGTGTGTTTCTTTGTCATCATCTAGTCGAGATAACATGTGGTGAGGCTTGGGTGGCGATTCTCAAGTCCCCTCCGAACGTGATGAGTCATAAAGATCCTAGGATCCGTTATCGTAGCAAGGGCCAACAAGGGAGCGCCGATAATGACCAAAGGTGTCTGGGTGTTGCTCGCGATGACAATGCTAGTCGTGACAGGAAATGTCGCAATGCTGTGGTACGTCCTGCAATCAGGTTTTAGTGCGAAGGAACAACCAATGGAGCTTGAGGTCCTGTTCGCACGTCAGCTCAGGCACCTGGCAATGCCCGAAGCCCAGAAGCAGATGAGAAACCCCGTTCCCGCCACAGATGAGGTTCTTGCAGAAGCGCGGGTTCACTTTGCAGACCACTGTGCGTCCTGCCACGGGAACGATGGAAGGGGCTCTACCTTGATTGGACAGAACTTCCATCCAAGAACACCAGACCTGACTAAAATAGAGACGCAGTCCTTCTCTGATGGAGAATTGTTTTATATTATCCATAATGGCATTCGATTTACCGGAATGCCCGCATGGGGGAAAGGCCGTCTCGAATCAGATCTCGATAGTTGGAAGCTGGTGCATTTTATTCGTCATCTCCCAAACATTACGAGCGAGGAACTGGCAGAAATGGAGAGGTATAATCCCGTGAGTCAAGTGGCCCGGGAAGAACAGGAACGAATCGACCGTTTTCTGCAAGGTGAAGAGCTGGATCCACAGTCTCCCGCACCGCATCATTAATTGAGGCAGAATGCTGACCAACATGGTGAAACGAGTAGGAATACTGGTCCTGCTAATGACTGCAACATTGCCCGGCATAGCCGCCGCGCATGGGGAAGGGCAGCACGTCTTTGGCACGATCACCGCCATCGACACTGCTGAGATTCAAGTTCTGACGATAAAGGGGAAAACAGTCTCAATCCACACAGCCGCCGAGACAAAATATCGGAATAAAGGAAGGAGAGGTGGAGAGAGCGTTCCTAAGGTAGGCGACCGAGTTGCTGTAGATGTCACAGAGAAGGACGGCAAATTGATGGCCACTGAAGTTCAATTCTCCTCCTCTGCGAAGCAACAGAAGCCGTGAAGGGATAATGCTCGCCGACAGGTGGGCCGATCCCACTCTCCTTCGACAGGTCAAGATCTTCTGAGTGCCGGTGGTGTGCCGTGGTGCCAGACCTTGAGTGTCTGCACCAGGACTATGCCACGACATCATGAGGAGAGGAAATCTTGTTGGACATGTCCAACAACTCACTTGGTTCTCCCCGGCTCCTGATCAGGTAACGCCTCATGGACTTGGTCGTAGCCGCTGCGAATCGAACAGGCTAAGCGAAATCGGCTACTCAGGTTTCCGGTCAAGTAGAGTATATAAATAATCATCTCCAAGGCTCCTCATGCGAGACGCGGTGACGCATCTCCACAGACCCTGAGGAGGGTGCGATGAGATTTTATATGCGGGTCGATCTTCATGCTCAAAATAGTGTGGTGGTTGTCAGTGATGAAACAGGCTCGGTGATGCCTCAGAGCGATTTCATAATGACCGCCCGCTGATCCCTCGTAGCGCTTGAACAAAACTAAGTTTCTGTGCACGGGATCGCCGTGGAATCTACCTGTAATTTTGTAGTGGTTGGTCGAAGGGATTATGGAGACGAGCTACTGAATCCAGCTGGGAATGTTCAGGCAGTCAAAAAGTATGGTGGACTGAAGCACGCATGCGATCCGCCATATGCGCAGTGGCTAACGAATCTCCTCCGACTGGGGCTGATTCTCACCGGCTACATTTTTCAGAAATCGGAACATGTCGTCTGTGATCTGCTCGGCAAACTTAGTCAACTCATCCGTCACAAAACCATCGTAGCGCTCAGTTTGAAAATTTCGCTCACGTGACTGACCTAGGCCCGTCTTTCATTTCCAATGCTCCGGCAGCGTACGCTGAATGGAGTATAGGCTCTCATCGTGTTTCACGAACAGGTCCAGGCTGGGTGCCAACCTTGCGACTCGTTATGAGGTCGTGATTTTGAATTTCTATCGGTGCAAGCACGCATGGATTCATCCCATGGTGATCATAAAGGCGGACGCTCATAAGCTCGCTAGCGCCTGCGATCACATTTGGGGTGAGTAGGTCATGTTCGAACTCCATCACGCGTGTGCCTAACCAGTGTGGGACTGGGTGCTCGCCAAGGGGTTGTAGCGCGACCTCGAATTCAAGATGAGTCCGAGCTGTCACTCATTCATGCTCTATCGTCACTAGCATAGGGGGCCGAGTCGCCTCGACTATGAGCCATCAATGGGGTGGCACCACCAGGCAGCCAAATACCCTGTGTCATATAGGGTGGACGTGGTTGAGGACTGACGGTTGTCTGGGGAATCACGCGTATCTAGGGCCGGAGTTGATGGGTGATTGGTGCGGTTCAGCTGAAAGCCGATACTGCTGAGGAGGACAGTCGGGAGGCGACGGAGTAACGCGACTGGCATGGAGATGGGAGACGGCATTATCTGATACCACGCCAGTTCCAAGAGTAGTGGGGGCACGATGTGCCCATGCCGTCTTGACCAGAGGCGTCGAGATGGGTGCCTCCTTTATTTTTCTACTACGTTCTTGCCGTTACCGATTAAGCGAGCATTAGCTGTATAGTCGGGAACTTTGAAAATTGTGGGATCTACCGGACGACGTGTGCATGCATCGACGAGTAGCCGGTGGATAATAGCCGGGTTGGTAGGGTTGTGCTCAGGGAATATGGGCCCATCATGCCGAATAAGCATTCGCGCCTCAATATCCAACTCAAAACCAAGAGATTCGGTTGAGAATTCAAGCTTCAGATCAGTGGCCATCTGTCTACTTGCCAGAATCTCAGAGAATGCTGGAAACAGTACTTCTTCCGCCAAAAGATCGACTGCATCAAACCGTGCGCTGATGAAAACCTTTGGCATGAGGTCAATATTATGGATAGCGCCGCGATAATAACGGAACGTATTAACCGCGACGATTATTGCCTGCATAAGATCAACTTGATTCATCTTCTCGGCTCTCACGGCAAATACCGTATGAGAGTAAGTCGGCCTCTTTACATATGTGAGATCGTGAAAAGGAGTGTTTCTGAATGTCGCAAACTCGGTCAACTGAAGGCGCATTTGTGACGGCGTGGCCTTCCCACCAGAGATGTATGAATCTATCTGCTCAGCTTTCTCTAATAGTTTCTGAGTCTTCCTTACCGCCCCTCTGGATTTTGTGGATTCTGAATCATCAAGCACAACCTTATAGAGGGTCGAAATCAGGGACTCAACTGAGAGAAACCACATATTCACTGCAGGGATGCCGTATTGCGTGGGACCAATCACGGTCGAATCCTGCATCGCCTTTAGGGCATCAACAGCCATATAAAAGGCCGTATTGGCGGAGTCGTGAAAAAGGAAAGGCAAGATATCGCCTGAAAACAATCTTGACTGCATCCCGGACTCTCCAATGAGATGACAGTCTCGATATGCCTCAAGTTTATCGCCAGGCTTTGCTGTTCTCATAATTATCCTCGACCTTCCGAGTTGTACACCAAACGTCCAGCTAACTGCTTACCTCCGCAGGGCGGCGCGGACTGAAGGCACTTTATCTCGATGGTTTGCTTGACCATACGCGAACTATGGCACTAGAGGTGTGAGCGGTCTATCGAATTCTTAGACCTACCGAGAACAACATTGAATTCTTCATTCGGCATCGGTGGTTGGAAGTAGATGGTAATGGCGTCAAATTCCGCATCGGTCGTAAACTTGCTTTCTGGTGGTAGCGCAAGAACATAATCTGGAACAGGCAACTTTTCAAAGAAAACTGTGTCAATGGTGTGATGGGGTGACAAGTGTCTGCCAGTCATCGGTCGTATAGCCGAGGCAACGGATGAGGAATATGAATTTGTCTGAAACAGTCGGCGGCATCAGCTAGGCTATAGCAAGGTTTGGAGCTTACTCAGCGTTTCCATCACCACGTTTGACGATGCAGCTCCTTTCTTCACGGCTTGACGAGTCCTCCAATCCAGGCTCTTGACCTGATCGGCCAGTACCACGCTCGTTTGATGAGGGTCATCATTGATAACGACCTCGAATGGGTAGCCCTTCTTGTGGCTGGTCATGGGACAGCAGAGCATCAACCCGCTGGCACGATTGTAACTGACCGGTGAGAGCACGAGCGCAGGTCTGTGTCCGGCTTGTTCATGTCCGGATTGTGGGTTGAATTGCAACCACACGATATCCCCTCGGTCCGGAACGTAGTGTGACTTCTTCATCACCAGATCTCGCGGCCGACCGAGGTGCCCGTATCAATCTCGCCATGCGCGTTCTTCGGAGTAATCTGTTTGACGAGGTCTTCGAGGTGATACACACGCCGGACATGGGGTTTCAACACGACGTTGCCGTCCTGCACCTCGATCTCCAAATCATCCTGCTCTTTAAGGCCGACTTGCAGGGCGACACTTTTCGGGACTCGAATCGCCAGACTGTTCCCCCACTTCTGCGCTGTCGTCTTCATGCAGACCTCCTCTGTAGATACACGGTAGATACTATGCTGGCCGGTTGACGACGTCAAGAGGTTGCAGCAGGTAGTGCAATGGATCTGGCTGGGGAAGGGGGCGGTCTGATCGCCATCAACTGGGTGCAGATAGCGAGTACCACCCGCAACATAAGAAGAACGATACCCTGTGTGGGATGGAATGACCGCGTACGACCTACCTGGTTTGGACCATTGGCAGCTCGCGCGACCCTTCCGCGGCTTGCTGAATCCGCAAGCGTTCGAGGCGCGAGGCTTCAAACACATTGTGGAGCATGTCGTCTGCCACCTGGGTCAGCTGCGCCGCGGCATCTTTCATGTCGGCGTGCTCGACCAAGCGCGAGACCACCTCGGCTTTGGTTGCGCCTTTCTTCTGGCCCATGAAGGGCTTGAGGAGGAGATAGGCCACGTCTCGCACCGGCATATACCGAAAGAAGCGGCGGAGGAGCTGGAAGGTCTGGAGGGGGTAATGGATGAGCTTATAAAGAAAGAGCTTCTTAATCCCGGCTTGTCGTACACGGTTGATCGTTTCGCCTGAGAGACAGGTTGGATCGATTTCTGAACATTTAAAATATTTGTACCAATCCGTGGTTTCGTTGACCAACCCGCGTTTCACATATTCCTGCCACAAGGGTGTGCCCCGATAGACACAGAGCCGGTTGAACCCAAAGGTGTCGAGCGGCAGGGCTGACGCGAAGTCGAAGGTGGCCTCCATATCCTCAATCGTCTCGTCCGGATTACCCACCGTAAAGAATCCGTGCACGATCTCCACGCCGGCCTTTTTCGCGTTCTTGACGGCGGTCGTGACCTGGTCCAGCGTCTGTTCCTTCTTCAAGCGATCGAGAATCTTCTGGCTGCCGCTCTCGATGCCGAACATCATGGCGCCGCAATTGGCCTTCGCCATGGCCGGGAAGAGATGTTGGGCGACGGAATCTACGCGCCCCTCGATGCCCCACCGGATCGAAAGCTTTGCGTCCATGATCCCGTTGCAAATCGCCTCGATTCGCTTGGGCTGGAGCAGGAAGTGATCGTCGACAAAACCGACGGACTCATAGCCCAGTTCTTCGAGATACGTGAGTTCAGCGACGACATGCTGTGGGCTACGGGCTCGCCATTTTCCTTCGTTGAAGATCGGGATGTCGCAGAAGATACAGGGCCAGGGGCACCCTCGAGAGGTTTGCATGGTCGTGAACCGTCTCATCGAGAGAACCACGGGTACATCTAACGGCATGGACTCGACATAGTCGAGTTTCAGACTCTCGCGATCCGGGAAAGGCCACTGATCCAGGTGCCTCTCTATTGAACGATTGGCATTGTGGACAACCTGCCCGTTCTTCATCCATGTCAGACTTGCGACATCTTGCGGGTTCTCGAAATTCGCCAGCAGATCGAGCAGCAACTGTTCGCCGTCGCCGCGACAGACGAAATCGACTTCGGGACATTGCAATTTCACCAAGGGGGCATTCAGGCTGGCGAACACGCCGCCGAACGCGAGCTTCACATCCCGATTGGTTGCGCGAATCTCCCTCGCCAGCATCTTGGCGTAGGGATAGCTGGTGGTACTGAGAAAGCTGAGGCCGACGAGCGCCGGCTGTTCACGATTGATTCGGTCGATGATGACCTGGTTTGGAGTGTCGGGGTTAGCCTGATCGAACATCACACATTCATGGCCCGCTTGCTTGATGACGGACGATAGCGACATGATGCCGATGGGGGGGAACCCCATCACGCGAACATTGCCGTTCGTGGCGCGTGTTTTAGCGGGAAGCGCGTAAAATTGTGGATCGCGAACGTGAATGAGGTAGACGAGCATACCGGCCTCCCAACGTGGAATGGTTCAAATTGTCCATATCGCTGTACACAGCCTTCAAGCTGGGACAACGCCGGATCGTGCCACGTATCCTGGTTTCGGGGTTTTTCAGAGAAACCAACGGCAATTTGAGCGGAATTATGCCTAGGCAGCATTCGTCAGTCTGGTCAATATTGCTCACTTCTAGGAAAGAGATAGGGCATGCACTGACTTTGCCCCACGAACCAAGAGCGCAAGCCATCAAGGGCAACTAATTGAGTGTCGGAGACTTGGGTCAGCTGACCGCGCTACGATCAGCGCTGGACCGCTGAAAGTTTAGAGGTGGGAGAACCCACCACCGGCTGGTTAGATGAGTCGAGAGCACCAAGGTCAGGAGTTCAGTTGCTGCATCCGCTTGATCGAACAGTAGATCGCATAACCCTGGGCCACCATTCCAGTGACCAGTAATGCAAGTGCGGTCTGAAGCCAATGGGACGTCGGATGGTCGAGCCCATACATCCCGGAGATGAACCCAAGAGCAATGGCAACAATTCCGACCGACCGTGCGATGATGGCGCTCATACGCCAATTCTTTGTAAAAGAGGTTTTGGAAGGTTGCATGGACCCACTCTACACGTGATTCGACACAAAGATCAATTTCGAGTGGTGGCACAGCCGATATGATCTGCACTTACCGCTGGTAACAATTTCTCGTCGGATCATCCGGCGGGGAGTTGGCCGCGCAATTGGGACCCATAGGCCGCGGTATTTTGACGTAGCCTTCGGCGGTATGATTCTTTTCCAAAATCTCAGCATGCAACTCATGACAGGACCCTGAACATCCGGTCGTGGTCGGAAGTGGATTATTCAGGGCCATGGATTTCCCTCCGAGAGGGATAAAGCGCGGATAGGTGATGGTGGTCGTGCCGAATGTGAATGTGCCGTGATGTGACGACTGCTCGACACGGGTGGTAAACGTTGGTCGGACGTGTTCCGGTCGTAACACCGTGGCCCAGGTCGGGTCGTCAGGGGCATACAGGAAGGCGTTATTCCCACGATGGCACTCGGTGCACGGTACAGTGCCCGCGGCAAATCCTTGAACTGGATCGCGGAGTGAGGCGATGGTTACGGTGGCCGTTTCCGGTGTCCAGCGTGTACCCGGTGAGGTCGGGTCGTTGCCCCAGAAACAGGCGTATCCGGTGGTGGCGCTCTGACAGATGATCTGGAAAGATCCGCCGTTCCTTCCCAGCGCAATGCAGGCGCCTCTTCCTTGAGGCGGTGCGTATGACCAGATGCTTGCGAACGAGGTCTGATCAGCCGGAAGCTGATCCACATTATTCGGTGTGAGTAGGATCGTGTGGACATTGCCGTGGCGTTCCCATTCTGGCGACGAAGGTTTCCAATCGGGTGGAACCGGGACGCCTTTTTCGCGGCATGACTCCATGTAATTGCCTTCACTGATGACAGTCACACTCGCTGCTTGAGCGGGAACAGGAGATTGGGATAGTGCTTTTTCTTTTGATGACTCGTTAAGCAAGCAGCCGGCGAGGAGGATGCAGACCAAGGCGAAAAGATGTAACAAGAAATATGATTTGAGAGATCTCACAATTGTCCCACGATCCCAGGTCGGCATCTCTAAACGTCACCTGCAAGATCTTCTGCAATCAGGGCGCGTGATTATACATTGCCGGGAGGAGACACAACCTGCTTGGTCACACTGATCCCTTGTTCAACTTCCTCACATCAATCGACCGATGGATCAATCGCTGTCTCCCTATTCTCGCAGACAATCTCCCAAAGCGCTTGATTGAGTGTTCGTGGTTCGACCTTCTGCCAATGGTCAGTTGCGACATATCCCATCGTCGCCACGCCAGTCGCCATATGGCCATAATATTCCGTGAACGACAGCGACCGGACACGCTGACTCGCACAGTCGAACTGCTTCCGTACCGTCGTCGACAAGAACCGAGGCGTACCGACGTAGTTCCCTTGCATCCATTTGTAATCGATTAATTGCAAGATCGTCACGAGATTTCCGTCTCGTTCGACCCTGGTTAGATCCACGTAGACCGTCTGCAACCCTGGTGAAAAATAGTCCCGCTCCACCGCCACCCATTCAGCAAACACGGTGTTGGGGCTTAGCACCAGCAGGAAGATCAATAGGAGCTGTCCCATGGACTGTCTCTCAACAGTGCTTCTCTAATGAAATTAGAACGTGGACAACAGAGATATCGAAAAAATGCCGTTCCATCATGGTGATCTACCTAGGCAGAACGTACAGTCCTACAGGGTCAAATCGCGAGCCGAGCCAGGAGCCAACTGAGGACGATCAGCCTCTAGTTCGCTGAGGGCGGCAGCCCCCTCTGCCAGCAGGCCCTCCAAGTCGGCCGGCTGGGCGGCCTCGCGCTTGGCGTCATCCAGCACCAACCGAATGTGCCTGGCGGCGGCGGCGCGTCGATCCTCGCTGGTTGTGCTGCTGCCAACATTCTTGAGGAGCCGGACCAGACCCCTGGCAACCGCCGGCTCCTTAGCTCCGAACCGACGGATCTGCTCTGTGCCGAGCCGCAGGTATTCGGCGAACGCAGGGAATGGCATGGCCACGCGCACCGTGCCATGCTCATCACGGTACAGCCGATCGCCCAGCCGTCGGCGAGCCAGGACGCAGAGGACCACCGACAAGTGATGCAATGCTTGGGTCGCTGTGTAGGGGTCGTTGATTGCCGAAGACAATGCCCTGTTGCCGATATCGACCAAACGGCGGATGCCGAAAGGAACATCCTGCAGCATGGTCCGCTCGAAACCGACTTGGATGGAGTTCCGGATTGCCTCTCGCAGGACAGCCTCGGTTGGCGCGTGATCGGCCGACCTGTGCCAGGCCCAGGCGATTGGGGTTCCGGCGACGACATGGTCCCCCACCATCCTGACGAACCGGATGACCAGATCCTGCCTCGTCGCAGCTTGGACGAGCGCTTCAGGCGCGACATCTTGGATATAGCCGGAATGGTCGGATGGAAGGGTGATGGCCCATGCGGGTGGGTCCGGGCAGTGCTCCTCGGGTTCCAGGTAGCCGAGCTGATCAGGATAGAGGTTGTCGATGACTTCCAGGGTCTCCTTCACAATCATGCTCATGATCGTGTCGATTTGAATCGAGGAGGAGAGGTGGTGGATAAAGTAGATGAGCACGCCCAAGCTTGCCAGTGCAAGCCCAAGCGATCCGGAGACGGCCAGCCGAGGCATGAATGCCGCCTCGTCGGGATTCTGGACACCGACGGTGTGTAACCCTGCCGTACTGTATGCGAACGCGCCCACGAACACGCTCAGCACGAACTGCGTACCGCGGTCGCGCATGAAATTGCGAAGCAGTCGAGGCGAATATTGTCCCGAAGCGATCTGCAGGGCGATGATCGTCAGCGCAAACACCAGACCAGTCACCGTGATCATCGTGGAGGACACCACGATCAGCATTTGACGGGCGTCCTGGGGCGTACCCTGGAAGACTAGCCATCGCAAAGGGGAATTGTCGCCGATTGACACATGGGACAACACCGCTCCCGCCATCAGGAAAATCACGACGGACGCGGTCGGCATGACCCATAGGGCGCTGCGAAGGTGATCCAACAAAACCCGACGCCGAATACGCACGCTCATATCCCCGTCTCCGGTCTGGGTGCGCTCTGACGTGATGAACGAGCAGCACCTTCGAGGCTGGGGTGAACGGCGACTCGGTAGTCCATGAAGCTGAGGCTCCAAGGCTTATGCGGGAAAACGGAGGGCATGATCGCTGAACCAGAGGTATGGTGGGAGGCAGTATAGCGGGATTGATCCACCCAAGCAAAACTCATCATGCTCCCTGACGGTCGTCTGCACCCCCATGATGGCATAGAGCCCACGACCGGGGATACTACGGGGAAGCCGAGGATCAGGCTATTCCAGAACCTTAAATGGCGATGAAGTGTCTAGATGGCAACGGTGGGAGGCGCGGGTGGCGACGTATCCTGAAGGTCTTCGGGCGACACGATGTTCCCACCCAACCTCGAGGTGTCATCCTAGCGCATGAAGCACGAGATTCAACTCTGCCATGGTCTTAAATCCATCAAAGACGAACAATAGGTGTCTACCGATATTCGGAAGAGTGCCAACGCATTACTTGTTTTGCCAGATCAATGGAAGGTGGTCCGGAAAGGACCGGGACTCTTCGATTCGGGCGAGGTCTGATCAGCCACCTTAAGCGGTTCATGTGCGTCGTGGTTGAGTGGGTGAGAGCACTTCACTACCCCGGCTAAGATCACCATTATGGTGGGGACGAACAAAATACTCCACAAGCGATGGACCAACTTGTAAGGTGGCTTCATGAATTTCATTTAAAAATCCAGCTCTGCAGGGAGTGACACGGCTCTGCGTGCCTACGCTGCATGCTCTATCCGTCGATCGGGGCTGCCCATACGTCTACGCGCCAATTGACGAGTTATTCCTTGCCGTGCACGAATCCTCCTGTTCTTCATGAACAGCGGATCCGTAATATGCCCACAGTTCAGACACTTCATTCCGTCATATTCCCATGCGCCAAGCGCTTCATCACCACCCACAAACGACATCGCAATGACCAAACCGCTGCAGCGTTCGCATTTCATAGCGCCACCTCGTCACGACTCTGTTCTGGATTGATGCTCAGAGGTACTCCTGCACGGTCCATGGGTTATCTCTAGGAGAGGGGGACCGCGATGGATGTCCATCGCGATCCTGGATTAGCTGTTCTTAAATTAAATAGGGACGTGTTCACGGATAAACGTCATAATCGGCTCGATCTCGGACCGCGTGTAATAGTGTTTCCGCACCCCGTCTTCGAACACTTCGAGCGCTTTCTGCGTGAGTTGCTGCGCCAGCGTGTTATCTCCGGCCTCCTGAGCTTTCGCCGCTTGATTCAAGAGACGAAGTACGACCACCTGAGGAGTCCGAGGGTCGTTGGCGTAGACATCACGATAATCTTTCTTCAGAAGCTCCTGTTCAATCTCCTTGACCCACGATGCTGCATAGGAATCAACGTCGGAAATCCAGGCAGCTGCTTCTCCTTGTGACGGCATGAGCGCCACCCCGCCAATCAGCAGGGACAGGGCGCACAGAACAGCGCTACCTCTCATAGGTCCCTCCTTCGGTTAGGGGTTTGGTTCATTCAATGGGCGGAGAGGTCATCGCGCGAGTTCATCATCCAATGATGAGCAGGACGACTCCGCCAATCTGGCTCGGTAAATAATTCTGCCCGCCTGGAAGTCAAGTCAGTGCTTCCAGTTATCTCAAAATGACGTCTATGCCAAAAAGACAGGGCCGACTTCCTTGGATCCCAAAAAAGAGGGGCGGCAGGCAACCTGCCGCCCCGAATAGATAAGTCGATCAGTTTTTTGCTTAGTCCACGGATACCACGATCGTACGAGATCGGTTTTTGGCTTCAGGTGACCACGGTATTCGAACGACGAGTACCCCGTGTTTGCAGGCGGCTTCCGCCTTAGAGAAATCCAATCCCTCAGGCAACGCCACGCTTCGATGGAACGCTGCATAACGACGGCTGCTTCCATCACCGTTTTTCTCACGCCATTCACGCTGGTCTTCATAGCTCAGATGGAGCATGCCGTTCCGAATCGTGACGTTGAGCTGTTTCGGGTCCAGTCCGGGGACGTCGGCACGCAGGATCACCTCTTCTTCAGTTTCGTCCATTTCGATCCCATAGCCGACTCCGGCAAAACGGGACCAGCCCGTTTCAAACGGCGACATAAGAAAACGATCGAACAATTGATTGATGTCGTTGCGCAACGACATGACTTCATGCGTTTCAACCGATTTACGTTTCCAAGGAATCATCTCTTTAAGTTTCGTCATCAGTTCCATAACACATTCCTCCTTTCACATGAATCGACGTTCTGCTCATACTGCTCATCAATTCCAATAAGCTTCAGAACGACTCTGTCAAGTATTTCTATTTCTGTTCGACGGACCCCCAGGACCGGTGAGGTGAGGCACGTTCCTGTTGGTTGCGACCCACCATGGCGTCAGTGATGGGTGAGGGAATTAACGGGAATTAAAAAAATGTATGCCACAGGGCTTGCTCTTGAGCTGTATCGCGCAGTCTTTCGCCTTTCTTATTTCTTTGTCCACCTACGCTCCTTCCGCCATGACAACCAAATGCTCACCATAAAGGCCAGGATGATCAGGCTGAATATGGCCAGTCCAACAGCTTCGGTACGAGGCAGCGCTGCGAAGGGTTCTCCCATTGCGAGGGGGTCCTACTCTCACCCAGTTTTCCTGCAACGCGCACGCATGATGTCTTCCATCAATCGATCGCGAAGGCGCATGACCGCCGCCAGCCGTCTGCGCCGATCGAGCGACCACCAGCGGAGAGGACGGCTAAATTGGACGGTTGGCGGTGGGACATTCTTCAATACCGCTGGATGCTGAAAATCATAGCGTTGAGCTTGCAGCGGCCCATCCTGATGTGCGCGCTGAACGAGTATGACATCGGATGCTCCTGCCGGAGCCATACTTGAACTGCTCAATAATGGTTCCACGGCTGACCCTCACCCATTGCCTCTTCTCTTATGTGATCACAACACCATCACGTGACAGCAGCGACAGGGCGCAAATCGCGACTGTTACCTTGATGCGTCCCTCATGCTTAAAATGGAATGATGGCTCGTGCTTGATTATTGCGGAAGGTCGTCATGCGGCTTCATCATCCGTACAAGCATGACGACTCCGCCTAACAAATAGGGAAATAATTCTTTCTGGAGAAAAGTCAATACTGTACGGAGACATGGTCCGCCATGATTCATCTTCCTCTGTGCGCATTTGGTTCCGCTATTCTCCATAGAGAGAAATGACCAGGTATGTCATGCCGACAGACATGGCCACCACCATCCCTCCTATGGCCAGCGTCGCGATCGCCTCAGGCATAGCCCTCACCTCCGTGCTCTGATGTGACTGATACAGTCTTTCGTCCTGCGGCATGTTGTCGCCTGAGAAGAACTATTCCACATGGATTTGCGCCTCACCATGCCTTGGCTCGGTGAGAGATAACACTTGGGGGAAGAAAATCAATCTGACGGGATCGCAGGGAGACTTCAGCTTCGGTGAAGCAAGAAGTATCTTGCCCGATAGTCAGATGAAACACTGGTAAAGAGAAATGTTCGCTGGCGAGGATCGTCCGGGATTTTCGAAAAATCAATCCCTTGTACCTGTGCTGGATCTCCCCTTGACTCATGAAATTTTGGGATTACTCGTATAGGCGCGGTTGACAAGCTGGACTGGATGGACTTGGTGAAGGGCCCACTGTCTGGCCAGCTGTCATAGCGGTGTACGTTCCGGCCCTTCACGCAGTCCCTCCCGTGTCGGCTCATGTGTCTCAAATCATCTTCATACAGTCACAAGGAGGTATTGCTATGTCTTGGGAAAACCAAGTGCCTGTATTGTTTCACGATGGGTCAGGCAAGTCACAGATTGATCGTCTGCTCGACGACGCAATCCAATCTGTGAATGGATGGTCGGAGTCATGGGACCCGGCGTGCAACGTCTTCGAGGACGAAGAGGGTTTCACGGTTCAGATGGCTCTTCCGGGCTTAGATGTGAATCAGATCGACGTGCAAGTAGAAAACAACGTGCTCCGTGTGAAAGGCGAACGGAAGCGTGACGAGTCTGAGAGCCGACGATGGTATGTGCAGGGGATTGCAGAAGGCACATTCTCATGTTCATTCAAGCTGCCTGACTATGCGGACCATGAGAAATCGACGGCCTCGTATAAGCAGGGACTGTTGACCATAACGTTCCCCAAGCGGGAAGAGGCAAAACCACACCAGATCATGATCGAGTGTCAGTAAAGCCGTGGTCTGCATTCGCCGGCGGTCCTCGAGTCAGAGCCCGCCGGCGAGTCCTACAATATCACGTTTTTGCTGGAGCAAGCCTATCGAGCGGCTGAGAAAGCGAATGACGCGGCCATGAAAGACGCAGCTCACCAGGCGCTCTCATTGTTGCAGCAGGCTGTCGCGCGAGACCACTTTGATGCGGAAAAAGTTGAACCGATTTACACATTGATCCGGCAATTGCTACCAAATGTGTCAGTCTAGGGTTCATGGGAAGGTGGAATTGATGAGATCTTGCGACAAAGTGGGAAGGAGGTGAACACGATGATGGATATGAGTTCAATAATTGATGCGACTTTGGCATTTGGTGGTGCCATTGCGGTGGTTCTGATCGGGATTGCGACGTTGTTCTCGGAATCCACCACCGTGTCCACGTCCTACGAGGAGACTGGACGTCAATCCGATGACATTCACCACCCGCCTCTTCAGGCAGCGGCTTAGTCGAGTCCGGTGGAGTCGAGGTGATGAATGAAAAGAGGAGGAAGCGTTGATGAGGCTTCAATGGAAAAAGTGGAAAGCAAAAGTACTGGAGTGGTTTGACTATTCCTCGTGGCCACATATGCGATGGTCGCGATGAACCGGCAGGGCCGTCCCGTGTGGATGTCCCTGCCTCCAGCTGATTCCAAAGAGAAAGGAGGATATTGCCATGCGAGTGAAATCCGGTGCGCTGTGCATCATGTTGATGGTCGGCCTATTACTGGGCCCCTTGACTGCCCTGGGAGTTGCCGCCCAAGACGACACAAAGGAAATCGCGCTGCCGCGTTCATTTCAAGGTGCTCGGTTGGGGATGACGGCGTCTGAACTCGTTGCGGTCGTTCCTGAGGTGAATCGAGTGGCATTGAATCGCCGTGATCAGATCCAGCGGACAGTGGTGATTCCATCAAAGGATCGCCACCTCCAACGTGTGGAGTATCGCTTCTACAATGACCGTCTCCGAGAATTAGCTATCTACTATAACGCCGTTGAAGTGCCTGGCGGATATCAACGGTTGGTCGAAAGGTTGAAAGAATCTTACGGGAAACCCATTGTGGTGGATCAACGAGATGAATATGGCTTCGGATCTACGCTTGTCTCGGAGGTTGTCTCGGTAAAGAAAACGGTCTGGAAGGATCGTACGACGATGACGAGTTTAGCTGAATCTCGCAGGATTCTTGACGACAAACGCGAGCTGATCTTGACGATAACGGATCTCGATCTTCAGCGAGCCTTGGAGGAAGATCAGGAGCAACGCCGACGGCAGCAAGAACTGAAGATTCCCATCCCACTGCCTGATCATTCGGTACAGAACAGGCAGGCGGCAGTGCCTCGGTCAGATCAAGTTCCTGCATAAAGAGAGGGGGAAGGCCCTGGATGGAGAGGGGTGAAGACGAGACGAACAGGAAGAATTTTTGGAGAGAGATGGAGTAGGTGAGGAAGGAGGTGCTGACCATGAAATACCTATCCTGGATCCTGGCGCTGATTGCGACCTGGCTCATCGTGGCCCCTTTCATGGTCGCGATGCGAATAGTATGACGACTCTACTTAAAGAAAGCTTGGTGCGTTATTCAACAACCTGTGAGTGTGAAGGGGGCACAGAGGAAGGGAGAAGGAGGTGAGCAGGTATGAAATATCTACCATGGATCTTAGCTGTCGTGGGGAGCTGGCTCATTGCGGCCCCTTTCCTGCTCGGCTATGCCGGTACCGAAATTGCGAAAAACAATGATATTGGCGTCGGTGCCATTATGGTCGTAGGCGCGCTGATATGGGGCTTCTCCGAGCTGCGTGACCATGGATCGAGCGTTGACATGCAGGCACACAGCGTCGGTAGTCAGAGATAGATTAGGGGCTTGGCGCGGGCTCAAGCTAAGCCCCGCAATGGCTCACAAAACCGCAGCGATGGTGATTGCCCCTACCGGTCATATGTCACTCGTCATTGGGAATTTGTTCAAATGGACAATTGAGAGGCGTGAAGGCTTTCCCATAAGCGTTTGGGTTTTCCTCATCTTTAAATTTTGTGTCTGAGTGGTCGGAAGAAGTTCTGCAACAACGCTTGGCTTTGCTGCTGGAGTAATCCGCCTACAACTTCAACTCGATGGTTGAACCGACGTTCGCTGGGAATATCAAGGATGGACCCACAAGCGCCGGCTTTGGGATCCCACGCTCCGAAGACAAGCCGCGTGATGCGTGATTGGATAATGGCTCCGGCGCACATCGGACAGGGCTCCACCGTCACGTAGAGTGTCGTGTCGGTGAGGCGCCACGTCTTCAGCCGCTCTGCCGCCTTTCGGATGACGATCATCTCGGCATGAGCGGTGGGGTCCTGCGAAACCTCTCGATAGTTGTGACCCGCTGCGATCACGTCGTGGTTGCGTACGAGAATTGCCCCGATGGGGACTTCCCCTACATGAGGGGCCAGAGCCGCCTGCTGTAGAGCCAGCTCCATGTATTGAGAATCAATGTGATTCATGCTGTATCGAGAGGGGGTGTCATTGTCACACGGCATGCTAGCATAAGGGCTGAAGAAAACGACAGGAGAGAGGGAAGCAGGTGTGCGCAGACTGAATTCCGGAGGGAGTGAGAAGAACATGAACCGATGGTTCGATTAGGGGATGTGCGTCGATCGCCCGCTTCCCTGAGCCAGCTGAGCTTTCAACTCTTCCACCTCGGCTTCTCGCTGAATCAACTGGTCCTTGATCTCCGCCAACTCTGCCATGCGGCGCTGCAGTTCCTCTCGGGTTTGGGCGAGTAGTTCCGCTCGTTCGCTGAGCTGCTGCTGGAGAGTCACCAGTTTAGATGCCGTTTCCTGCGCGTGAGACTGTAGCTGAGCCAACTTCTCCATGTCTTCGGTCTTCTGGGTGGAGGAGTTCCATCCAAAAAACACCAGGACGATCAGGACGACGAAGATGACCATTCCCAACGCCCATCCGAATGATGTGGCAGGTGGAGATGTCGGTGGGAAGAGATGATTCATCCATTCACCCGGCTCAAGACTCGGTTTGGAGGGTGGTTGAGTGTCTGACTCGGTGGCAGGGGGCGACACACGGGACGACATGATCTTGCCTTTTAAGGTTCGAGGAGGAGGCGTGATGGTGAGCCCAAACGGTAGCGTCACCGCTACCGACTGATACCCTTTCAGTGTTGTGCGACAGGGGAGGCATCCTGAAAGCAGATGGGCCTCCAAGGCCTGTCGCTCAGCCCGCTCGAGCGCTCCGACCGCGTAGAGGGGAACAGCGGCTTCTAACTCATCATGTGTCATACCGCTTCATCCTCTTCCCAATATGATTGCAACGACTCGCGCAGTTGCGACAGGCCGAGCGTGATGCAGGTCCTCACCGCCTCCACCGGCTGATTGAGCTGCACCGCGATCTCCCTATCGGGTAAGCCTTCATAG
>Ga0073934_10004670_pt1 | contig 22326 bp, 18 predicted proteins | sample LarsenN4metaG_FD_76834 | JGI IMG/M metagenome (GOLD analysis project Ga0073934, IMG submission 76834) | Hot spring sediment bacterial and archeal communities from British Columbia, Canada, to study Microbial Dark Matter (Phase II) - Larsen... ...
TCTATACTATAATCACACCTTCAGTTCTGCACATCTTGTCAAGGAGCATGTTATGCGCCGTTTCCTGCTTACAATATTCGCCTCGCTCATACTGACCGCCTGCGCCCAGGGAGACGCGGCGGAAGTGGTCGAAAAATACCTGGAAGCTAAAGTCGCCAGCGATGCCGATCAACTGGTCAGCCTCTCGTGCAAAGACTGGGAAGCCCAGGCCCAACTCGATGCCGCCCCGTTTGAATCGGTAGACGCCGAAATCCAGGATATGTCCTGCAAAGCGGACGGCGAAAGCGGCGAATACACCCTCGTAAAATGCGAGGGAAAGATTGTTGTTGCCTATCGCGGCGAGTCGCGCGAGTTTAATCTCAACGAATCCACTTACCGGGCCATCGAAGAGGACGGCGAGTGGAAGATGTGCGGCGAGCAGTGAGGTTTATTCCTCCGCGCTCACCGCTTTCAAAACAGCATCTAACGCCTGAAGAGTCACCAGATTCCGCACGACGAATCCGGTCTCTAAGTTAGTCTCGGTGAAGGTAGCAGCATTCCCTTCTTCTGGCTCAGTCAGGTGCGTGGTATCTTCGGGATCAACCCCTTGATTCGGCAGGTCTTCCAACGCCAGCCAGAGATTGATCAACGGGATGTCATAATCCAGGGCTGCCTTCACCACGATCTGGTTGAAAAGAACTGCCTTTTCTGGGAATTCAGGGCGATTCGGGAATGTGCTCAACACAGGCAGCGCACCATGTCGGATTGTCTCGACAATGATCGAGCGCAGGAAAAAATCGAACTGTTTCTCGTCGAGATAGTACACATCGTTTGTGCCAAACATGATCAGAGCAACACTTGGCTCCATATGGCGAAACTCACAGGTCAACGGATTTTCGCCAGCTTCGCAGAATTCCGGGTTGGCCCACATGCTGTCGAGGATGCTGGCAGAGTTGAACCCACCTGCCGCTGCCTGGCTTTTGCGTGAGAAAGAATTCAGATCGCCATCTATAAACTGCTCGATCACAGGCTCTAGATCACTATACTCGCCAAGATCATATCCCTCTTCGCCCAAGGGGATCATGAAAAATTCGTTATCGGTCATGCAGTCACCGATTTTCACGAACGTATGGGGATTACTGCCCTGGTCGATGGCTGCCTGATACAGCAGCTTGGCCTGATCACTGATTTCAGGCACTACCGGGTAGTCCGCCAGATCGATATCAGCGATGGAAGCCGGATCAAAATCACCCAAAACAGGTTCTGCCAGGGGAGCCAGGGTGGGTGTGGGATCGCCTTGAGCCAAAGCGCCGCTCCCCGACATCATCACAAGACCCAATGTTGCCAGCAGGATGGTCAACCCCAGTCCTGTCAGAAACACCGTCTTTTGTCGCATATATCTCTCCAATATCCTGTTTAAGTGTGCCAGTTTACCCCGTGCTGCCCATCATGTAAAGTCTGCGCTGACACAGCATGGATGGGGTGTCAGGGGGATCTCCCCCGGTCCATCAAAAAAGCAAGACGGGGCTATTGTACTGCTCATACCCAAAATTAAAAACCGCCGCTATGATCATTACACATTGATAGTCTTAATACCAGGATGTTGACTGTGCGATACCATTGGTCTGCTTTCATCATAGTTCTGATCATCCTTGCCGGCTCTGTTCCTGCTACCGCGCAGAATTCGTCCCGCGCCTGGACTCCCTATGCACAAGCAGTTTACAGCAGCCCAGATCGCGCCAGCCATATTGTGGCGATTCTGTCGCCTCGATCTGAAATCGTCCTGGAAGCGCGCGATGCAGCAGCGCATTGGGTGCTGGGCCACAGTCTGGATGGATCGGCACGCGGTTGGGTCGAAATCCGCCACCTGAAATATGACTCTGAGGTAAATATCAACAGCCTGCCCGTCAGCCTCGAAGAAATGTTCGTCTCCGGTATCGAAAACGCTGCTTACCACACGATAGACCTGAATGATTATCCGGTCATTCCAACAGACTTTGGACGTGCCAGGGAGATTTTTGAGTATGGCAAAATGCGAGGGCTGAGTCCTAACGTCATTTCCAAAGTGGGTGACTGCATCTCCGATAATCAGCACTTTCTCAGCCCCTTTGGATGGAAGCAGTACAATCTAGGCGATTATGGGCAGCTTCAACCTGTCATTGACTATTTCGCGCTTTCACTCGCCTACGACAGTCAGGCTGCTTACAATGGCCTTGTGACAGCCGCCGCCCTCGATCCCGCCTTTGCCAACCCGATGGCCTGTGTCCCCGGTGAATCTCCGCTGCGTTGTGAGTACCGCATTCACGATTCCAGCGTGGCGATCATCATGTTCGGTGCGCAAGATTTGCTCTTTACCACGCCCGAAGAATTTGACCGCAATCTACGCCAGATCATTCATGAGACCATTCAGGTCGGTGTTGTGCCCATTCTCAGCACCTTCCCAGGCAATCTGGAAATGTGGGAGCGTTCGATCCAGTACAACCAGATCGTGGTGCAGGTGGCCCTGGATTTTGATATCCCGCTCATGAATCTCTGGCGCGCCCTGGACCCCCTGCCCAATCACGGTTTAAACGACGATGGGCGGCATCTAAGCCAACCGATCACCAATTCGGGCGATCTGAGCGGCCCCAATTTACAGCGCGGCTACCCCCTGCGCAACCTCATTACGCTGCAAACGCTAGATGCGGTATGGCGTGGAGTCATGTATTAACTTGCATGAAAACCAACTTGGGGTAAATTTGCAGGGGTATAGCGTTGCAGATGTAGGAGAATACCCTGATGTTTCGTAAACTGAGCTTATTCCTTATCGCGGGCGTCCTTCTGGCTGTGCTGGTAGGCCCGCAAACCGTCGATGTGTCGGCCCAGGGCGGTGCAGACGCCTGGGCTTTGTATGACTTGAATATGCGCACTGGCCCCGGCCCCGATTATGCTCTGGTCGCCGTTGTGGTTCGTGATACCCCCCTGGTTTTTGAAGCCCGCAATGAAGACATGTCGTGGCTCCTGGGCCATACCCAGGATGGCGCGCATCGCGGCTGGGTGTCTAGCCTGTATTTACGGTTCCAGACCGGGTTTGCGGCGGCGCGGCTTCCGGTGAGCGGCGAAACAGTTGGCGAAGCAGCGCAGCCCGAAACCCCGCCAGACAATTCTGCACCCGTGGCTGCACCCGCCGGGGTGGGAGCCTACACCGTCTACGCGCTGAATGTGCGCAGTGGTCCCGGCCCATCCCAACCGCTGGTTGGACAGGTTCCCGGCAATACCGGCATCATCCTGGAAGGGCGCAACGCGGATGGTTCCTGGGTTCTAGGTCATACCCAGGATGGTTCGATGCGCGGCTGGTTGTCCAGTCTCTACCTCAAATTCGTCGGTATCAATGCCATGAATCTACCCTACAGCAGCGAAATTCTGGCTGGAGCGCCTGCCGGAGCAGCAGGCGCTGACACGCATGTTACCTATCAGGGCATTAATATGGGCGGTTACGACCCGGCCCTGATTGAAAACATTGACCTCGCTGCCTATCCTGTCGTCGGTTCCTCGACGGCCCGCGCCCGTGATATCTTCTTGCAGGGGCGCGCGATGGGCAATAACCCCAATGTCCTCGCCAAAGTAGGTGACTGCTCCTCTGAGCACTGGTTCTTCCTCAGCGTGTTTGCCTGGGGCAAGTACGACCTGGGTGAATACGGTTATTTGCAGCCCGTGATCGATCATTTCGGCGAATCCCTGGGTTATAACAGCGAGGCCACGCACAATGGCTTTAATGTGAACGCCGTTATGCACCCCGACTGGTCCGATCCAAGCGTCTGCCAGAAGGGTGAATCCCCACTGCAATGCGAATTCCGTCTCCACAAACCCAGTGTGGTGATCATCATGTTTGGAACCAGCGACCTGCTGGTGATGACTCCCTACGAATTTGACTTTTACCTGCGCGATATCGTAGATCAATCTATCGAAGCCGGTGTGATCCCGGTGTTGAGCACCTTCCCCGGCAACAAAGGGTTCTGGGATCGCACGGTGCTGTATAATCAGATTGTGGTTCGCATCGCGCTGGATTACGATATTCCCTTAATTAACCTGTGGCTGGCGCTGGAAGACCTGCCGAACAAAGGACTCGAACCAGATGGTTTCCACCTGGGCGAACCTGAAGGCGAAGCGGCAGGCTACCTGACAGGCAACTATTTGAAGGTTGGCTACAACGTGCGCAATCTGGTGACGCTGCAAACGCTGGATAATATCTGGCGCAATGCCATGCGTTAGCGCTGTAAGTTTTTCACATTGAATTCAGGGGCAGTGGATGGATGAACTGCCCCTTTTTCTATCGGGGGAAACCTCATGCGATTCAAACACGCGCTGACACTGCTGGCGGGAGTTATGCTGTTTCTGACTGGCGGCATGGCCGCCGTCGCACAAAGCGATCTGAACGGCTGGACACTGACTGGACTCAACATGCGGACCGGACCCGGCCCCAATTATGCGATTATCGAGCCGCTTCCAGTCAAAACCGGGCTGATATTCGAAGCGCGTAACAGTGACATCACCTGGCTTCTGGCCCAGACCGAGGATCAACGTTTTCGCGGCTGGATTTCTACCGCTTATATCGCCTACAAAAAGGGGTTCGATCCGTCCAAGCTGCCTATCAGCAATGAAATTATAGGCGGTGAAGCGCCCAAACCTGTTGTCCTGGACCGCGCATATGAAGCGGTTGATATGGCGAAGGGAGCCGATCTCATCCTCGCGCGCGCAGAAGCCATTGACCTGACCAACTATCCTATCGTTCCGCGCTGGTTTGGACAGGTAAAAGCGCTCTACGAACGCGGACAAGCGATGGGTAGAAATCCTAAAGTGATCACCAAAGTCGGTGACTGCAATTCGGTGGAGTGGCTCTTCCTGACTCCCTTCAGCGCCAAAGGCTACAACCTGGGGGGATATGGGACTTTGCAGCCCGTGATCGCCCAGTTTTCGGACTCATTCGACGATCACAGTTATGCCGCACATGTCGGTCTGAATGTGATGGCCGTGCTCGATCCTATCTGGGCCGATCCATCGGTCTGCGAGCCTGGAGAATCACCACTGGCCTGTGAATACCGGGTGAAAAATCCGAGCATGGCCGTGATCATGTTTGGCACAAATGATATGGTGGTGCTGACCTACAGCCAGTTCGACTTCTATTTGCGGCAGGCAGTCAATCAAACAATCCAGGCAGGAATCGTGCCCATCCTCAGCACCTTTCCGCGTCATCTTGCCTTCCCGGATCGCTCGATTCTATACAATCAAATTGTGGTGCGCGTTGCCCTGGACTATAACATTCCCTTGATCAACCTGTGGCTGGCCCTGGAACCGCTGCCCTCGCATGGCATTGGAGGCGACAGTTTTCATCTCAACGGTCCTTTGACCAGGGCGGGCGATCTGACCGAACCCAATCTGCAAACAGGTTACCCTATGCGGAATCTGGTCACGTTGCAGGGATTAGATCAGGTATGGCGGGAAGTCACCGGAAGGCAGTTTTAATGACCCATGTCATTACACTCAACTCCGAAGAAATCGTCTTGCGCTTCGGAGTCGGGATTATGAGCAGCTTGCTTTTTGCTCAGCGATTGATCAGCCTTTGGTGGTCATCGGGGTAGCGATCCCCTTGTATCGTGATTTTTGAGAGGGCGCTCTCAATCGCTCGTAGATCGTCACCAGTGAGTTCGATATCAACAGCTCCAATGTTCTCCTCCAGGCGTTCAAGCTTTCGACTGCCCGGTATGGGTACAATCCACGGCTTTTGAGCTAGCAACCATGCGAGCGCGATCTGTGCCGGGGTGGCATTCTTCTGCTGTGCAATCCCGCGTAGCAGATCAACCAGGGCCAGATTCGCTTTCCGCATCTCAGGTGCGAAGCGCGGAATCCGACTGCGGAGATCGGCGCTATCGAACGTCGTGTTTTCGTCAATCTTACCTGTGAGGAAACCCTTCCCCAGCGGGCTAAAGGGTACAAAACCAATGCCGAGTTCCTCGCAAGTGGGCAGTACTTCCTCTTCAGGGATTCTCCACCACATCGAGTATTCGCTCTGGACAGCTGTAACGGGCTGAATGGAGTGGGCACGACGGATGGTTTCCGCGCTGGCTTCAGAAAGGCCGAAATGTTTTACTTTGCCCTCTTGGATCAGGTCCTTGACGGCTCCGGCGACAGCTTCAATGGGCACATTCGGGTCAACCCGGTGTTGACAGAACAGATCAATTGCTTCTACCCTAAGCCTCTTGAGTGATGCCTCAGCAACTCTCCTGATCTGCTCGGGCCGACTATCCAGGCCACCAGCAGGACTCGGTCCTCTGTTTGGATCGTGTTTGAATCCGAACTTGGTTGCGATCACTACCTGACCGCGAAACGGTTCAAGCGCCTCGCCCACAAGCTCTTCATTGGTGAAAGGACCATAGACTTCAGCTGTGTCGAAGAAAGTAATGCCCCGGGCAACAGCATCACGCAGCAAAGAAATCATTTCTTCTCTACTACCAACTGGCGCATCGCCAAAGCTCATTCTCATGCACCCAAGTCCGAGAGCGGAAACTTCAAGGCCCAGGTTTCCGAGTTTACGCTTTTGCATTTTGACACTCCTGTTATTTGCGCTAAGTGTCAGGACAATCACCCCTGGTATCTGCTGCGGTTTTATCCTGATTCGATTCTGTTAGCTAACACTGTAACTCAGGCTGGCGATCATGGCATGATTCGGAATATCGTCCAATGGCTCAAAAAATCGCACACAGGTGAGATCACTCTCTCCACCTACAGCTACTTCAACCAGCACCGCGATCCGGTGGCGGTTAAGTTTGGGGGTGAATAAGACGGGGCCGTGATGCCCCGATTTCATCAGTAGGGTTCTACCCAGTATTCAGAACTGTCGCCCTCCGCAGTCCAGCCCACCGAGCCGTTGTAATTGACCTGCCACCAACTAAAGCCATCGGCGCAGCGCGGCCCGGCCAGAACGGTAAAGACTCCTTCGCCGGGAATATTGCCAATTCGCTCGGCGCTCAAAGATGGCGCATTCCTCAGTGCATTTGGATAGCCCGGTGTGACGCGGCCCGATAACCCCACCGTCAGGCGAGGAGCAGGTGCGCCGGGGCAGCTGTAGGTTGGGTCTGTGCCAGGATCGCCTGATGTAGGCACTTTGGTCGCGGGCCGGGCAGTATCCGCGTCGTACAACACCTGCTGCCACAGGGTATAAAGCACTTGCAGCGCAGTCAGGTTGCGCACGGTATAACCGTACTGCAAATGCGTGGCGTCAAAAATACCCGTCGCGCCATCGGGGGGAATCGAGGGATGCACGCCGTCCGGGTCCAGTCCTTCGCCGGGGGTGCGGCTCATCACCAGCCAATAGTTCCACAGGGGAATGTCATAGGCGCGGGCTGTTGCAACGATGATCTGGTTGAATTCTGCGGCGCGGTGATCGGTGCGAGGATCATAATGTTTGGGCGGCACGGTGCTGAGCACCGGGATCACCCCCATGTTGATCGAAATCTGGACAATTGCTTCCAGGTTCGCCCGGTAGGTTGGGGCATCCAGCCCACCCGAATCGTTGGTACCGATCATGATCAGCGCCACAGCAGGTTTCACCACACGGTATTCACATTCCAGCGGCGTTTCACCCGCCCGGCACAGATTGGGATCGGCGTTAGCAGGGTCAAGGATGCTGGTCGTTCCCCAGCCATTGCGCGCGGCCATCGAACTCGCCGCAAATGGATTGAGTCCTCGCCCATTGGGTCCGCGAAAGAAACTGATCACCCCACTCATATAGCTGTACTCGCCCAGGCGATAATTACCCTGGCCGATGGGAACCAGGAAATAGGGTGAGGCTGTGATGCTGTCACCCACCCGCGTAAAAACATGCGGCAGATTGCCCTTAGCCAACCCGTCCAGGAAAATTTCCCGCGAATGGGACGAAACGCCGGATACCACCTCAATGCTGCTCAGCCCGGCAACGGCAGGCGCAGTCGGTAGATCGTTGGCTGTGCCTGTCACACTCAGGACGTTCAGATCGATGTTGAGTGATAAATACTGCGCCGCCACCCAACCGCTGCGGCCATCGGCGATCACTACCTGGACCCATTGATTATCCCCGGTCCGGCCAATGACTGAGAGCGGGGTATCAGCCGCCAGATAAGCCACCACATTCCCTGCCGTGCCCGGCGCATCACGCAGCCGCAAATTGCTGCATGTCGAGCACACTTGCGCCCCGGTGAGCATGGCTACCTGGGTGGGCTGATGGGTAACCGGAGTAAAGGACGATGGCGCCGGATATGCGCCCCACATTGCAGTCCCGGTGATGCCGCCCGTTGGTGTGTTGGTACTGGTGGGAGCCGCGGTGAAAGTTGCCGTAATAATTCCCAGCGGCGTATTGGTCGCGGTTGGCGCGACTGCCGCTGCGCCTGTAGTCGGAGTCAAAGTGGGAAGCACAGTCCAGGTAGGAAAAATAACCTGTCCAGAGGGAGTAAAGGTCGGTGGAGCGATAATCCCCATATCGGATGAAGTCGGCGGAATGGCATTAGAAGTCAGTGTGGGAGCAGGCGTCAAGGAGGGTAGAGTTGCAGCAGAAGTTGGCGTGGTTGCTGTTGCCCAGGCGACAGGCGTGCTCAGTGTTGCCGTGACCTTTTGAGGTAATTCGTCCCGGCTCAGGTTGCACCCTGCCAGCCCTAACACTATCAGTACAATGCCAATCCTGCACCAATACCGCTTCATACAATAACTCCTGGCCGAACCCTCTTTCATTCTGCTACCTTAGCGTAATTCCACAATCTGACCAAATTTCTGCATAGACTGGGTGGCTGCCTCCAGAATTTTCACCACCCGCAGCCCAGACAAACCATCACTGGTGGGATGATCGTACCCCTCGATGCACCGCACAAAATGGGTGGTGACTCGCTGTAAAGCTTCGGTCAAATCCAGCCGGGGCGACCACATATCACCCATCCGGTAGCTGATCAGCATTTGATATACGTTTTCCGGGCTGTGATTGACTGTGATCCCGAAGTCGTAAAGCTTGATCTTCTCGCTCGGCTCCAGATCATCATACACGATCATCTTCCGGCTGCCACCGATCAGCGTGCGCCGGACCTTCACGGGAGTCAGCCAGTTAACGTGAATATGGGCGATCAACGAACCATCAAAAAACAGGGTCAGATAGGCGATGTTCTCCGGCTCGCCGGGGATATGTCGCATCCCGGTTACCGAGATCGCGCGCGGTCTGGCAGCAAAAATATAATCTATGATGGATAGATCATGCACCGCGAGGTCCCAAATGACGTTCACATCGTGCTGAAACATCCCCAGGTTAACGCGCACCGAATCGTAATAATAGATTTCGCCGAGTTCGCCTGCGCCCAACAGTTCATGAATCTTGCGCACGGCTCCCGTGTAAATGAACGTGTGATCCACCATCAACACCCGATTTTGCCAGTCGGCTTCATCAATCAGGCGGATAGCCTGCTCGGAGGTCGCGGCCAATGGTTTTTCAACCAAAACATGTTTTCCGGCCCGCAATGCGCTCAACGCCAGATCATAGTGAGTGGAAACCGGCGTAGCGATGGCGATAGCATCAATGCTAGTGTCTTGCAGCAATTCATAGGGATCGGTGGTGACGCGAATCGTGGGATAACGTCCCTGGGCAGGCACAAGCCGTTCTGGTCGCAGATCGCATACGGCAACGACCTGTGCATCCGGTATATCGGCAAAATTGCGCACCAGATTTGGTCCCCAATATCCATAGCCGATGACGGCTACCCTGATCATTGAGACGCCTCCCGCACATCGCCGATGATCCGCGCAGGCACACCTACAACAATGGCATAATCTGGCACGTCATGCGTCACAACTGCGCCAGCGCCCACGAGAGCGTGTGCTCCTATCGTAACCCCTGCGAGAATGGTCGCGTTGGAGCCAATCGAAGCGCGCTGTTTGACATGGGTTTCAACCAGCGGCCAGTCAGCCTCCGATTGCAGACTGCCATCTTTGTTCGTGGCGCGAGGATAGAGGTCGTTGGTGAACATCACACCATGACCGATAAACACCTCGTCTTCAACCGTCACACCTTCGCAGATGAAAGTATGAGACGAGATTTTGCAGCGTTTGCCTATCACCACACGTTTTTGAATCTCCACAAACGCCCCAATCCGTGTTTCACTACCAATCGTACAGCCATAAAGATTCACTAAATCGGGCTGGAAGATTCGGACGCCCTGGCCCAGACTTACATTATCCGCAATCGGCATAAGCTCCTCATCAGCTGAAGGTTCATCAGGCTTTCTTTATAATGTGTTTTTTGCCTGATCGCCAGTGATGTCAGAAGCAAAAAGGAGTGGACAACCTCTCCCATTCTATGCCCGGCCAGCGAATCGTTGTGATCGGCACAACCGGGTCTGGCAAAACCACCCTGGCACGCCAACTTGTACTCTGGCTGGATTATTCCCCGCCTGTGATCCTGCTCCGGTTAACCCGCCGCAGACGCAAGGAATATCCTGTCCTGCTGCGACAACCGGAGTATGCTCACCTCAGCCTGATTCACCAATGTTCACCCCACGAGACGGTATTCTGGCTTGCCAGACTCAAGGCCCTGGCTCAGACCATGCCTGGGGACCGAGATGGGTATGGATCACCGCAGCCAGCGTTTCCTGGCGATAGGGATGGTCAAAGTAGTACGACAGCATCACACCGGGAGAATCCGAAAAAACGCCCAGAGGATTCGTCCAACTAAACAGGAAAAACGCCAGCAGGAAAATAACTGAATAGATAATCAGGCCGCCTAGTACGACTCTGCCGATCACAGGTCGGATTGTGCCCCACTGACGGAATTGTTCTCTGGACGGTAGATGATTGAGCAGTGCCGCCGCTAGCAGCACGTAGACCAGGTAAAGTTCGGACATCCGCCGCGCCCCAAACGAATCGCCGTCGTACCAGTCGCGAGTCGAACCGTTGATCAACAACTGGGAACCGATCATCGCCACAGCCAATATGGTCCAGCGGCGGTTGAGCCGCCACCAAAACGGTATCCCCGCCATACTCAGCAGCAGGATCGGAGAATAATGCAGCATACGGAAAAAAACTCGATGCGCATTCACAGGCAGCTTGAGGAACGATTCGTTGGTGGTTTCGTTATAGGGCACGACAAACGGCCTGGTAAACAGGTGATTCCACACGATAGGCAGGGGCAGCAGCACAACTGCCGCCACCACAGTGGCGATCAGCAGGCCCTTCCAGCGCCGTTCCCAGGCCAACAGCCCCCACGCCGATGCCGCCACGAGAAGCAGTTGCCAGCGCACCAGGACCATCAACCCGGCAACAGCACCCAACACAATCCAGCCTACCAGCGGCGGTTCGCGGAATTGCTCGGCTTCCTGAGCAGAAGGTTGGCGAAATGCGCCTGCCAATTTCAGCAGCAGATAGATCATGCAAGTCGTCAAAAACGCACCCGGATTATGCGAATTCAGGGGCGAAACAGTGCTGTAATATAAAAACGGCGTGCCGAGGAACATCCCCCAGGTCAACACTGCCGCCGTCCAGCCATCGGTAAAATGGCGGGCGACAAACCACGCCAGCCCGATTGCGATCAAGGCCATCAAATTCGCGCCGAGCATCAGGCACAAACTGTAAGCCTGCTCTACACCTTGCATTTGGATAAAATAATCGGGGTTCTGGTTCAGTCCCGCCTCTTTGAGCGCCCCACCCAACGCATAAAACGGCGCTTGCAGGAACGCCACCCCAAACGGAAAAATGTTGACAAAACGCTGAGTATCATTGTCCCAGGTGATCTGATAGGAGTTGACCGCTTGAAATCGTTGGTACTGGTTGGTCAGATCGAGGTCTTGATCGCGCACAAAAGTGTCTACCCAGGCCAGATACGCCACGCCATCGCCCCGAATCAGCGGGCGATCAAAGCGCAACATGGTGATGATGGATACACCGATCAGCACCACCAGCGGCAGCATAGAACTCCTGAAAAATTTCGCGATCATTCTGATCATCCCTGGAGATTAATACCGGATACCATCATACTCGGCGGCCTATCCCCTCGCCAATACTTTTTTCCACCGTCCCCCTGACAGGCGGCCTATGCGCGAAATCACCCCATTGTGCTACAATGTCGGTCTATGCGTCTAAAACTATCCTTTCTGGCTTTGGCCGTCCTTGTATGTGTTCTGGCTGTCATCCCCCGGCTGCCGTCGTCGGAAGCCCAGGATACGACCCCGATTCCCACACCGGGGACGGGTGAAGGCAGCACACCTCTGCTGCGACCTACCGCTGATCGTAACCAGGTCCAAAATACGGCTATGGTGATCGGTCTGCCTTTCAGTGACGCCTTTGATGAAAATGTCGGTTGGGTTCCACATGGCTCCTGGAGATTCGATACCGAAACAGCCTACAGTGGGGCTGGGTGGATATTAGACGGCGGTCCGCGCGAACAGATCAGCATTCTGGAATATACCAATCTGATCGATCTCACTGGAACGCTCAGCGCCCAGTTAATTTACCGTCAAAAAGGCAGTTTGCCCGATACTGATTTGATCGCGCTTGACATCAGTCTGGATAGTGGTCAGTCGTGGATCACAGTAGACCAGCAGATCGGCGTTGAAAGCGAGTGGGAGCAGCATATCGTAGACCTGACCAAATACCGGGGTCAGGTGATCCGGATGCAATTCCGGGTTAACACAGGTGCGCGCATCTCCGAAGATGAAATCGTCACAGGCAGCTACCAGATCGATAACCTGTCGATCCAGTTCGTCATTACCCCGCCGCCAATGGTGCTGCTGCCCATTGATCAGACTCCACGAACGATGGTGGGCCTGCATTTGATCGTTGGAGCGCGCAAAGAACAGGTCGTTGAACTGGCAGAACGCCTGCACGATGCTGGACGGCCTCTAGGCACACTCAAGGGCACATCCGGGACTGAGGAAATCCTGAATGCGGTGGCGGAAGTATCGCCCGAAACGATCATCGTTTACCGTTCACTGCTCACCGCACGGGGGATGACCGACTGCCCCAATTTCAATAATTCACCCGAATTCGAAGCACAGCTCTGGATCGGGGGATTGGTCCAATACTGGGCCAAGGTAGATGCCGACTACTACGAGATCACCAATGAGTGTCTCCCCCCCATGGAATGGTTGGTCCCCTTCACCATTGAGGCGATCCGGCTGGCAAATGAACAGGGCCGCTGCCTGTTGGTGTTTTCGTTCCCTGGGGGACATCCCGAACCATCCGACTACGCTAAACTGCTGCCCGTCTACGAATACATCTTGCAGAATCCGTGTGCGTCGGGGCGCTATCATGGCATTGCCCTGCACACCTACAGCGGCAATCCTCAGCAGTTGGTCTCTGAATCCGATATCTGGTTGGGTTATCGCCACCGCCTGTTTTACGCCCAGATTCTGCCTCGCCTGCCCGAAGCGATACGGATTCCCGTTTATTTCACAGAAACCGGGCCGGGGGATGGGCGAACTCAATTTCGATGCGAAGATGTCGTGCGGGATATGATTCAGTATACTCAACAGCTTGAATTCGACCCCTATATTCGCGGCCTTCATCTCTGGAATCTGGGGCCTGGGTTAGGATCGGGAGATTGGGTGGATGTCACGCCCTGTCTTCCCATGCTCGGCGATGCGCTGATAAATTATTATGCCGGGCGATAGCAGGAGGATTTTATGCACATACACCGCCGCCTGATCACAGCAATTATTCTAGCAACGCTGTTGGCCGCGTTTCTACCCCACCAGGTGTACGCACAGTCTGAAGTCATCGCAACGGTGCTTGCCAGCAGTTTGAACGTGCGGCAAATGCCAAATTCTGACGCTCTCATTGTCGGCATGGTTGCATACCAGACACAGTTGAGAGTCACGGGCCGCGAAGATACACTGGGAGACGGTGGCCTGTGGGTCTACAGCGCTTCTCTTGACGGCAGCATCAGCGGTTGGGTTCGCTCTGATTATCTCGAATTCCCAGCGGGTTTTGATATTTTCTCTCTGCCGCTGCTTTCGGGTGGCGAAACTCCTGCCGCGCCCGCTGCTCCCCCCACTACCGGACTTTTACCCGGCACAACGGCTGAGCCGGTCAATTTCCGTACCGGGCCGGGTCGAACCTATGCTGCCTTACGAATGCTGCCCGGTGGAACCCCGGTTGGGCTGATGGGGCGCGACAATACCGGGTTGTGGCTGCAAGCCGATGTGAACGGCCAGCAGGGATGGTTGTATGCCGGGTTGGTTCAGGTAGCAGGCGATGTGAACAGTTTGCCTGTGACTGTCGAAACAGCTTCGGACGGTGGGGCAGGACCTTCAATCTCGGCAGGCGTTGTGCCTGTCGTGGGCAGCCGCGCCCGCCAGATTTTTCTGAGAGGCCAACGGTTAGGCAACCGCCGCAACGTGTTCTCCAAAGTCGGCGACAGCATCACCGACAGCCCATATTTCCTGGTCCCTATCGGGCAGGGCGGCCTGCAACTCTACGAATACACTTCCCTCCAGCCTGTGGTGAATTTCTTTTCCCAGGCGATGGCGAACAATAATAACTCTTTCGCCAATGCCAGCATCGCCGCGCGCGGTGGCTGGACGGCTGGCGCTCTACTAGACCCGGCTAACGTATTTACAACAGGCTGCCAACCCGGTGAATCGCCGCTGGTGTGCGAGTACCGTGTTACGAAGCCCGCTGTCGCGCTGATCATGGTGGGGACAAACGATATTGCCTTCAGCGTACCGAGCGCCGATTTCCGCGCCAACCTGGAACGTATCGTCCAGACCAGCATTGATATGGGCGTGATCCCGGTGCTGAGCACGATCCCCGACAACCAACGCTACCCCAACGAAAGTGCCCGCGTGCCCGAAATCAACGGCATCATCGTCGAGGTGGCGAATGCTTACGGTGTTCCGCTATGGAACTATTGGCAGGCGATGCAAAATCTGCCCAATCACGGCCTGAGCACCGATAACCTGCATCCCAGTATTCCTCCTAGCGGCGAAACCGGAGTCTTTTCTCCCGACGGCCTGCAATACGGTTACACCGTGCGCAACCTGACCGCGCTGATGGTGCTGGACGCTGTGTGGCGAGGGGCGCTCTACTAACCCGATGGCGCTGACCCACATCCTGATCCTGGCAGGAGCCGCGCTGCCGTTCATGTGGTTGGTTCCTGCGCGCTGGCGACCCTGGGGATTGCTGGCGGGCAGTGTCCTGGCAGTAGGCTGGTTCCAGGACGATTTTTTGCTACCTGCCGCCACGATTCTACTGGTCGTGATCGTGTGGTGGCTGGTTCAACCGCAGCAATCATCATCCCGTGACACATGGCTGGCCCTGGTGATTATGGGCGTGGGGTTGGGCGTGATCTGGCTGTCTATCCCCAGGCCGGGCGTGCTCACGATTTTACCGGGCCTGGGACTGGCTTGTGTCGCCGCGATCAGCGCCACACAACTGCTCCCTGCCCACACACACCCTGGGCGAATAGACGCATACCGCCGACTAGCTATCCTGGTCATCGGGGCGATTGTTGCCATCCTGTTCCTGCTGAAAACACCCCCTCTGGCGCGCTTTTTTGATCTGTGGTTCCAGCCATCTACCGCTCTGGCCCGGAATCTTTCCTGGCTCGGCTTTTCCTATCTCGCCTTCCGCCTGATCGGAGTGCTGCTCGACTTCCGGGCTGGGCTGCTGCCTCCCAAAGGCCTAACGCTGCGAGATATGGCCGTTTATGCGCTGTTTTTCCCGGCATTCACCGCAGGTCCGATTGACCGGGCGCAGCGGTTCATTCCCGAACTCGACAAAGCTTTGCCGCTTACCGCCCCTCGGCTGGTAGAAGGGACTGGCCGGATCACAGTGGGTGTGGTCAAAAAATTCATTATTGCGGACAGTCTCGCCCTGGTAACGCTGAGTCCAGCTTTGATTGAACAGACTCACAGCGCTTTGGGTCTCTGGCTGCTGCTGTATATATATGCCTTCCAAATTTTTTTGGATTTCAGCGGCTATTCGGATGTGGCGATTGGAATTGGCAGGCTCTACGGCATCACCCTACCCGAAAACTTTGACCGCCCCTATCTACAGCCGAATATTCAGCAGTTCTGGCAGCACTGGCATATCACGCTCAGCCAGTGGTTCCGGGTCTATTTTTTCACGCCGTTCACCCGCGCCATGATCCGCAGCCCGCGCCGGATTCCGCAACCCCTGATCGTCTTTGCGGCGCAGATCAGCACCATGCTGCTGATCGGGCTGTGGCACGGGGTGACAGCCAATTTTGTGCTATGGGGCCTATGGCATGGCCTGGGGCTGTTTGCCTACAAATGGATCGCTGACCGGACTCGTGTCTGGTACTTGCAGCGTGTCAGCCCACGTCCCTGGCGACGCCGCCTGATGTACGCTGCCAGCGTCTTCATCACATTTCATTTTGTGGCGTTGGGATGGGTCTTTTTTGCGCTACCCACCCCACACGATAGTCTGACCGTACTCCAACGGTTATTCGGAGGCTGATCATGCAGTGGAAGTGGCTGACACAGCCTGCCAGACCTTATACCCGGCTGTTCGTTTTGCATGTCGTGATCAAAGCGGCGCTCCTGTTTGCTATTCTGAATCTGGTTTATGCCGTGCTGCAACCTCTCCCCTGGCTGAGCCAGATCACGCTCTACAACGCTGTTCTGCCGGGGCGCGAACGGCTGCCTTTTGCCGAAAATCCCACCGAGGCCTACAACATTTCGGTGCAGCGTTTGGAAGGTATGTTCGCCTCCCACGAGATCAGCGACGGCCCAAAACCGGACGATGAATTTCGGGTGATCTTCCTGGGCGATTCCTCCGTATGGGGATGGCTGCTCAGCCCGGACGAGACGCTGAGCGGGTGTTTGAACGCGGGTAATTATCGTACTGCCGATGGACGCAAGTTGCGCGTGTACAATCTCGGTTATCCGGTGCTGGACGTTTTTAAGGATGCGATGATCCTGGAAGAAGCACTGCGCTATGAGCCGGATGCCGTTGTGTGGTTCATCACACTCGCGGCGTTTTATCCTGAGGAGCAGCTCAGCCACCCGGTAATCCAGAATAACCCGGAGCGCGCCCGCGATCTGATCGCCCGCTATGGCTTAGCATTAGATGCCAGCACACTTCCACCAGAACAACGCATTCTGAAGCGCACGATCATCAGCCAGCGCCGCGAACTGGCCGATCTGCTGCGCCACCAGATTTATGGCATTGCATGGCTGGTGACTGGGATCGATCACATGAATCCGAAATATTATCAGAAGCGCAGCGAAAACCTGCTGCCTACCGATGATGTGTTCGGCAGACAGCGTATTGAAGGTGGCTGGACCGAAGACCTGCTGGCAATTGATGTGCTGCGAGCCGGGCTGGATATAGCCGCCCAAGACCATATCCCCGTGCTGCTGATCAACGAGCCGATCTATCAGAGCAGTGGCCTCAACAGCGACATCCGCTACAACACCTATTACCCGCGCTGGGCTTATGACAGCTACCGTGATCTGATGAATCGGCTGGCCGCGGAGTATGGCTGGCGATATCTTGACCTGTGGAACGCGGCTCCTAATGACCAGTTCACCGATACTGATCTACATCTCTCGCCGGAAGCGACCTGTGAATTCGCCAGGAGTATTACCCCACAGATCCTGGGGTTGGCCGATCAATCTGGCGGTTCAACCGTCACCGTGCCATCAGATTGAATCTGCACCTGAGCAAGCACAAGATGATCGCCCTGCTCTCCGCGCAAGCGTTCTCCTTCGGGGAGATACAGGCCAGTTCGCACGAGATATCTTCCGGCTGGCACGCCTTGCAGCGGCACATAATGCTGATCAAAAACGAGTTCACCCGGCAGCCAGAAACGGGTTGGATATCTACCATTAGCTGGCTCGCTGTCTCTCTGGGACACGGGCATAACATCGCCCAGAGGGGTCAGATGAACAAAAATATGGTAATCATCGGGCAGCGACCTGCGGGTGCTCCAGGTTAACTCAACGAGCAGTTGTCCTGGCTGCGGCGTAACCCGCGCTCCGTGCAGCACGACAGTTCCTAGAATCCCCAGTTCTCCATCCTCAGCCAAAGGAATGTCAGCAGGCGGCGGGCCGGGGGGGACAATAAACTCGCCCAAACGGTTCTGGCCGAGCGTCCCAGCATCATAACCGAGCGTCACATACAGACTGAATACCCCCGGCTGAACATCGCCGGGAATGACCAGGACTTGATAGGTGCTTGGCGAAAGCGATTTCCAGAGGCGCGCCGGAAACCGCGAGTAGGTCGAGCTGATCGGGCTGCCATCTAACAGATTGAGATACACATCGACATCTTTTTCAGGCGGCCTATCCAGTTCCCAATCCAGCCGCACGCGCAACACATGATCGGGCAGCAGCCGGACTCGATCCACCGCATAGCCTGTGAGTCGCACATCCTCGCCAAACTCCAAACCGATAGACTGCACTTCGCCGAATGTGCCAACTTCCATTTGCCGCACAAGGTAGACGTCTCCGTGTCGAACACCGGGAATCTGCAACACCGATGGCTGTTGAGTATAGGCCAGAGTGCTCAGTTCGTAGCCGGAAAGGTCCACTCGCGAAAACGGCTCTTTGCGCGTGTTGAAGTACAGGTAGTCAGGAGCCAGCGCCACAATCACCGATTGAGGATCATGCTGCTCCAAAAGACGATTTACCAGAGGCGAATATTCACCATCCAGGCAGTAAGCTTTTCCTTCGGCATTGAGCGCATAGTAGGTGAAAGCATCGCTGCGATCATGCGCAATGGTCGCATCGGAGGGAAGATTCAGATGTGTGCCGAGTTCGATATCCTCGGCGAGATGTGGATCAGTACGCGGCGGGGCCAGGAGTAACAGCGCCAACATCCCCACACTCCCAGTCATAACAGCAACGCTCCGCATACGAGGCCGAATTAGCCGGATTCCTGTGATCAGAGCCGCAGAGACGGCCAGTGGGAGAACACCGTCCTGCGAGGATAAGGTCATTACCTCTGCCACCGCCCATAACATGAAGAACCACAGGCGATGATCAGCGCGGCAGTAAGACAGCAGCCCGGCTGACGGAATCAGCAAGCCTAACCAGATGATCCCCTGCCAGTGATAAGTTTCTCGTATGGCTCCCAAAACCTCAAGTTCGTTGATGTCCCCATCGGTCAAAAACAGTACATTGAGCACTATCCAAAAAACACCGGGAATCCAAACGGTCTGCCAGTAGGACCAGGCTCGCGCGAGAGAGATCAAGTATATGCCGAGCAAGACACAGGCCAGCACGCCTTCTGGCTCTATCAGCACGGCTAACCCGGCAGCCCATCCTGCCCACCGCCAATGTCCGCGCTCAGCCAGTTCAAGCCCTGATAGCGTGGCAAGGATCATCAGTGCCGAAGGTGAACGATATCCTGCCCAGACAGGCCATGCGATCAACCATAGAAGTACGATGAAAATCCCTTCAAGCGAGTTCATCCCCGCGCGGCGTACCACCCAGAACACCAGCATACCGGAAAGCGCATAGGCTATCGCCATCACGACCACCGCGATCTGAGGCGCATCCTGGGGAGCAAGCACCAGCGGCAGCACAGGCAGCACGTGGATCACCAATACATCGTGTTCGCCCGCATTCATAACCAGACCATGCCCGGCCCGTAGATTTTGCGCCAAACGGTATTGCCCAAAATCCGCTTCACGGGCGTAAGTTTTCATCCAAAACCCGGCTAGAATCAGCACCAGGAAGATCACCGCGCTCAAAACGAGCGCAGTCTGTCGATCTCTATTTATCATTCGCTGTGTCCATTTATGTCAAAAAAACGCCGCCGAATTGTAACGCAGTATGGTAAAATAGTCCTATTAAATGAATTTAGGGAGACAACATGCTTTTCTCATACGAGAACGGCGTGTACACTAACAGACAGATGAATTACTACAGATCAGGCCGGAGGAGCCGATGAGAAGACTTGTCTCTTGTGCATTGATACTGAGTTTAGCGCTGGCATTCTTCATTTCCGATACGAACCATCCATCAGCCTCGGCGCAAGCCGCCATAAGTGCCCGCGTACTGGTCTGGGAAGCCACGCCCAATGATGATGGGCAGCTTGAAGTGCTCACCTCGGACGGCAACATAGAAGTAGTCGTAGACTTTCCGGCAGGCCAGTTTGCCAATGTCGCCAAGTGGTGCGGGCACGATTACTGGACCAGCAATGGACAGGCTGTTGCGGTTTACACAGGCGCCGCGCAGGGCGATATCACCATTTATCCAGTGGCAGGCGGCACACCAATCGCGTTGGGAAAGGCCAATCGTATGGCCTGTTCCGGCCCCATGTCATTCCAATTTAGCCCCAATGGTCAACGCGCCGGGTTTATCGACTATCTTCCCGAATCAATCGACCAGGAATTCCCCTATGGAAACCTGATCATTGTGGATGCAACAACAGGAGCATCCCTGGCGACCTTCGATTGGACAACCGCTTTTGCTCTCTACGATAATGCCGCCCTTATGTTGCGCTTTTATCCCGATGGTGAAGGCAACGCGACTGAAGCCGACCTCGTATGGTGGGACGGGTCTGCACAGCAAATCCTCGCCACACTTGAACCGGTTTTTCCAGTGGACCAACCTGATGTCGAATGCGGGTTGAAGAGCGGTGCTGTCGCACGGGTTGGAGATAATGTATTTGTTCTGGTTGGTCAGCGCTGCGAAACTGGCGCGGCCTCGTGGCGTCTGCTCCAGGTTCCTATGGGCGGCGGGGCAGCAACCGAGATCGCCTCAGGACAACCAGCTGGTGGTTTCTTCACTGAGAGTTTCACCACACAACTGATCCCCACCAAAGATAATTCGGGCTTCCTGATCACCATTCCCAGCGGTCTGGGTCGTAACACTGTGACACTGGCATGGGTGACGCCTGAAGGGGCCATGACTTCTCTATTGGAAGGCCAACATGTCATTGCTGACCGCTTTGGCGAGCGGTTGAGTGAAGGCCGCCACCTGCTGCTGTCGCCCGATGGCAATTCGTTGGCCTTTGTCACCTCCACTGGCGACAACATCCAGACCCTGTGGATGCTAGACATGTCAACCGTAGGCGGAGTACCTTTGAGCATCCAGGAAGAAGGCGTCAATGAGCGTATCTTCCAATACGTATGGGCCTCCAATAACCGCCTGTATTATGCCGCAGGTGCTATCGAATCAAACTCGTTGAATGTTGTCGCGCCGGGTGAAGCCCCGCAGCGTTTAGCACGCGGACGCTTCTACCGTCTTGCCGTCAACTTCGCAGGCGATAAGATCGCGGCTACCGAGTGGGTTGCCAATCCTGAGCGAGTCGGGGATGATCTGTCACGGCTGGTCGTCCTGGATACTGCCGGGAAATCTGCTACTATCAAGGACGGCGACCAAAGCCATAACGAATTCACCCCTCTGGCGATTCAGTAAAGCTGCTGGAACGAAAACAATCTGCACAGCGGGCCAGCGGTCCGCTGTGTTTGTTTCAGGAGGGCGTTGATGAAATTCCGATCCTTCGCAATTCTGCTCACGATCATCATGCTTGGTCCCATCCGAGTCGCTCAATCCCAGGACGATAGGTGGCTGGCGGTCAATGATTTTTTGTACCAGTTGCAGAACGCCGATATAGACCAGATCGCCGCCAGCGAGTTTGATCTGGTCGTGATGGATATTTCAGAGGCAGACGCAGAAGCCATACAGACACTTCACGACTCCGGCAAACTGGTGTTATGTTATATGAGCATCGGCGAGGCCGAAGACTACCGCTGGTATTGGAGCGACGACTGGGACTCGGATCCACCTGATTTTCTGGACGAAGAAAACCCTGATTGGGAAGACAACTATAAAGTTCACTATTGGGACCCTGGCTGGCAGGCGCTGTTTTTCGGCAGTGAGGAGGCCTACCTGGATCAAGTGCTGGCCCTCGGCTTCGACGGTATATATCTCGATATCATAGACGCTTATGACTACTATGAAGACCAGGGCCGGGACACCGCCGCAGAGGAGATGGTGGATTTTGTGTTGGCGCTGGCAGTTTACGCTCGTGAACGCGATCCAGATTTTGGGGTGTTCCCACAAAATGCTGAAGAACTCAGCCTGGATTTTCCTGAATATTTAGAAGCCATGACCGGAATCGGCGTCGAGGATATTTATTATGGTTACCCTGACGATGGAATCGCCTCACCCGACGACTGGACGGCAAAGCGGGAAGCTATTCTGGATCAATGGGTGGAGGCCGGGAAGCTTGTCCTGACCATAGATTACACCGATGACCCAGACCAGATCGCCGATGCTTACACGCGCAGCCGAGCGCAAGGTTATGTCCCCTACGTAGCCAACCGCGATCTGGACGCGCTAAGAATTAATCCGGGTTTTGAGCCGGACTGATTTGGGGTATAATACA
>Ga0073934_10004671_pt1 | contig 22320 bp, 14 predicted proteins | sample LarsenN4metaG_FD_76834 | JGI IMG/M metagenome (GOLD analysis project Ga0073934, IMG submission 76834) | Hot spring sediment bacterial and archeal communities from British Columbia, Canada, to study Microbial Dark Matter (Phase II) - Larsen... ...
ATTCCCTTTCGCGGCGCGAAAGGAAGCAAGCCGGTGGTGGGTTGGCCGCTGCGCACCGAGCGAGGAATCGTGCCGGTGACCGTCACCTCGATGGGCAATCCGCACTGTTCGGTCTTGGTCGACGATTTCGTCGCCCTCGACGGGGCGCGGCTGGCGAGCGAGATCGAACGTCACCCCTTGTTCCCCCATCGTACCAACGTGGAGTTTGTGAAGGTTTTGTCTCGGAAAGAGCTCGAGGTGCGCTTCTGGGAGCGCGGCGTGGGAGAGACGATGTCCTCGGGGACGGGCGCGTGCGCGGCCGCCGTCGCGGCGATCCTGAATCGGCGGACAGGGCGCAAAGTACGAGTCTGGACGTTAGGGGGCGCACTCGAGATCGAATGGCCCGCGCGCGGAGAGGTGGCCCTCACGGGCCCTGCGGAGTTGATTGCCCAGGGCACTTACCACTATCGAGCTTAGCGCGCCGTGCTTCTCATGGGCGATTCCTCACCGCGCTTTCTCCGCTTCCCCCACCATGGGCACAAAACGCACGGGCAGCAACTCCTCCTGCTTGACGCCTTGGGGCGTGCGCCGCACGCGCACCAGTTCCTGGAAGAAGCGTCCTACCGGCACGACGAGCCGACCGCCTGGGGCGAGCTGGTCGATGAGCGGCGGCGGGATATGGTCCGGCGCGGCAGTGACCATGATGGCATCAAAGGGGGCGGCCTCCGGCCACCCGCGATAGCCGTCGCCGACCCGCAAGTGGATGTTGGCGTAGCCCAGGCGCTGCAGCCGCGCGGCGGCCTCCTTGCTCAGCGGCTCGACAATCTCGATCGAATAGACCTCGCGCACTAACTCCGCCAGCACCGCCGCCTGGTAGCCCGACCCCGTGCCGACTTCGAGCACACGGTCTTGCGGCTTCAGTTCCAGCGCCTCCGTCATATAGGCCACGATGTACGGCTGCGAAATCGTCTGCCCGTGGCCAATCGGCAGAGGCTGGTCGGTGTACGCGGCGCGCCGCAGCAGGTCGGGGACAAAGAGATGTCGCTCGACCTTGCGCATCACGGCCAGGACGCGCGGGTCGCGCACGCCGCGGTCGGCAATCTGGTCGCGCACCATGCGCTCGCGCGCGGCGCGATAGTTGTCGGATTCGACGCCCGCCTGGAGGGGTCGGAGCTCGCTGCTTCGGGAAGGTCCGCACTGCAACCAGAGCATTGGCAGCAGGGCGAGGCATAGAGCGGGATGGCTGGAGCGGCGTCGCATTCGGCCTCCTGAGGGAAGGAAAGCGGACGTCAGGGGCGAACGTAGAGATAGATCTTGTGGTTGATCCCCGTGTCGGACATGACGTCCTCCGATTTCACGGCCTCCCAGCCGGGGATTTTGAAGTCGTGCGTCACCACGCGGGCACCCGGGCGGAGGTCGCGCTCGAGAATTGGTTTCAGACGCTCGTTGACGCTGGTGAGAAGATAGAGGGTGACGACGGTGGCCGGCGTAAGGTCAACCTTGTACATGTTCATGTGAAGAATCTTGGCCTTTTTTTCCAGGCCCAGTTCGCGGATCCGCGCCGTAGATTTCTTATAGAGCTCGTCATCCAGCTCGACGCCCACGGCCTCCGCCTGGAATTTCTGCGCCGCCATGATCACGATCCGCCCATCGCCCGAGCCGAGATCGTACACGCGATCGTGCTTGCCCACATGGGCGAGTCGAAGCATGGACTCCACGATGTTCTCAGGGGTGGGCACGAAAGGCGCCAGGCGGTCCTTGCGGTCTTCCTCCGTCGGCTCCGGATCCTGCCCCGCGCGGGCCAGCCAGCAGGCGCCGGCCAGCGTCATCACCAGGGCAAGTTCCAGAGCGGGGAAAATGCGCTTGTGTGTGATCATCATGCCTCTCGTCATGCCCGGAATTGTTCCAGTAGGGATTCTACAAATCTGCCCGCCAATTGTCGAGGCGCGCGCGACCATGGCACCATGGAGGAGCAGCAGGCGGTGTTTGACCTGGCCTGTTTCTGATGGTATGAAGCGCGCGCACATTGTCCGCGCCAGCAGGGAAACAGAATGACCCAACCTGCCCTCCGCAAGGAACTGACCTTGACGCCCGCGACCGCCCTGGTGGTTTCCAATATGATCGGCACGGGCATCTTTACCACGACCGGCTTTCTCGCCGGCGACCTTGGCCGCCCGGGGGTGGTGCTGGGGATCTGGCTGGTCGGCGCGCTGATGGTGTTTGCGGGCTGCCTTTCCTATTCCGAATTGGGAATCAACTTCCCCCGCTCCGGCGGCGAGTACGTTTACGTGCGCGAAGCTTGGGGACCCGCCTGGGGCTTCATGAGCGGCTGGGTTTCCTTTGTGGCCGGATTCTCGGGGCCGGTGGCCTTAAGCGCCATGGCGTTTGCCGAATACCTGAGCAGCTTTTTTCCGGCACTCCGCGTAAGCCAGGCAGGCCCGAAGGCTTTCGGCTTTCTGAACCTTGCCCCGGGGTCGCTCCTGGCCGTAGGGCTGATCGCCGGGTTGGCCATCGTCAACATTCTGGGAGTCTCGCTGGCCTCCCGGTTGCAGAGCGCTCTCAGCCTGATGACACTGGGCGTACTGGCGCTGTTCCTTGTTCTCGCGTTCGCCGTCGGCAACGGAGATTGGCAAAACCTGATGCAGGAGGCAGCGCGCACCTCGCGCCATGCCCTCGCCCCGCAGTTTGCCGCCTCGCTGGTTTTCGTGATGTTTGCCTACAGCGGCTGGAACGCGGCCACCTACGTCGTCGAGGAGATGAAAGACCCCGGGCGCACCCTGCCGCGGGCCTTGCTGGGCGGAGCGGGGCTCGTCGCGTTGTTCTACGTCGCTCTGAACGCGGCGTTCATCTATGCGCTTCCGCTCGAATCGCTGAAAGGCGTCGTGTCCGTCGGCGCCACTGCCGCCCAGGCCCTTTTCGGAGACCGGATCGGCGGCTTCTTTGTCGTGGTCATGGCGCTGGCGCTGTTGGGCTGCGTGAGTGCCATGTCGCTGGTGGGTCCCCGCGTCTATTTTGCCATGGCTCGCGACGGCTGTTTTTTCCCGGACGCTGGCCGGGTTCACCCGCGCTGGCAGACGCCGGTGCGCGCCATCCTCTATCAGTTCGTCGCTGCTTCGGTCCTCGTTTTGACCGGAACATTTGAAACTCTGATGACCTACGTCGGGTTTGCCCTCGTGCTCTTTGCCGCGCTGGCAACGGCGGGCCTCCTTCGCCTGCGGAGGCGCGCCGGATGGAAGCGACTCGCCGCGGTAAGCTGGTCCTATCCGCTCGTGCCGCTCGTCTTCATGCTGATGAGCGTATGGATGCTCGCCTACTCGCTCTCCCTTCGCCCCAGGGCCTCACTGCTGGGCTTGTTGACCATCGCGCTGGGCGGTGTGCTGTATCATCGGAAGTTCCGCAGGTCGCACCGTGTTCCCAATCAAGAATCCCATGGATGAAGTTTTTCACGGCAAGACGCAGAGTCGCACAGCCCCGGAGCGTTATCGGAAAACGCCTGCCTGGCTGGCGCGCGCGCTCCTTGTTCTTGCTTGCTCCGCATGGGCCAGCGCTGCGCTTCGCGCCGATCGAGCGCCTATCTCCTATGCGATTGACCTGCGCGAGCCGGCGACCCACCTGGCGAAAGTCACGATGGAAATCCCGGAGGCGAGGGCGGGCACGGAAATCCAATTCCCGGCCTGGAACGCCCTTTATCAAATCCGCGACTTCGTGAAGAACGTGCAGGGGCTCGAGGCGCGGTGCGACGACCAACCACTCGACCTGGTGCGGAGCGACCTCCACACCTGGAGTTCCGGCGGGCAATCCTGTTCGGCGCTGGTGGTGCGCTACGCGGTCTATCTCGTTGAAGACAGCGTCTTCTCCAGCGTTCTCGACGAAGACCACGCTTATCTGAATCCGGCGATGGTGCTGTTCTATCTGCCGCAGGAGCGCCAGCGCGCGGTCCGCGTGCGATTTCTCCTGCCGGAGAATTGGAAGCTCGCCACGTTGCTGGAGGGCCCCGGGCCGGACGGCGCGTACTCCGCCGCGAACTACGACGAACTTGCCGATAGTCCTGCCGAGGCCGGAACATTTCACGAATATCAGTACGAGCAAAAGGGGGCGCTCTACCGCATCATCGTGGACGCTCCGGCGGCAAACTTCGACTCCCACGCTTTGATCGAATCCATCAAGAAGATTACGGCGGCGGGAACCGCCCTCATGCAGGACGTTCCTTTCCGACGCTACACCTTCCTGTATCACTTCCCCCGCGACGGCGGCGGGGGCTTGGAACATCGCGACGGCGCGGCCATTCGCTTCGCGGCGGACGAGCTGCGCAGCCACTGGCTCGGCCTCGAATCGGTGACGGCGCATGAGTTCGTCCACGCCTGGAATGTGAAGCGCATTCGCCCTCAGAATCTCGAGCCCGTGGACTACGTCCGCGGCAACGATACGAGCGACCTCTGGTTTGCGGAGGGCATAACCAGCACGCTCGCGGAGTATATCCTGCTGCGCGCGTGGCTGATGTCGCGCGAGACGTTTTACGCGCGGCTCGCCGCGGAGATCAGCCGATTGCAGGATCGGCCCGCAAGAACCATCCAGAGCGTGGAAGACGCGGGCAGGGAAGCGTGGCTCGAGAAGTACCCCGAGTACCAGCGTCCGGAGCGCAGCATCTCCTACTACAACAAAGGTGAAATCCTGGGATTTCTTCTCGACCTGGCGATTCGCCAGGCCACCGGAAGCATCCATGGCCTCGACGATGTCCTCGGCCGCATGAACGACGAGTTCGCGAAGCGCGGCCGCTTCTTCACGCGGGAGGATCTGATGCGGACTTTTCTGGATCTGGCTCCCACGGGTTTTGATATCCAACAGTTCTTCCGCGATTACGTTACGGGCACGCGCGAGCTTGACTACGACACTTATCTCGCCTACGCCGGGCTGAGACTGGAGCGCGCTACCCACGAAGCCGCCTCGCTCGGCTTCTTCGCGGTGAGGAATTTCGATGGGCCGATCCTGGTTCAGTCCGTCGAGTCCGGGAGCAGCGCCGCCAAGGCGGGCCTGCAAGCCGGCGACGTGCTGCTCACAATGAATGGGAAAACCTTGCGGGCCCTCCCCCAGGATTTGCTCTCGAAATTGAAGCCCGATCGGGAAATTCGGCTTTTGGTCCGCCGCGACAGCCGCGAGCGGACGATTCGTTACCACCTCGCATCGCGCCCGCGGACGACGTACCATATCGAGGAGGTGAAAAACGCCAGTCCGGAACAGATTCGCTTGCGCGAACACTGGCTGCAGGGCAGCACCGTCCTCCCTGCCGGGACAGGAGAGCGATGATTCGCACCGTATTGGTCACCATTGTCGTTTTTGCGTACCTCGCTTTCGTCGGCGTACCCGTGCTCATCTACACCGTTTTGAGCGGCCACAGGGACACGCTCTATCGCGTGGGGATGTGGGGATGCCGCATGGCTCTGCGCCTCGCGGGCATCAAGCTGGAAATTGGCGGCCAGGAGAAAATCCCCACCGACCGGGCCGTCGTCTTCATGCCCAACCATCAGAGCATGTGCGATCCTCCGGCGGTGATTGCGAGCCTCCCGCCGGTGCGCGTCCTGCTGAAGAAATCGCTGTTTCGAGTTCCAGTGCTGGGGGCGGGCATGAAGCTGAGCGGGTTCATCCCCGTGGACCGCCAGAATCGCGAGCAGGCGATGCGGGCCGTCGAGGAAGCGGTCGTCGCCCTTCGAGCGGGGCACCCCTTCCTGGTCTATCCCGAGGGCACACGCAGTCCGGACGGGCGCTTGCTCCCCTTCAAGAAAGGCGGCTTCGTGATGGCCATCAAGGCCCAGGTGCCCATCGTGCCCATTTCGGTTTCGGGCGCCAGCAAGATTATGCGCAAAGGCGAGATGGTTATTCATCCCGGCGTGGTCCGCCTCACCTTCCACGACCCGATTCCCACCCAGGGCTTTTCCCTCCATAACCGCGGCGTCTTGATGGAACTCGTGCGTATGGCGGTGCTCTCGGGGCTGGCCGAAGACGAATGGCCGCTCGCGTATCGTCCGGCGGTACCGCCGGCGCGCGGTATCCACGGCGTTGCCACGGGCGGCCGGCACGAGGTCGCACTTGCCTACGGCTTCGCGCGCGCCGACGTGAACGGAGAATTCGTCCTCTACGAACACCCCCAGCGCGGCACCCTGCATACCTTCCCCGATGGCTCGTGGAAGCACGTCGCGCCCGACGGGACGGAAACTACGGGCACCGGCACGGAGGAGTTGAGCCGGTACCTGTCGATGACAAGAGAGCGGGGCTAGGGGGCGGATCGAGGGGAGGGAAGCTTCGCAAACCCACGGCTCACGCTGTGGGCTCCATTCTGTCGCTCTGGCCGAAGCTTTCATCCGTTTGGGGCGCAATGCCGCTTCCATTCCAGCGACGGATATAAACGAGTGTATTGCTACAGTGGGGAATCGAGAACGGGGAGAGCGAGAGACCGTCGGGTATAGTTGGACGGTGCTCGTGAAGAGCACAGTGCCGGAGACGTGGCAGCACCGAGAAATGGCGGGATAAACCAACAACCACAGGAACGAAGCCAAGATTTTATTGAAAACAAAGGACGGGGCAGCGGGAGAATGCCGAATTCTGATTGCCCAAGACCGGAGGGGGGCGACATAGTGTCCGACTCCTCCGGAGCGGGCCAGGCGTTCACCGAAAGACGCAACTGCGAAGGTCCTTCGTCGTCCCAAGGATCGGGACTCCTCAGGATGACAGCGAGGGGCAGGCGTTACACACTCCGGCGGCGGGACTCCTCAGGATGACCACCCCGGAAGGACATCAGGTTTCCGAGCCGGCCTTCTCTACGAGCTTGCTCAGCTTGCGAAGCGTGGCGTGCATTTCCGGCAGACGCGTATAGATCGCCGCGCACTTCAGCCACAGGACGTTATCCATGGCGGGGTAGCCGGAGATGATCTTGTTCGGCCCGACGTCACTGGGGATTCCGGACTGCGCGGTGGCGATGACGTTATCGCCGATGCTGAGGTGGCCGGCGACGCCGACTTGTCCGGCGAGCACGACGTCTTTGCCGATCTTGCTGCTTCCGGCGAGTCCGACCTGCCCGCACAGCAACGTGTTCTCCCCGACGTCGCAACCGTGCCCGACCTGGACGAGGTTGTCCACCTTCACACCGCGGCGTAGGCGCGATTCGCCGACGCTGGCGCGATCCACGCAGGCGTTGGACTGCACCTCAACGTTGTCCTCGATGACGAGCGTGCCCGCTTGCACGATCTTGTAGTAAGAGCCATCCGCCTGCTTGGCGAAGCCGAAGCCATCGCCGCCCACCACCGCCCCGTTTTGCAGAATCACGTCGTTGCCAATCACGACTCCCTCGCGGACCACGGCGTGGGAGTGGGCGAAGAAGCGGTGGCCGATCTTCGCGCCGCGATAGATGACCGCGAAGCTTTTGAGGACACAGTCGTCGCCGATTTCGACGCCCTCCTCGATGACCACGTAAGGGCCGACGCTGGGATTGCGGCCGAGCTTTGCCGAGGGTGCGATCACGGCGGTGGGATGAATGCCACGAGGGGGACGATACGGCGGGTGGAAGATTTCGAGCGCCCGCGCGAACGTCAGGTAAGGATTGTCGGACCGCAATACGGTGCGGCCTTCCGTCTTGACGTCCTGGCCGACGATCACGGCCGCCGCGTGCGTCGTCTTGAGCTTGCGGAAGTACTTGGGATTGGACAAGAAGCTGAGTTCGCTCGGACCGGCTTCATCCAGTCCGGCCACGTCCGTGATCTCCAAGTCCGCCGATCCTTCCAGCGAGCAACCCAGTTGTGATGCCAGTTCCCCTAGTTTCATAGGTTGGTTCCTTTCAGCAGACTCCTTCGACCCGATTCGGCCACGTCTTCGGTTTCTTCACGAGCCCCAGCCTAACAGCGTCAGGGAAGGTCTGGCAATCAGCAGTACGGAAGTCACGGTACGAGGGCGTCATTGTCCGCCTGCGTGGTTTTCGGCGAAACTCTCGTCCAGCCATGAGGCCTTCCCCGTGCCTCGCGGGTTGGGCCCGGCGCCGCAAGGGATGCGAGTGGGGCGCAAGAGCCGTCCTGCTTGCATGCGGCCGTAACGGTCAAGGAGAGTGCGCACGCCGCAAGGGCGGGCACTCCGCTGGAGAGGGGCGAAGGATGATGCCGTGCGGGCGGCTTGCTTCGCTCGACTCCAGACCGGGGACGCTGGCGACGCTCGGGCCCAACCCGTTCTCCTACGGCCCTTGCATGGCAGAGGGTTTCGAGATAATCTCTCTCGCGCACGAGCGCAGGGAAAGCGAGAATCCTATGCAGTATCTTCGGACCGGCGGCCGCATTCCTATCGAACTCCCGCTGGAGATTCGCTGGAAAGCGCGGGATGGCAAGCTCCAGCGAGCGGAAGGGAAAACCGCCAGCATTAGCGCGAATGGCGTGCTCATGACCGTGCCCGTCAAGCTGCCTCCCCACACTCCGATCACCATCGCCGTGAACTTGCCCGTCGAGTTCACGAAGGTGCCGCTGCAAATCCTGTGTCAGGGGCGGGTGGTGCGCCAGTCGGCCAAGGTTTCCGGATTGCGCGCCGTCATCGATAACTACAAGTTGCGGCCGGTGCGCCACGCTGCATAGGAGCTTTTCACCCGCGCACGCGCCGGGTGATGCGGCGCACTGTGCGGGCTTGGACGAGGCTCGAGACCGTGAGCCTGCGGGTCCATTGAGATCTCGGATAAACCATTACGGGCCGCCTTGGGAGCCTTGAAGAAGAAAATTCGTATTCTGATTGCCGACCAGGAGGGCGTGTTCCGCCTGGGGTTGAGAAAGCTCTTCGGGATTGAGGACGACATGCAGGTGGTCGCCCAGGCCGACAGCGCATCCCAGGTTCCCGGCCTCGCCGAAAAGTTCAAACCCGATCTCCTCTATCTCCAGGCGGAGATGCTCGGGAAAGATCCGGCCGAGTTCATTGCGCGGCTGCGCCACAAGTGGGCGGGAGGGAAACTCATCGTTGTGACCCCTGCTGCGCTCGGTGGCGATGGTGAACGCTGGGTCAAGGCTGGCGCCGCCGGCGTCATCTCGCGCTCAACGGATCCGGAGCTGTATGTCAAGAGCGCCCGCAAGGTGATGCGCAACCAGCTCTGGGTGCCGAAGACCAAGCCTGGGGCTCCCGCGGAACCCCCTAAGCCCGCCCCCACTGGCCCGCCGCGGCCCGTGGATACCCTGACGCGGCGCGAGAAGTCGATCATCGCCTGCCTGGTGCAAGGCTGGCGGAACCGCGAGATTGCCCAGAACTTACACATCACGGAGCAGACTGTGAAGAACCATCTGCGGGCCGTCTACGACAAGGTGGGGGTCTCCGACCGCCTGGAACTCGCCCTTTACGCCATTCACCAAAAGCTGGAACTTCCCCCGCCTCCCCCCGCAGCCGCGCCGTAGGGATTGCCCACGAACAGAAGCCTGGGATTCATTCCCCGCTCGGGAACAGGCGGATTTGGCGGGACTCTTCGCGAGGCTTGCGGGGTGGGCGCTTGGCACGCTGCGCAGCGCGCCGAGCGCTTTCATCAGAGATCACTCCCAGGACTTCCACCGATCCTAACGCGTTGCGTGGCACAAAGATACGGAGATTGTTCGCGTAGAAATCCGGGGGCGTAATCATGAACCCCGCCGGCTCAACCTCGAGCAGGTTGTTGGGGAGCAGCCCCTCCATGACCTCGTTATCCTTGAAAGTCATACGGACCCAGACGCCACTGATACGCGGCCGCGTGTTGAAGATTTTGCGCTCCTGGCGGTTGGGATCACCCTCGAAGTCACGAACGAAGTAGACCCCCTTGATCGTATCGAGCGGGATGGTGGTGAAACGACCTTCGCGGTCAAGGACTTCCGCGCCGTCTGGGCCCAAAAATGAGCCGGATTCGACGTACCCCTTCACCAAACCGCCATCCAGTTGCCGGACAACCACTTTCTTGCGGGTGGAGGACGAACTGGCCGCTCCCAAGGGCATTGGACTCACTTTTCCTACAACACCAAAATTACGGCTTGGAGGCCGCAACTCGCTTGTGTTAGTATAAGTTGCGAGTTGGACCTGTCAAGTAGCTCGAGGCAGGCGTCGGAGCGCCTTCTTGAGAATCGGAGCTAACTTTCTGAAACAACACGACTTATGTGAAGCGTGCGGAGCCGAACTGGCCCTGCGTGGGGCGCCCTCGGACAAGCGGCCTAGTCGAGCGCGCGTCTGCCCGATGCCTGCTTGCCGGCTACGGTGCTCAAAGGGCTAGCTCATGGCGGGACAAAGCCACAGGCCGAGAGACCGGCAGCAATTCACGGCCCGCAGTCGCCCACACCTCCCCGCAAACGGGCCGCCGGGGCCGCGTGCTGTGGCGGTGGCAGCTTCTTTGCCCGCCGAATTGCGGAACTTCCTCGAATACGTGCGCGTGGAAAAGGGCCTGGCGACGAACAGCGTGCTGAGCTACCGGCGCGATCTGGTGGAGTTTGCAGAGTTCCTGCGCAAAGCAGGCCGGCAGCCCGTGACAACAACCCGCGACGATCTTCGCAACTTCCTGACCTCGCTCTATCAGCGCGGGCTGGCGGCGCGTTCGGTGGCGAGGCACCTCGTCTCCCTCCGCAATTTCTTTCGATTCCTGATGAAAGAGGGCCGGATCAGCCACGACCCCACGGCGGAAATCGACGCCCCGCGGGTCGGCCTCCGGCTGCCCAAATATTTGGCCCCTTCTGAAGTCGACGCGCTGCTCGCTCAGCCGGATGTCTCGACCCCGCGAGGATTGCGGGACAAGGCAATGCTTGAACTGCTCTATGCCACCGGCCTGCGTGTCAGTGAACTCATCAGCCTGTCCTGGGAAGATTTCGAGGTGAATCTGGGGATTGTCCGTTGTCGGGGTAAAGGGAGCAAAGAGCGGCTCATCCCGGTGGGCAAGGCTGCGCTGCGCGCCGTCGAGACTTACGTCCGGCAAGCGCGGCCGGCGCTAGCCAAAGGCAACGGCAGCCCCTACCTTTTTCTGAACCACCGGGGTGAAGGGCTCTCGCGGGTGGCTTTGTGGATGCTCATTCGCCAGTACGGGCGCAAGGCGGGGATAGCCACGCCGCTCACACCGCATGTGCTGCGCCATTCCTTCGCCACGCACCTGCTCGAACGTGGCGCCGATTTGCGCTCGATTCAGCTCATGCTCGGGCACAGCGACATTTCCACGACCCAGATTTACACCCACGTGGTGAAAGAGCGATTGAAGCAGGTCTATCAAAAGCACCACCCGAGAGCCTAAGGTACAAGTTGGTGGGTACAGGGGGAGAGGGAGAAGTGGAGCGGAAAGTTGAATTGGGCAGCCGGGGTTATCAAGAAAGGAACCGCCAAAGGCGGATGAGGATTCGTGAATTCCAATAAGGGCGCGCAGTTGAGGAACGGAGGCCGGAGGTGGCGGCGGTTCCCTGTACCCTGTCCCCTATTCCTCATAACCTAAAATGACCGACTACAACTTCCTGATGGAAACGCGGCTTTCACCCGAGCAGTTTCAGGTCGTGAATCACCTGAGCCGTGTGGCCGCCAGTCAGGGGTTAAACCTATTTCTGGTGGGCGGCGCGGTGCGCGACCTCACCTACGGCCAGCAGATCATTCGCGATCTGGATTTCGTCGTCGAAGGGAAGCCCGAGAAGATTCTGCGTCCACTGGAGGCCACGCCACGTCCGGGGGTCGAGGCCGCGCCGTTCCACGTAGCCTCCGAGCACCACGATTCCCATTTTCATTCGGTGGAGGTGGTCTTCAGCAACGGCGTGCGCGCTGAGATTGCGCAGGCACGGGTCGAGCACTACGACCGGCCGGGAAAGAAACCCACCGTCGAACCGGCCACCATTTTTGAGGACCTGCGCCGACGAGATTTTTCTGTCAATGCCATGGCCATTTCGCTTCATCCCAATTCCCGGGGGTTGCTGCTCGATCCGACCAACGGCGCGGCCGACATCGAGCGACGCGAACTGCGGGCCATGCATAGCCGGAGCTTTTCGGAAGACCCGACGCGCATTTACCGCCTGATCCGGCTGGGGCTGCGTCTCGACTTCAAACCGGAAGCGCGGACCGAGACGTGGTTCAACAATGCCCTCGAACACCGCGCCTGGGAGCGGCTCGATGCCGAACAACAGGGGAGGGAACTGCGCGCCATCTTGCGGGAAGAGAATCCCGGACGCGTCCTCAAGGTGCTATCTGAACGGGGTTTGCTGGGAGGGCTGGATCGGAAGCTGGCATCGGCGCGGCTACCCTACGATCATTTTGCCAAGGTTCGATCGGTCGTCGACAGCCTTCCGGGCGCGGACGCCTTTTTCCTGAATTTTCAAACCCTGGTCTCCAAACTGGCGAGCGCGCAGAAAGCCCGCCTTGCCCAGAAGATCATCCGGGACCGCCCGGGGGTGAAGACAGCGCTCGGAATGGAAAGCGCCGCGAAGAAACTGGCTCGCGCCGTGGCAAGTCCCAAGGCCAGTCTGCCCAGCCAGGTCTTCACATTGCTGGACGGCCAGCCGCAGTATCTGCTCCTCTTCTTGCTCGCCAACTATCCGCAGGCCAAACTACAGAATCGCGTGAAGAGCTTCCTCTTCAAGTTCCCGGGGGTGCGCGCCAAGCTGCCGCGCGCCGAGTTGTTGACACTGGGGCTGGAGGCGGGACAAAAGTTCGAAAAGATTTTTCACCAACTCTTCCTTGACGAACTGGATGGGAAGATCAAAACCCACCCGCAGTTGCTGAAAGAGTTCCGCGCCTTGGCGGGGATCAAGGAACCGGAACCCAAGCCCGCCAAGCCCCACGCGCAGAAGCGCGAAGCCGTCGAAGAAAGTAGGGAACCGAAATCGGCCAAGGGGAAACCCGCGAAGGCGGCGCCACCCGTCAAGCCAACCCAGCCTAAGACCGCCAAAGCCGCCTCGCGAAAAAGCGGCAAGAAGAAGCGCAGCATGCCGTTCGCCGGCCCCGGCAGACAGAAACGCTGAGAAGGCGCCCCAGGGTCACGCCAAGGCGCGACGCCGCCAGGACACTTCCGGCGGAAGCCGTTTTGTTCGCCTTGCAGCTTTGTCCCCCTGCGCGAGACCCTCTCCGTCGATTTCTGCTAGAATGCCTGGGATGTCTTCCCAGGGTTTTGTCCACTTACATCTCCACACGGACTACAGCCTGCTCGACGGGGCGTGCGAGATCTCCAAGCTGATGGACCGCGCGGCAGAACTGAAGATGCCCGCCATGGCCATCACCGACCACGGGAACCTCTTTGGCGCCATCAAGTTCTACAACGCCGCGCAGAGGCGGAACATCAAGCCCATCATTGGCTGCGAGGTCTATGTGGCGCCGGCGAGCCGCTTCGATCGCACCTCCGACGCCGACCGGCCCAACCACCTGGTCCTGCTTTGCGAGAACGAGCGGGGGTATCGGAATCTGGTCAAGCTCGCTTCCGCGGCTTACCTGGAAGGCTACTACTACAAGCCGCGCATCGATAAAGACCTGCTGGCGCGCCATGCGGACGGACTGATTGCGTTTTCCGCCTGTCTGAAGGGCGAGGTCGCTGCGGCATTGACTGCGGGCCGCTATGAAACGGCGCGGCAGGCGGCCTACGATCTGCGCGACATCTTTGGCAAAGGCAACTTCTTTCTCGAATTGCAGGACCAGGGCCTTGCCGAAGAGAAGCGCATCAATCCGCTGCTTGTTCAGATGTCGCGCGAGACGGGCATTCCCCTGGTTGTCACCAACGATTGCCACTATCTGAGGCAAGAGGATGCGCGCGCACAAGAAGTCCTGATGTGCATCCAGACCGGCAAGACGCTGAGCGACACGAACCGGATGCGGTTCGCCACCGACCAGTTCTATTTCAAGAGCTATGAAGAGATGCGGACGCTCTTCGGCGAGGTCCCCGACGCCTTGCACCGCACCGTGGAGATTGCCGCGCGCTGCAACCTTCATCTGGAAAAGAAGCAGCACGTTTTCCCGCACTTCGAGGTCCCCCCGGGCGAATCGCTGGACAGCTTTCTCGAGAAGGTGACGCGGCAGGGCTTCGACGCGCGCCGCGCCAAGCTCGAGCGCTTGCGGGCCGAAGGCCGGCTGCGCCATCCCCTCGCGGCCTATGAGGAACGCCTGGAGAGAGAAATTGCGCTGATCAAGGAGATGCGCTTCGCGGGCTATTTCCTGATCGTGTGGGATTTCATCCGCTTCGCGCGCGACCGCTGCATCCCCGTCGGACCGGGCCGCGGCTCGGCGGCGGGCAGCTTGGTTTCCTACTCACTTCGCATCACGGATATTGATCCCTTGCAAAACGATTTGCTGTTCGAACGCTTCCTCAACCCGGAGCGCATTTCGTTCCCCGACATTGATATTGACTTCTGCATGCGGCGGCGGGGTGAAGTGATTAACTACGTGACGGAACGCTATGGGCGCGACAACGTCAGCCAGATCATCACCTTCGGCACGATGGGCGCCAAGGCCGTGATTCGCGATGCGGCCCGCGTCATGGACATTCCCTTCGCCGATGCCGACCGCATCGCCAAGCTCGTTCCCAACATCCTCAACATCAGTCTCGCAGAGGCCATCGCCCAATCCGCCGAATTGCGGCAGGCGCGCGATCGCGACCCCCGCGTGGCCGAACTGCTGAGCGTCGCCGAGCGGCTGGAGGGCTTCGCGCGCCACGCCTCGACGCATGCCGCCGGAGTCGTCATCTCGCCCCAGCCGCTCCAGGAAATCGTTCCCCTCTACAAGAGCAACAAAGATGAAATCACCACGCAGTACGCGATGGACGACCTGGAAAAGATCGGCCTGCTCAAGATGGATTTCCTGGGGCTGACTACCCTGACGGTGATTGACGACTGTCTGCGCCTGATTGAGGCCACGCACGGCCGGACGCTGGATCTCGACAGCCTGCCCCTCGATGACGCCAAGACCTACGAGTTGCTCGGTAAGGGCCTCACCGCCGGCATCTTCCAGTTTGAAAGCCGGGGTATGACGGACATCCTGCGAGGCGCCAGGCCCAATCGCCTGGCCGACCTCACCGCCCTCAACGCCCTTTATCGCCCCGGCCCCATCCAGGGCGGCATGATTGACGACTTCATCGCCCGCAAGACAGGGAAGAAGCGAGTGAGCTACGACCTGCCGCAACTGCACGACATTTTGGAAGAAACCTATGGCGTGATTGTCTATCAGGAACAGGTGATGCAAATCGCGGCGAAAGTGGCGGGCTTCACGCTGGGTGAAGCCGACGTCCTGCGCCGCGCGATGGGCAAGAAGAATCTGGAAGAGATGGTCGCGATGCGCGAGAAGTTTATCGCCGGTTGCCAGAAAAACGGGGTGCTGACGGCCAAGGCGCGGAAACTCTTTGACCTCGTCGAGCAATTCGCCGGCTACGGGTTCAACAAGTCGCACTCGGCCGCCTACGCCCTGATCGCCTATCAAACGGCCTATCTCAAGGCGCATTACCCGGTCGAATTCATGGCAGCGTTACTCAGCTCGGAAGTCGGCAACCAGGAGAAGCTGACGCATTACCTGAACGAATGCCGCGACATGGGAATCAAAATTCTTCCCCCGGACGTGAATACCAGCGATCTGGCCTTCACGCCCTCCGGCGAGAGCATCCGCTTCGGTCTGACCGCCATCAAGAACGTCGGCGAAGCCGCGATTGATTCTCTGTTGACCGCGCGCAGGAAACTGGGGCGTTTTGATAACCTCTTCCAATTCTGCGAAAATGTGGACCTCCGGTTGCTGAACAAGCGCGTCATTGAGAGCCTGATCAAGGCCGGAGCACTGGACTCGCTGGGCGCGCGACGTTCGCAGATGATGGCCGCGGTCGACCGCGCCATGGAGCTGGGCGCCAAGCGCCAGCGCGAGGCGGCGAGCGGGCAAGCCGGCCTTCTCCTCGGGGGAGAGGAAGCCGCGCCGATTGTTTCCATACCCTTGCCCGACATCCCCGAGTGGAGCGAGGCCGAGCGCCTTGCCGGCGAGAAGGAAGTTCTGGGATTCTTCGTGACGGGTCATCCGCTGGAGAAATACGCCGACCTTATCGCGAGCCTGGCACGCACCGACAGCACCTCGGTGGAATCGTTGGAGAACGAAGCGCCCGTCACCTTGGCCGGGATTCTGGTGGGCCTGAAAGTGCGCCCCAGCAAGAAGGGCGATCTCTGGGCGGCGGCGCAGCTCGAAGATATGCGGGGATCGGTCGACCTGCTGGTCTTCCCGCAGGCCTATCAGCAGTTGCAGGGAGTCTTGAAGCCGGACGCCGCGTTGTTGATCAAAGGCCGGGTGCGCATCGAGGAAAACGCCCGGCCCAAGGTCGTGGTGAGCGAAGCACGGCGGCTCGAAAGCATCAGCAACGGGGCCAAGCCGGAGTTGTTGATCCGCGTGAACCTCGCCGCGGGTGCTGGGAATGCGCTGGAGGAAATCGAGAAGCTCCTCGCGGCGTCCCCGGGCGAGAATCCGGTGCTGTTTGAGCTGACGCGGCCAGGAGATTTTCGAGTGCGCCTGCGGCCGCGCAAGGCGCGCTGCGTGAGCCCGGAAGCCGGCCTGCTCGCGAAGCTCCGCCAGATTTGCGCTGAGGAGCCGGTTTTGATCCAGAAAGCGGGAGTCGAAAATCAGGGGTAGGAAGTCGGAGCGGGTCCCTGCCCCCTTTGACCTATGGCCGAAACGCACGGACAAACCGCAGTCATCCGGGAGCTGGAAAAGCAGATCGCCGAACTCGCAAAGGACACCACCTCGGAAGCCGTCCGGGAAGAGGTCGAGCGGTTGCAGGTGCAACTGGAGGCGCTCCGGCGGTCGCAGGGCGGGGCGCCCAAGGATGCCTGGGACCGTGTGCTGATGGCCCGCCATCCCCAACGGCCCTATACGCTGGATTATATCCAGTTGCTTTTTACGGACTTTACCGAATTGCACGGCGACCGCCGTTTCGCTGACGATCCTGCTATCGTCTGCGGGTTGGCCCGGTTTGAGGGCCGGGCCGTGATGGTCGTCGGCCACCAGAAGGGGCGTGATACCAAGCAGAAGCTCTTCCGGAACTTCGGCATGCCCAAGCCGGAGGGCTATCGCAAGGCACTGCGCGGGATGCAACTCGCGGCCAAGTTCCGCGTGCCGATCATCAGCATGATTGATACGCCCGGCGCCTACCCCGGCATCGGCGCCGAAGAGCGTGGCCAGGCGGAGGCCATCGCTTACAACTTGAAGGAAATCCCCAAGCTGTCTGTGCCCATCGTGGTTGTTGTTCATGGCGAGGGCGGGAGTGGCGGCGCACTGGCGATTGCCGTCGGCGATAAGGTCCTGATGCTGGAGAATGCCACTTACTCCGTGATTTCTCCGGAGAGCTGCTCGTCGATTCTGTGGCGGGATTGGGATCACAAGCAGGATGCCGCGCGCGTCCTGAAGCTTACCGCGCAGGACCTCTACGGGTTCGGGATCGTGGATTCGATTGTGCCGGAGCCACCCGGCGGCGCGCATGAGGACCCGGCCTACGCCGCGGCGCTGCTACGCCCGCAGCTCGAAGCTTCCCTGCGCGAACTTGAAACGCTTTCAGAAGCTGACCTCCTGCGCCGGCGCCATGAGAAACTCCGCAAACTCGCTACCTTCGTCAGGGAACGCTGAATAGCCTGACCTCGTTTCGCCACTTGAACACGTTATCCCGCGCATGACTTGATACATTCGTCGAATCTTTCCCTTGACAAACGTCAGTTTTGGTGGATAGACTCCATAATGAACTGAAAGCGCTTGAAAGGAAGCGGCGCTTGACAGTAGTTGTTGCTGCGGAAGTTCCTCGCGACTGACAGATCTTTCCCTGGTGCGTTTGCTGCTTCGAGACTCGGTGTCACTCCGAGCCTTCTTCGTCGGGATAAAGGGACCTTAACAAGGAGGTAGTTATGCGAAGGAGCACCATGGTTGGGCTCCTAGCCCAACTGCTCTTCACGGGGATTCTCTGGGCGCAGTCGGACCGCGGCGCCATCACGGGCACCGTGACCGACCCGACCGGAGGGGTTGTCCCAGAAGTTCAAGTTACGGCCACCAACGTGGACACCAAAGTCCAATACTCGGCAACAACCAATGACATCGGGCTATATCACATTCTCAACGTGCCGATTGGCCGATACTCGGTTTCATTCAGCAAACAAGGATTCAAAGCGCACGAACGCAGTGGCATCACCGTTGGAGTTGCACAAGTTGTTCGCCTGGATGCCATGCTGCAGGTCGGCGCGGTGACTGAAACGGTCACGGTCACGGCGGAGGCCAGCCTCCTGCAGACGGAGCAAACCCAAGTCGGGTCTCATATGCGGAGCCAAATCGTAACCGACCTGCCGCTCTCCATCAGCGGCGGCCGGGCTCTGGAGCAGTTTGCTTACGCGATCGTTCCCACTGTTGAGGGCGACAACTGGACGTCGCATATCGCCGGGAGCCTGGCCTTCACCAAGGAAGTGCTGATCGACGGGACTTCCGCGGTGGTTCAGATCGGCGGCCACATCGGCGAATCCAGCCCCACCATGGAAGCCATCGAGGAGTTCAAGGTCGAAACCAGCGGCGTCCGCGCCGAAGACGGACGTTCGGGCGGCGGGGTGTTCAAATTCAACCTGAAGTCGGGCACAAACGACTTCCACGGCAGCGTCTTCGGCTTCGTGCGGAACGAAGCGATTAACGCCAACACCTGGCAAAACAACTTCGCAGGAAAGAAGCGGGATTTGGACCGCCAGCAAATTTACGGCTTCAGCGCCGGCGGCCCGATTCGCAAGAACAAGACCTTCGCTTTCGGAGCCTTCGAGAAGTACATGCAGGAGCGGTTTGTGCTCGGCGAGTACAACAAGACCGTTCCGATCGATGATTTCCTGGAAGGCGACTTCAGCGCGCTGCTCGATACGGGCAACATCCTGGGATACGATCGGCTGGGACGTCCGGTGTATTCAGGGATGATTTACGACCCTGCTACGCAACGCACGGTCACGGCGGGTGAGATTGATCCCGTCACCGGCCTGGTGGCGCAGCGAAGCGGCATGGTACGGGAGGCCTTCGGCTTCGATCCGATCACCGGCCTACCGACCGCCTCGGCCAACGTCATTCCGACGGACCGATTCAGCAATGTATCGAGCTTGATCGTGGACATCTTCCGGAACCAGTATCGACCGATGCGTCCCGGGTTGATCAACAACAGCGCTCTCACCCGGCACAACGACCCGTGGTTCCACCAAACCCAGCTCACCTTCAAGGTGGACCACAATTTCACCGAGAAGAACCGGCTGAGCGGCCACTTCGTTTGGACGGAGCGGCCGCGCATCCTGGTGGATCAGGGCGGCATCTGGGATCGCCAAGATCCGGGCAAGGCCGGGGGCCCTCTGGCCAACTCGCGCAAGCAAGAGGTAACCAGTCGCCGGTTCGCCTTAAACCATACCTACTCGATCTCTCCCACCATGCTCAACGTCGCCAGCTTCACCTACGGGCGCTATCGCAACCCCAGTTACACCGAAGCGTCGAAGCAGCGAGACTGGCCCGCGTACCTTGGTTTCGGCGAAACGGGCGCGCGCAACTTCCCGGTGATCGAGTTCGGACGCGCCATCAACGGGGTGTGGACGGAGCGGATCGGCGCCCATTGGTCCGATTACTACGTCTCCAACGTCTACATCCTGAACGAAACGCTGACGTGGACGAAGGGGCGTCACACCATGAAATTCGGGGCGGAAGCTCGCTTTATGCAACTGAGCAGCCACGCCTCCACTCCGTGGTTGAGCTTCAACTTCGACCCCAACCAAACCGGTGCTCCCGGGGAACCCTGGAAGGACAATGTGGGTTTCGGGTTTGCCAGCTTCCTCCTGGGGGCCGTCAACAGTGCCAGCCAGCAGACGCCTTGGGATCTTTATGGACGGCGGAAGGCTTACTCGTTCTTCGCCCAGGATGATTTCAAAATCAATCCCAAGCTGACGATGACCTTGGACCTGCGTTGGGAGGTCACAGCTCCCTACCACGAGAAATACGGTCAGTGGGCCAACTTCGATAAGCAAGCCATTAGCCAGTCATTTGGCATTCCCGGAACCTTGCGCTTTGCCCAGAGTGGCAAGGACAGCTTCGAAACCGAACGCGACTGGAAGGAGTTCGGGCCGCACATTGGCATCGCATACCAGATCACGCCGCGCACCGTGCTTCGCGGAGCTTACGGGATTTTCTTTTCTCCCATCGGACTGAACTACTGGTTCGGCGTTCCCTATGGCTTCGCGCCGGGCTTCCGCGGAGTCAACCGGGTACTCGGGACGGCGGATCTCAGCCCGGCATTCAACTGGGACGACGGCTACCCGGGCGTCTATGAGCCACCCACGAAGGACCCCGACTTCACCCAGTGGGGGATGGTCACCATCCATCCCCGCAGCCTGTTCGCGGGCTACACGCACAACTGGAATCTGGGCGTTGAATTTGAGGTGAGTAAGGACGCGCGCCTGGACTTCATGTATATGGGCAATATCGGCCGGCGGCTGCAAAGCGGGGATCTGGAGCGCAATCAACCCAATATTCAGGACCTGTCTCGGCTGATCAATTCCTGGCACGAGTGGGATGCGGTTTGGGACGAGGCATCGGCCGCCGCCGCCGGTGTCCCTTATCCGTATCCGGGCTTCGGTTCGTACGCCTTCGCGGCGTTGCTACCTTACCCGCAGCTCTGGCAAAACTGGGTTTGGGGAGGCCCGCTGCTCCACGTCGGTTCGCCTCTCGGCAAGTCCGACTATAACTCGTTCCATGTTGCCCTCACGAAGCGTGCGGCTCGCGGCCTGGCAGCCCAGGTCAACTACACTCTCTCCTCCTCGCACGGCAACATCCAGAACTACCTGGGTGGGTTCCAGGAGATTTGGTGGGCTGGGCCGCTCCAGGACGTCACCAAGCTCGAAGAGGAAGCCAAGGCGCCTCTGTTCTACGACCAGCGGCACGTCTTCAAGGGGTATGTTGCCTATAACCTGCCGTTTGGGAAGGGCCAGCGCTTCCTTTCCACTGCCGGTGGCCCGCTCAATGCCCTGGTAGGGGGCTGGCTGCTGGCCAGCAGCTTCCGCTACAACACGGGGTCTCCCATCGCCGTTTACTCCAACCGCTGGTATCCGGGATGGGAGGGGATTTACGCGGTGCGGAACCCCAATGGGGACTACAGCCGGAAGTTCCGGGAGGAGAACTTCGACTTTGCCAACCCCAGTGCCTCCGGCAACCTCTTCTTCGATCCGAACAACTTCTCTAATCCCGCTTACGGGGAGCTCGGCACCGTCCCCATGTTCCGCAGCGACTTCCGCGGGTTCGGCTGGGCGGAAGAGCACATCGGAATCTTCAAGAACTTCCGTTTCGGGCCCGATGAACGCTTCCGCCTCCAGTTCCGATTCGAGTTCATCAACGCGTTCAACCGGCACCACTTCTCCAATCCCGACACCAACATCGGCAACGCGGGCCCCGAGGGCACGTTCGGCAAGGTCATTAACCTTACCGGCTCACCGCGCGAAGGGCAGTTTGGCATGCGGTTCGAGTGGTAAGAGCGAGTCTTGATCTGTTTAGGGGCGGGTTTGCGGACCCGCCCCGCTTTTTTCCTGCCGTGCTATAGTGTGCGCGGGAGGGAGGACCTGCCTTCGTTGCGGCGCGTGACCATCTCACCGGCCAAGCTCGTCCTGGCGTTTTTTCTGGCTTTCGCGGCGCGCCCACTAATAGCGCAGAACGGTTTTGAACGAGCCGAAGCGCTGCTGCGGCAAGGGAGACTCGCCGAGGCCGAGGCCGTGTTCGCCAAGATCGGGGCAGGTGACCCGCGTTACCTCGATGCGCGCCTGCGCCTGGGAACGATCTTCTATTCCACGGGCCGTCCCGCCCAGGCCGAAAAGTGTTTCCAGGAGTACCTGCAGGCGCGAGCAACGGCTGAGGCTTACACGTTGCTGGCCGGGGCGCAGTTCAACCAGAAGAGGCTCGAGGCGGCGTACGCCTCGGCGAAGCAGGCGCTCCAACTCGATTCCCAATACGCCAAGGCCTACACCGCCATCGGGATGATTTATACGGAACTCAAGGATTGGCCGGACGCCGATGCGGCGTTTCGCGAAGCCTTGCGACTCGATGCCCAGGACTCCAGCACGTGGTTTCTTCACGGCCGCTCCTATTTTCTACGGAACGAATTCGCCAAGGCGCGCGAGGCGTTTGAGGCCGCGCTCAGGCTCAGCCCTCAGAGTGTCCGGGCCTGCCTGAATCTGGGGCTGACCCTGGACTTGCTGGGGGAGACGGTGGCGGCGGAAATGGCCTTCTTGCGAGGCGTGGAGGCCAATCGCCGCGCGCCCCGCCCCGAAGCGCGCATGCCGATTGCCTACGGACAGTTTCTCTTCAAGCTCAGCCGGTTCGAGGAGAGCCGAAAACAATTCGAGGAAGCTCTGCGAATGGATCGGGGGAACG
>Ga0073934_10004672_pt1 | contig 22318 bp, 24 predicted proteins | sample LarsenN4metaG_FD_76834 | JGI IMG/M metagenome (GOLD analysis project Ga0073934, IMG submission 76834) | Hot spring sediment bacterial and archeal communities from British Columbia, Canada, to study Microbial Dark Matter (Phase II) - Larsen... ...
GATGCCGTTTTCGTTGCAGTTCTCTTTTCGTTGCGGGTTCATTTCTTGATGCCGTTTTCGTTGCAGTTCTCTTTTCGTTGCGGGTTCATTTCTTGATGCCGTTTTCGTTGCAGTTCTCTTTTCGTTGCGAGCTTCATTTAGTTAGTTCGCCATACAGCTCCGGCCGGCGGTCACGGAAAAACTGCCATACATTGCGCACTTCGCGAATCATGTCCAAATCCAAATCTGCCACGATGACCTCGTCTTGGTTGCGGCTGCCTTCGGCGAGAATTTTGCCGCGGGGGTTGCAGAAGTAGCTGCTGCCATAAAACTCGCCGATGTCCCACGGCTTTTCGGTGCCGACGCGGTTGATGGCGCCGACGAAATATTGATTCGCCACGGCGTGCGCCGGCTGCTCGAGTTTCCAAAGATATTCGGAAAGGCCGGCGACGGTAGCGGAGGGATTGAAAACAATCTCGGCGCCGTTGAGGCCGAGGGCGCGCGCGCCTTCAGGGAAGTGGCGGTCGTAGCAAATGTAGACGCCAATGCGGCCGAACGTCGTTTCAAAAACCGGATAGCCGAGATTGCCGGGCTTGAAATAAAATTTCTCCCAAAAACCGGGATGGCAATGCGGGATGTGGGTCTTGCGATATTTGCCGAGATACTCGCCGGTTTCGCTGATCACCGCGGCGGTATTGTAAAACACGCCGGTCATGTCTTCTTCGTAAATCGGTACGACGATGACCATGCCATGCTTGCGCGCCACCTGGCGCATCAGCTTGACGGTCGGGCCGTCGGGAATGCGTTCGGCGGTGTTGTACCACTTCACTTGTTCTTCGGCGCAGAAATACGGGCCGTAAAAAATTTCCTGCAAGCAGAGCACTTGCACGCCCTTGCTCGCGGCCTGTTCGATGAGCGCGACGTGCTTGTCGATCATTGCCGATTTGATTTTCTCAAGGGGAGAGTCAACGGGAACTGCTAATGAGGCCTGGATCAGGCCTCCACGCACGATTCGAGCCATGGTTTGACCTCTTTGGATATGGGATTAAAAATAATATTTGAACACCATAAATTAATCGCACCGAAACTGTTTTCAGCATTGCGGTTTCTCCGCGAAACTGCATTGACTTGGCCAGGTAAACTGGAAAAAGGTTAAAAAAAATTGGCCCAATGTCAACAGAATTTTTCTTTAATCTTTTAGCTCTTGCTATTTGACAAAATTGTTATTACTGTATGATTATGTCGACCACCGCAGAAAAGAATTCGCAACTGGAAAAACGATTAAATTGGCTGTATAGCGCGTTTCAGCATTCGACGGATGCCATTCTGTTCACCGACCTGAATGGCAATATTATCGAGGCCAATCAAGCGTTTACGGATTTGTTTGGATGGGCGCATGAAGAAATAATCGGAAAAAACACGAGTATCCTGCGCTCCGGCAAGACGACGAAGGAATTTTACAAGCACATGTGGGAGGAGATTAATAAAGCCGGAAGATGGAAAGGAGAAATCGTCAACCGGCGCAAAGACGGAAGCGAAGTGCCGGTTCTGCTTACCATCACGCCGATTTATGTGAATGACGAAAAGATCGGTTATATGGGGGTGGAAATCGATATTTCCGAAAAAAAGAATTTTGAGAAAACAGAACGCTGGGCCGCCATCGGAAAGATGGCGGCGAAAGTGGCGCACGAAATCAGAAATCCGCTTTCTTCTATCAGCTTGAACGCCGAGCTTTTGCAGGATGAGATCGGTAACTATGCCGGGGTGGATACGGAAGAGGCCATGACGCTGCTCAAGGCGATCAGCGCGGAAATCGATCGCGTGACCTCCTTGACGGAAGAGTATTTGCAATTTTCCCGCTTGCCGGAATCGCGACCGGTGCGGGGAAATTTGCATCACGTTTTGGAAGAGCTGGTCGAGTTTCTAAGCCATGAGCTGCAGCATAAAAAAATAGAATTTGAATATCAGGTTCAAGATAATTTGCCGGCGCTGCATTTTGACCGCGTCCAAATTCGCCGCGCGCTGCTGAATATTATCCGTAACGCCATTGAAGCGATGCCCAAGGGCGGGAAGCTGAAGTTATGGACGGAACAAAAAAAGCATCAGGTCGTCATTCACGTTGCTGATACCGGCAGCGGCATTCCCGATGACGTCATTGAGAAGATTTTCGATCCGTTTTTTACGACGAAAGATTTTGGCACCGGCCTGGGTTTGGCCGTCGTGCAGCAAATTATTGATGAACATGGCGGACAAATTTCCTGTCGCACCCGGGTCGGCGCAGGAACGACTTTTTCCATTATTTTATTCTTGGACGAAACCGAGGGAGACAAGCAAGATGCAAACAAGATCGATCCTGATCGTCGATGATGAAGAGAGCGTTCGAGAATCTTTGGAAAAGGTTTTGAGCAAAGCCGGATACCACACTCGAATCGCCGGTTCGGGAAACGAAGCCTGGTCAATGCTTTCCCGGCAGAAGGTGGATATCGTGTTGAGCGATCTCAAGATGCCGGGTGGCGATGGGGTCGAGTTGTTGAAAAACGTCAAACAAAAATTTCCGGACATCGAAGTGATTCTTCTGACCGGCTATGGCACCATCGAAACCGCCGTGGAAGCCATGCGGGAAGGCGCGTATGATTTTATTACCAAACCGCCGAAAAAAGCGGTGATTCTCAGCGCGGTGGCGCGGGCGATTGAACGGCAGAATTTGGCGCAGGAGAATAAATATCTGCGGGCGCAATTAGGCAAAGGCGCGCCGCTGGACGAGATTGTCGGAAAGAGCCCAGCTTTGGCGAAAGTTTTGGAAATGATCGACCGGGTCGCGCCGCTGGTGTCCACGGTTTTGATTACGGGTGAGAGCGGCACCGGCAAAGAACTCGTGGCGCGCGCGATTCACCGCCAAAGCCCGCGCGCCAGCCACAAATTTATTCCCGTCAACTGCGCGGCTATTCCGGAGAATCTGGTCGAGAGCGAATTGTTCGGTTACATGAAAGGCGCGTTTACCGGTGCTTCGCGCGACAAGAGCGGCTTGTTCAAAGTGGCGGAAGGAGGAACGATTTTTCTCGATGAAATTGTCAGCGTGCCGTTAAATCTCCAGGTGAAGCTGCTGCGCGCCATCGAGCAAAAGGAAATCCTGCCGGTTGGCGGCACCAAACCGGAAATCGTTGATGTTCGCATCATCGCGGCGACGAACAAAAATTTGGGCGAGGAAACCGCCAAAGGCTACTTTCGTGAAGATCTTTATTATCGGCTCAATGTAATCGACATCCTCATCCCGCCGCTGCGTGAGCGAGTTGAGGATATTCCCGAGCTGGTCGACCATTTCCTGAAAATTTATAACGCGCAGCTCAGCAAAAGAATTCACAGCGTCGATCCGGCCGTCTATCTCGCGTTTCAAGAATACGAATGGAAGGGCAATGTGCGGGAACTGGAGAATGCGATGGAACGCGCCATGATCATGTGCGACGGCCAGACGCTGCGTTTGGAGCATTTTTCGCAGCTTCAGGTTCCAAAAACGAAGCCCGACGATTTGCTTGGCGGATTAAAGGAATCCGTCCGCAAATTCGAGCGCGAGACTATTCTTAAAATATTGGAAATGGCGGAGTATGATAAAAATAAAGCCGCCCAAATGCTCGATCTCAGCTTGTCGTCGCTCTATCGCAAAATGACTGAGCTTGGAATCGCCGTCAAAGATTGAAGAAAATATAACGCAGGTTTCCCCAACCCGTGTTTGCCTCTCCAATCCCCTATTTTGCCTTGCCTTGATTCGCCACGGTTTGCATGGCTTGCTTCACGCTTTCGGGGTCGGCGAGATAATAGTTGCGAATCGGCTTCAGCTTGTCATCTAATTCATAAACCAGCGGCATGCCGGTGGGGATGTTTATCGCGACGATGTCTTCGTCCGAAATACTATCGAGATATTTGACCAGCGCGCGGAGACTGTTGCCGTGCGCCGTGATGATCACGCGCTGGCCGGATTGAATCGCCGGCGTGATGGTTTCATGCCAGTAGGGGAGAAAACGCGCCACCGTGTCTTTCAAACACTCGGTGCGCGGAATATCTTTTTCACGCAAATCTTTGTATCGCGGATCGTGGCCGGGATAACGCGCGTCCGTTATCTCCAGCGCCGGCGGTTGAATATCATAGCTGCGCCGCCAGATCTGCACTTGTTCTTCGCCATATTTGGCGGCCATTTCAGCCTTGTTCAAACCTTGCAGCGCGCCGTAATGCCGCTCGTTCAATCGCCACGAATTGTAAATGGGAAGCCACATTAAATCCATTTCGCTTAAAGCCAGCCACAACGTGCGGATGGCTCTCTTCAAAACCGAGGTAAAAGCCACATCAAAAACAAATCCGTTTTCTTTTAAAACCCGTCCGGCGTTTATTGCCTCTTCGATTCCCTTTTCAGAAAGATCGACATCAGTCCAACCGGTAAAGCGATTTTCTTTGTTCCACGTGCTTTCGCCATGTCTGAGAAGAACAAGCTTGGTCACCATAACACTCCCTGCAAAGTTGAAGATTGTGAGGCGTTGCGAATTTATGGATTTGCCTGTTTTGTCGTATCTGCGGCAGTATTTTGCGCCTCTAAAATTTTAACGACATGCGTATAAACTTGCTGCCAAAGTTCCGGCCGCTCGCTGAAATATTTTACGGCGGCTTCAAATTGCTGCCGGTTAAAGCCCAGCGAGCGCAGCACGGTGTCGGCGCGGGCCAATTTTGTTTTGTCGTCCTCAAATCGTTGCACATTTGAGCCGGGACGCATTTCATTGGCAAGGAGAATTTTCGCGTAAACTTCGGCAAAGCGTTCGGGATCTTGCAACGGTTCGGAAGTCTTCGGTGAACAAGCGAGAAGCAAAATCAACACACAAAAAAAGGAAGACGGCAAGCAAGTCGATGTGAGTTTTTTGAAAAGCTTATGCATGGGCAGAAATGATTGTGCGAGTCAAGCCTTCCTCGGCGCGCTGCCGCAATTCGAGGCAAGCTTTGGCGGGATCGGCAGCGCCAAAAATTGCCGAACCGGCGACGAGAAGCCGGGCGCCGGCTTCAACCACGTTCGCCACCGTCGCGTTATCGATGCCGCCGTCAACTTCGATCAAAATTTCTTTGCGCAGCGCCGCGATCATTTGACGGCCGCGCCGGATTTTTTCTATGGCGGCCGGGATAAAAGATTGCCCGCCGAACCCGGGATTGACGGTCATCAACAAAAGCAAATCAATATCCGGGAGAATTTCTTCAACGGTGCTGAGAGAAGTCGCCGGATTGACGGCCACGCCGGCTCCGGCGCCGGTTTCTTTGATTTGATGCACGACACGATGCAAATGCGGGCAGGGTTCAACGTGAACGATAATCCGATCGGCGCCGGCTTCGCGAAACGCGGAAATATAGCGCTCCGGCTGGGCGATCATCAAATGCGCTTCGACCAACAAGCTGGTGCTGCGGCGTGCGGCATTGACAATGAGCGGCCCGAACGTGAGATTCGGCACGAAATGCCCATCCATCACATCGCAATGAATGATATCCGCCCCGGCGGATTCAACCAGGCGAATTTGCTCGGCCAAGCAGGCAAAGTCGGCGGAGAGAATCGAAGGAGCGATTTTGATCATACCCTAACTCGGAACCAAAAAGATGATGGCTACAGAAGTGGCTACGCCCGTAGGGAACTGCCACAGAAATAAAAAATTTTCAGTGGCAGTTCTGTTTCAGTGGCCTAATTTGGAATATTCGGTAACGTGCTCAATTCAAGATCGATCTTCGTACCGCGTTTGACAATCGTATTGGCTTCCAGTGATTGGCTGATCACGGTTTCCGGCAGCAACTGTTCGACTTCTTTAAATGTAATTTGCCCGACGACGAGGCCGGCTTGGCGAATCAGTTGCACGGCGTTGTCATAAGTCAATCCGGCGACGGAAGGCACGGTGGCATCCGAAGCGTCGAGTCCCAAACTGACGGTGATATTGACGACCGTGCCCATGCCGATTTTAGCATTGACCGGGACGGATTGGTGGGCGACCACCCCAAGCGGCCGGTCGGTGAAAACCGAATCCACCCGGCCAAGTTTAAGGTTGTATCTGGCGAGCATCAACTCGGCGTCGCGCTGCGATCGGTCGACGAGTTGCGGCATCTCAATCTGCCGCCCGCCCTGACTGACCACGACGTAAATCCGGCGCCCGCTTTTCACGCCGGAATGCGGCCGGGGATTTTGTTCGACGACATATCCCACCGGATACTTTTCATCAACGCGCTCGTCGGATTTGATGATGGCAAAACCTTTGGCTTCGAGCGTGCTTTTGGCGTCTTCGTAACGCATCGACACGACGTTCGGCACTTCGACCGCTTCGCCGTGTTTGGTGTAAACCGGCATGATCATCCAATCCATCATCAGCCCGAACGCAAGAAAAAGCGCGACGAGGCTGCCGAGCAGCTTGACAAAACGGTTTGATAGAACCGCGATAATGAAATTTCGCCACCAACTTTGGCTCATCTCTCTTTTCCTGTTAAAAATGCGGATTAAAAATTTTCAATTACTGGTTTTAAGCCTGAACTATTCATAAACCACCAAGACACGAAGACACAAAGCTTTAATTTTATATAGAGTATTGTTGGACTTGATAAGTAACACTCAGATATTCTTATTAAAATTGCATAAGTCTGGTGTTCTTCGTGTCTTGGTGCCTTTGTGGTAAAATTTGTGAATGATCCCAGTTAGCTTTGGAACATTACGATTTGACCAGCCTCGCCGCGAAACTGCCGTCCATATTGTGGCGGCTTTGCAGCGTCCGCAGATAGCCGCGCTCGTCGCAAAACATTTTGTGCACGAAATTTTGCGCCGGTTCCAAACGAAATTGCTGGTGATGCTCCAAAAACCAATCCACCACTTTTTCATTTTCTTCCGGATCGATGGTGCACGTGCTGTAAATCAAACGCCCGCCGGATTTGGCCAATTCGGCGGCGTCGGTCAAAATTTCTTTTTGCAATTCCACCAGATCCGTGATGTCTTTTTGGCGGCGGCGCCAGCGCAAATCGCTGCGCCGCGACAGCACACCGAGGCCGGAGCACGGCGCATCAACCAGCACCAGATCCGACGGCGTCGCGGCAAAAGAGCGGGCGTCGGCGATAACCGGATGAATGGAAAAATTCAATCGCTGCCCCGTTTCTTTGAGCATTTCCAATCGCCGGAAATCGAAATCGACGGCCACAACGTGGCCCTCACCAACCATCTCGGCCATTTGCAAGGCTTTGCCGCCGGGCGCGGCGCAAAGGTCGATGATGATTTCGCCTTTTTGTGGAGCGGCCAAATGCGCCACCAAACCGGCGCTGGGATCTTGCACGGTAAACCAGCCTTCCGCAAATCCCGGCAACGCGGTGATGTCGTCGAGATGCGGCAGGCGATAAAAATTCGGCGGGTTTTTAATCGGCTCGGGTTTCACCTCGCGGCCGGCCATTTGCTCGAGCCACGGCTTGAGATTTTCTTGCGGACGCACGACGCGAACCGTGACAGGAGGGATGCGATTATTCGCTTCGGCCAGCGCCGCCGTCTCTTTCCAGCCAAATTGCTCGATCCAGCGCTTGAGCAGCCACTCCGGATGGCTGAGCATTTGCGCCAGGGTTTTCATCTCTTTTTTGGCGACGACGCTTTCGAGGGGCGGCCATTCAATCGGCGCGCGTTGGATATTGCGCAGCACGCCGTTGGACAAGCGCGAAAAGTTGTTGCCATACCGCAGTTGGATCATCTCGACCGCTTCGTCAACGGCCGCATAATCCGGAATGCGATCCATGAACAACATTTGATACACCGCGCCGCGCAGCACATTTTTGACGAACGGCTGCGCCTCGTCGTAATTATGGCGAAAATGATGCTGAATCTCCGTGTCGAGCCGGGCGCGCCAACGTGACACGCCATGCACCAACGCCGTGACCAGCGCCCGATCGCGCACCGGCAGCGCGGCGCGCTGCATGTGCTTTTCCATGACGTGATCGACATAAACCGAGCTGCTCTCGGCTTCGCTGAGAATTTGGGCGGCAATGGCCCGAGGGGAAAGCAAAACGTTCGACGAGGGTTTTTTGCTGTTTTTGCTGCTGGTTTTTGGCATGAGAATTTGTTCAATTTAGTTTTTCACGAAACCGGATCTGATGGCCACGCAGAAATTCCGCTGCGGACATGCGACGTTTGCCTTCGAGCTGCAGTTCGTCGATGGCCAAATGACCACGTCCGGTTTGAATAATGAGTTCTCCCTCTTTAACATTGATTTTTACCACGACGCCGGCTTCATTTTCGACAGCGGCCTCGTCGCTTACGCGCGCGCGAAGGATTTTGAGATTGCGCCCCTGCCAATTGGTAAACGCACCTGGAACCGGATTCATTCCCCGCACGAAATTAAAAATTTCCCGGCCGGACTTTTTCCAATCGATGGCCGCCGTCTCTTTGCTAATTTTCGGCGCGAGGCTCGCCTCGCCGGCTTGCCGCTGTCGCTGCACGTTTCCAGCCGCAATTTGCGCCAGCGTTTCGACAAGCAAATCCGCGCCCAGGACCGCCAAGCGATCATGCAGCTCCCCGGCCGTTTCAAATTCGCCGATAGCGATTTTGCGCTGCAAAATCACCTCGCCGGTATCAACTTTTTCTTCGATAAAAAATGTCGTGACGCCGGTTTCAGTTTCGCCGTTAATGATGGCCCATTGAACCGGCGCCGCGCCGCGATATTTTGGCAGCAACGAGGCATGAACATTGATCGTTCCGCGCGGCGGCATCGTGAACACCTCCGGCGGCAAAATTCGAAACGCCACGACCACGAAAACCTCGGCCTGCCACTCGCGCAGGCTTTGAATGAACTGCGCCTCGCGGAGTTTGTCCGGCTGCAAGATCGGCAAACCCGCTTGCAGCGCCAACTTCTTCACCGGCGTCGGTTGCATCTGCAAACCGCGTCCCGAGGGCTTGTCCGGCCCGGTCACCACGCCGGCCACCGGAATTTTGTGGTCGAGAAGTTTTTGCAAACTCACGGCCGCAAATTCCGGCGTGCCCATGAAAACGATTTTAAGATCCTGCGCTTGGCGCATTCTTGCTCCTCTCGCGCGCTTCTGCGGCGGCTTCTTCCGCAATGGCTTTAAGTTTTTTGCTCAACAATTTGCGCTTCAAGGCGCTCAGGCGATCCACGAAAAAGACGCCGTTGAGATGATCGATCTCGTGTTGCAGCACGCGCGCCAACATGCCGTCGCATTCCTGCTCGTGAACCGCGCCGGTCAAATCCTGATAGCGCACGAGAATGCGTTCCTTGCGCATCACCTCTTCGTTCACTTCGGGAATGCTAAGGCAGCCTTCCTCGTACAGCGTCTCCTTGCCGCTCTCCTGCAAAATAACCGGATTCACGAACGCCTGCGGCGGCGCGCCTTCGTTGATGAGACCGACATCGACGACACAAAGTGAGTGCGTCAAACCGATTTGATTCGCGGCCAAACCAACCCCTTTCGCGGCCTGCATCGTTTCGATCATATCCGCCGCCACTTGTTGGAATGGCGCCTCAAAGGATTCGACTTTAATCGCCTTCTTGCGCAGAATGGGATCGCCGTATTTGCGAATTGGCCAAACCGCCATGAAACATGATCCTTGCAAGTTTCTTCGCCCGCTGAAATAGAACTCCCACAGAAATTTTTAATTTTATTTCAGTGGGATTTCTAATTCTGTGGGCGAATTCATCTAAGTTATCCTTTTTTCTCTTCCGATTGCACGACTTTTCGTGAAATGCTCGAACGCGCCACGCTGAGCTTCACGTTTTTGTCAACCTCAACGATCACAATCGTGTCTTTTTCTTTCATGCCGACGATGGTGCCGTAAATGCCGCCGGCAGTAACGACTTCGTCACCCTTTTGCAAGCTTTCCAACATTTTTTGCTGCTCCTTCTGCCGTTTTGCCTGCGGCCGGAGAATTAAAAAGTACATGATGACGAAAATGAGAATAATCGGCATCCACATCGCGAGCGGATTCGCACCCTGTCCCGACGGCGCGCCTATGAATGAAAAGAGTAAAGCTGGCATTAACCCTCCTCCTTTGGAGTTGTTGATGATCCATCCACGGTGAGTGATTCACCGGGTTTGATTTGATATTTGGCGTAAAACCCTTTTTTCCATTCCAGAAAATTGCCGGCGGCAATCGCGCGGCGCATGCCCTCCATTAATTTATGATAAAAATGCAAATTGTGCAAGCTGCCGAGCCGCAGCGCCAGAATTTCTTCAGCCTGAAACAGATGCCGCAAATACGCGCGCGTGAACGTGCGGCACGCGTAACAGTCGCAATCTTCCTCAATCGGGCGAAAATCCTCGCGGAAAATCAAATTCGTCAAATTCATCGCCCCGTTGGCCGTGAACACCTGGCCTTTGCGCCCATTGCGCGTCGGAATCACGCAATCAAACATATCGACGCCGAGGCTCACGGCTTCCACCAAATCTTCCGGCTTGCCGACGCCCATGAGATAACGCGGCTTGTTCTCCGGCAACAACTCGTTGCAAACCGCAATCATTTCAAACATCGCGCTCTTCGGCTCGCCGACCGCCAAGCCGCCGATGGCGTAGCCCGGAAAATCGAATGCGCGCAATTGCTCGCAGCTCAACCGTCGCAAATCCGGAAACGTGCTGCCTTGCACAATCGCGAAAAGCGCCTGCGAATGTCCGTACAACGGCGCGGAATTTTGCCAAGCTAGAAAACAACGTTCAGCCCAACGCGAGGTGAGTTGCGTTGATTTCTCGACATAGCTTCGCTCGGAAGGGTAGGGAGGACACTCGTCGAGCACCATCATGACATCCGAGCCGAGAATGCGCTGCGTGCGAATCACGCTTGCCGGCGAAAATTCGTGATATGAGCCGTCGATATGCGATTGAAACTTGACACCGTTCTCATGAATCTTGCGCAGCGCCGCGAGGCTGAAAACCTGATAGCCGCCGCTGTCAGTTAAAATCGGCTTCGGCCAATTCGCAAACTTGTGTAAGCCGCCCGCCTGCTGCATCAACGCCTCACCCGGCCGTAGATAAAGATGATACGTGTTGCCGAGAATAATCTGCGAGCCGACTTCTTCCAACTCTTGCGGACTCAGCGTCTTCACCGTGCCCTGCGTGCCCACCGGCATAAACACCGGCGTGAGAATTTCGCCGTGCTCGGTGGTGATTTTGCCGCAGCGGGCGGGGGTGTTGGGGTCTTGTGAAAGAACTTGGAATGAGAAGCTGGTTGCTGATTCATCAGTTAGTTTCATTAACGTTTTTTGAGTATTTTTTAGTTAATCAAGAGCGTAGTTGAACCGCCGCGAAGAGAGGAAGAAGTACGAGAATAAGAATATAAAAAATAATAAAAGCTAATGCCCAGTTGCTTCCGTAAAATTTTGTCCTCCGGTGACTTAACTTTTGAAAGAGGCCGATCTGATCTTCCAATCTCAACTTCTCTCCTTCAACCTTTCTTATAACAGAACCAGCAGCTCTGATTTGCCAGAAATATTTCCAGATAATCAATGAATACATGATAAGACTAGCTCCACTCGGAACTGCTATCCATAGGTTGGTCGGATAACTAAAGGAGTAACTAATTTTTATACGGCCAACCTTGCAGCATTCTATCCAACGCCTCATCCACTTTCTCCACCGCCATCACTTCGATGCCCGGAATTTTTGGCAAGCCCTTCGCAGCCAATTTCGCAAACACCGCTTGTTTGAAACCGAGCTTCACAGCTTCGGTGAGGCGTTTGTCGATTTGCGGCACGGCGCGGATTTCGCCGCCGATTATAAATAAACTCACCAAATCGTTTTCACAAAGCTCGAAGCTTGAATGATCGGATCATTCGTTATTAACTCAAGATTGAGTAGGCGTGCCGTTCCAGCAATGAGACGATCATGTAGTTCACGAATATCGGTGATTTGAGCGGTAGCCTCAGCGACGGCAAAATTGAACGAGAATTCTCGGCAGTTGAGATGCTGTTTCATATAACCGGCAACATCGGCAAGCAAACACTTAATTCTGCCTTTTTCGGAATGATAAAGAATTTCGGCGAACACCATCGCTGGTACATGAATAACGGTGTTTCCGGATTCCATGGCAGAGAAGATGTTTTTCGCCGTTTGGCTCATCTTACGCTTTTCGATTTGCAAGACAAGCGCCATCGTGTCCACAACATATTCACTCGCGAGGGTAGAGCTTGTCATAATCTTCAAACTCTTCATCCATGTGTTGTTCTTCTTCACGGCTCAAATCGCGTAATTCTTTATTGAGCAGAGCCGTTCGCAAATCTTCCTCAAAGGCTTGGGGTTGCAAAGTACGCTTGCGAACGAAATAAACGAAGTCAACAATTTCGACAAGCGCTTCCGGCGCAAGCCCGTTGATGCCTTCATAAATCAGTTGGCGATAAGTATGCGTTTGCGTGTTTTCCATAAAAACTCCTAATTTGAATATTTGCTTTTTTACAGCAACCTATCCAACGCCTCATCCACTTTTTCCACCGCCATCACTTCGATGCCCCGAATTTTTGGCAAGCCCTTCGCAGCCAATTTCGGAATCACCGCTTGTTTGAAGCCGAGCTTCACGGCTTCGGCGTTTGTCGATTTGCCCCGCAAGCGGGGCGAATCTCGCCGCCAAGAAGTTAAGCGCTGATCGCCAATTCCTCAATCCGTGATTGCACCGGACGCAGCTTTTTGATTCTGACAAAGACAATTTGCTGCCCCGGCTCCGCTTGCGCGCGTACCATTTGCCGGCTCCATTCATTGAAGTCTCGATCATCTTCCACTTCCATCGCCACCAGCGCGCCGTTGGGAATGGCATCGGCCACGTACGGGTGCTCGATGACATATCGGTCAAATTCTGTGAGCAGTTGGGCGTTTTTTTGTTCAAAAATGTTCATGGAAACAAACCTCGTAGAAATCGTTGTTTGTAATTTTCCCAATTTTCGTTGATGTCGACATCCGCATATGTAAGTGCTTCTTCAAAAGTCAAATTCAACCAATCTTTTTGCTGCTCTCCGGCGAGATTGTATCGATCAACATGTGATATGCCATGGGCAGAATCATAACGCAGAATTGGCAGCCATTTGCCCTGATGCTGAATTTCCAATTGCACCAAAAAAGTCACCACACGTCCTTTGTCCGTTTCATGTCGGTGGCGTTTCCGCGCATTGTTACCCAATACAATTAAATATTCTTTGGGGTTCATAAAAGCTACAGCAACTTATCCAACGCCCCATCCACTTTCTCCACCGCCACAACTTCCATCCCCGCAATCGGCAACAATCCCATCGCGTCCAATTTTGGAATCACCGCTGTCGATTTGCGCGGATTGTCCAAAGTTTGAATGCTACCACGGCAAATTTTGTCGATAATTTTGTCGCTTTTCCCACCATGCTATCCTTACAGATGAAAGTTTTATCACTTTACCGTTACGTCTGGCATAGGTCTTAAAATCAGTGTGCCGCAGAAACCGGCGAATCAACGAAGCGGTTTCCAGGCATGACCGGTTATGACAACCATACAATAAGTGGCGTGGCAAAAGCGAGGATGAAAGAAACCTAAATCGCGTGTGAAAAAGGTGCATCGCTTGACCTGATGAAGATAACGCAAGATCTCTTGTTGATCATCCCATTCTGGCCGTCCGACTTCAAAACCGATTTGTTGAAAGCGAATCCGCCAGCGGCGCAATTGCTCCACCTGATCTTCGGGGATATTGTGGTCAAGAATAATCAAGCAGCAAGCTTTGCTCTCCGCGACGTTTCTTTCAAGAAGCCACGTAACAAAAGTGACTTCGCCTCGCGCACGGCCTCAGGCGTAATCAAACCGCGATACTGTTTCGCGACGGCTTCCGGCGTGTAGCCGGCTTCAGTGAGCTCTATCGCATCAGACACGAGAATCCGACTTCCTCTAAAAATCAATCGTCCGCCGCAAACGCGGGTGTCAACTGCAAGATGTTTTCCAATCTCAATGCGTGCCATACGAGCTTTCCTCAATAAATAAATTTATATCAACTTATCCAAAACTTCCTCCACTTTCTCCACCGCCACCACTTCCATGCCCGGAATTTTCGGCAAGCCCTTCGCGGCCAATTTCGGAATCACCGCTTGTTTGAAACCGAGCTTCGCGGCTTCGGTGAGGCGTTTGTCGATTTGCGGCACGGCGCGAATCTCGCCGCCGAGGCCGACTTCGCCGATGACCATTGTGTGTGAATTGACGACGCTATTTTTCAGCGACGAGGCGACGGCGACGACAACGCCCAAATCGGCCGCCGGCTCTCCGAGATCGACGCCGCCGGCGACGTTCAGAAAAACATCATGCGTGCCAACACGCAAGCCGACGCGTTTCTCAATCACCGCGAGCAACAGCGCCAGGCGACGAACATCGAAGCCATTCGCCGTTCGCTGCGGCAGGCCGTAATTGCTTGGTGTGAGCAGAGCTTGCACTTCAACCAAAATCGGGCGCGAGCCTTCCATCGTGCAGACGACGACCGAGCCGGAGATGTTCTCCTTGCGCTGCGCGAGAAAAATTTCCGAGGGGTTCGTTACTTCGCGCAGGCCCAGCTCGTGCATTTCAAACACGCCGATCTCGCGCGTGCTGCCGAAGCGATTTTTCACCGAGCGCAAGATGCGAAAGAAATGATCGCGGTCGCCCTCGAATTGCAGCAGCGTATCAACCATGTGCTCCAACGTTTTCGGCCCGGCGAGATAGCCTTCTTTCGTCACGTGGCCGATGAGAAAAATCGGGATGCCGCGCTGCTTGGCCAAATTTAAAAATGCCAGCGCACACTCTCTAACTTGACTGATGCTTCCCGGCGGACTCTCGAACTCGGTGCGATAGATCGTTTGAATCGAATCGACAATGATCAATTTCGGCTTGAGTTTTTCGACTTCGTCCAAAATGAGATCGAGATTGGTCTCGGCGAAAATAAACAGGTACAACGAGTCAATGCCGAGCCGCTGCGCGCGCATTTTCGTCTGCCGCGCCGATTCTTCGCCGGTGACGTAAAGCACGCAAAAATCCGGCTTTGCCAGCGCCGCGGCTTCTTGCAGCATCAGCGTCGATTTGCCGATGCCCGGATCGCCGCCGACTAAAATCAACGAGCCTGGCACGATGCCACCGCCGAGCACGCGGTTGAATTCCTGGCTGCTGCACCTGATGCGCGCATTGTCGTCGTGCGTTATTTCCGCCAACGGCAGCGGCTTTTCACGCTCCAAAACTTTGATGCCGCCGCGTTTCGGCTCCGGCGCGCTTTTCTCTTCGACAAAGCTGCTCCACGAACCGCATTCCGGACATTTGCCGATCCAGCGCGGACTTTTGTGGCCGCAGGTTTGGCAGACGTATTCGACGGAGACTTTTTTTGTGAATCGAGGCATGTCTTTGGATTATTGGATTATTGGATTGGTCGATTGATGGATTTTTGGATTGTTGGGTCCTCTTTTGGATGATATTTTTCCATATCATCTGAGGCACGAGTAACCCAGGTTCCCTCGTCTCGCTTTTTCTCCAAACTTTCAAGCAATCTCCAAGCGTGGTTTTCTACTTCATAATGCAAAACATCCAACTGCTCGAATTGTTCCTCGGAAATCTGGCCAGCGGCTTTAAATGCTATTGCTCTTGACAAAGTTTCAGAGAGCGAACCGAGCGAAATATACACGTGTTGAATGTACTCGTTAATAGATCGTCGGCTATATCCCTCAGAAATATTAGATGAAATAGATTGAGCGGCATCCGCTATCTGTGCACGAAGTTTGAATTCGATTTTATTGTCTGCATAAACGATTTTGCATACGAGTTTGTACAAATCTATTGCTTTGTGCCAAACTCGAAGCGTCATATAACCACGATTCTTGTTGCGACGGCGTGTATATTCTGTCATTTTGCCACCCCTTCCATTGTTTGTTATATCAATTGCATCAATGTTTTCCATTAATCCAATAATCCACTTATCCATCAATCCATATTTTAATACACCTGCAGCGGCCCTTCGGCTCGGCCTTCAATAAACTGCCGTACAACTGGATGATTCGTGTTGCGCACTTCATCCGTTGTGCCGGTGAAAATCACCTGACCGTCGTGCAGCATCGCGAAACGGTTGCCGACTTTATAGGCGCTGGTCATGTCGTGCGTGACGACGATCGAGGTGACGCCGAGTTGTTTGTTGCACTCGATAATGAGGTCGTTGATGGCATCGGAGGTAATCGGATCGAGGCCGGTGGTCGGTTCGTCGTAGAGCACGAATTCGGGGTCCATCATCAGCGCGCGGGCGAGGCCGACGCGTTTTTTCATGCCGCCGGAAAGCTCGGCCGGTTTCAGGTGTTGGGTATTCGGCAGGCCGACCAGCTCCAATTTCTCGGCGACGCGTCGGCTGATTTCGATTTCGTCAAACATGCGGTGCTCGCGCACGCCGAGCGCGACGTTTTCCGCGACCGTCATCGAATCAAACAACGCCGCGCCTTGAAAGAGCATGCCGAATTTGCGGCGTATGCGGTACAAATCGCGCGTCGTCGAAGACGTGACTTCTTCGCCATCGACAAAAATTTCCCCTTCGTCCGGATTGATGAGGCCAATGATGTGCTTTAAGAGCACGCTTTTCCCGCAGCCGCTGCGGCCAATGATGATTTGCGACTCGCCCTTTTGAATGTCGAGATCGACGCCGCGCAGCACGGGTTTGCCGTTGAAAGATTTTTGCAGTTTTCGAATTTCGATCACAGCCCAAAAATTCAAAAAATGATGGTCGCCAAAATATAATCGTGGATCAAAATCAGCGCCGCCGACAGCACGAACGCTTGAATCGTGGCGCGGCCCACGCCCTCGGCGCCGCCGCTGGTGCGAAACCCGACGAAACAACCGACCACCGCGATGGTTGCGCCGAACACCAACGCTTTGGTCAAACCTCCCAGCAAGCTGCGCAGCTCAAACGAAGACTGCACGCTGTCAAAAAAGACGTGCGCGGCTTGGCCGATCAGAATATTCGAGACGATGAACGCTCCCATCACCGCCACAAAGTCCGCAAAGATCGTGAGCACGGGCGTCATCATCGTCGCGGCGAAAAAACGCGGCAGCGCGAGATAAGGCACCGGATCGATGGCCAGCGATTCGAGCGCGTCGATCTGTTCCGTCACTTTCATCGTGCCCAGCTCGGCCGCGATTGACGAGCCGACGCGGCCGGCCAGAATGATTCCCGTCAGGACCGGGCCAAGCTCGATGAAAATCGCCGTGCTGGTTCCTGCGCCCAGATAATCGAGTGGAACAAGCCCCTCAAATTGATACGCCGCCTGCCACGCTGAAACGGCCCCGGTGAAAACGGCGATGATACTCACCAGAGGCAAAGAATGAACGCCGATGAGCAGCATTTGATCGAACACGAGGCGGCGGTTCCGCCAGAGATGGATGCTGCTGCGCAGAATTTTACCAAGAAGAATGAAGATCGCCCCGGTTTGCTCGATCAACGCGATCACCACTCGTCCCACCGTGCTGATGGGACGCGCGATCTGTTCTCTTAACCTCAGGTTGGTGTCGTCAATTTCCAACGGGTGTAGCCTTGCCTCCGTTTGTGTGCTTCCTAAAAATATTGATTTCTTTTTCCAAAGTCAAGTCCTGCTTGCAAACAACCAGGTTTTGACGGCAGCCGCTTTGCCATCGAAAAAGGTGTTCATATTTTGTGAGATTTTTTGTACATTGGACAAAGTGTAAATGGAAAAGATGATCGTACTGCCGTGAGCACGCAACCTGAAAATAAAGACAAGCCATTACGATGGTTGTTTCTTGATTTGAACTCCTATTTTGCCTCCATCGAGCAGGAGCTCCGTCCTGAATTGCGCGGCAAGCCTGTCGCGGTTGTGCCGGTGATGACGAACAGCACGTGTTGCATTGCGGCCAGTTACGAAGCCAAGGCCTTCGGCGTCAAAACCGGCACGATGGTCGGCGAGGCAAAAAAACTTTGTCCGGAAATTCGTTTGATCGAAGCGCAGCATCAGCTTTACGTGGAATATCATCATGCCATCGTGCAAGCCGTTGAATCCTGCTTGCCGGTGGCCGTTGTCATGTCGATTGACGAGATGGCGTGCCGGCTGATGGGCAGCGAGCAAAATCTCGACAAAGCCGCGCGCCTGGCGAAAAATATCAAGCAGGCCATTCGCGACAAAGTGGGGAAGACGTTGCGCTGCTCAATCGGGCTTGCGCCGAACCGTTTTTTGGCGAAAGTGGCGAGCGACATGCAAAAGCCCGACGGCTTGGTGGTGATTCGTTCGTCGGATTTGCCGCAGATTTTGTATTCGCTCAAATTGGATGATTTTCCCGGGATCGGCCCTCGAATGCATAAGCGCTTGTTGCTGCACGGCATTCAAACCGTCGAACAGCTTTGCGCTTTGCCGAAAGCGCATTTGCGAAAAGTTTGGGAAGGCATTGTCGGCGAGCGATTTTGGCATTGGCTGCGCGGCGATGATCTTGTCGAGCCGCCCACCCAAAAAGGAACGGTCGGCCACTCGCATATTTTGCCGCCGGAATTGCGAACGATAGAGAACGCTTATGCGGTCGCGCAGAAGCTGGCGCAAAAAGCCGCGATGCGTCTGCGCAAAATGAATTACTACGCCGGCGGCTTGCAGCTTTGGTTGCGATTCGTCAACGAGCGGAGCTGGTCGGCGAAAACCACGATGGTCGAATGCCAGGACACGTTAACGATACTCGAAGCGCTGCACGTTTTGTGGCAACAAAAACCTGCCGGCAAGCCGCTCGGCGTCGGCGCAACCCTGTTCGATCTCGTCCCGGCGCATTTGCACAATCTCTCGCTGTTTGAAGACCCCAAACGCGCGAAACTCATGCAGGCGATGGACGCCATCAACATTAAATTCGGCACCGACAAAGTTTATTTCGGCGGCATACACCACGTCAAACACGCCGCCCCGACGCGCATTGCGTTCACCAGCATTCCGGATTTGTTTTAAAAAACAAGTTAGGTCAAAACAAAGCGGTTCAATTTTTTGCCTTATTTCGTTTCGTGTTTTTTGGCGTATTTTGTGGGTCCAAAAAAACTTTGCGCATGCTTTGCGTCTCTGCGTCTTTGCGTGAAAAGCTTTTATTGCAAATTTTCCTCAAACAACTTCAAAATCCGCTTATACTCGTCCGTCCACGAGCTTGGCTCGCGGAAGCCGTGATCTTCCATCGGATAGATCGCCACTTCCCAATTGTCTTTGCCCAATTCGATCAATCGTTGCGTGAGCCGCACGGTGTCTTGAAAATGCACGTTCACGTCAACCATGCCGTGACAGATGAGCAGCGCGCCTTTTAAATTTTCGGCAAAATAAATCGGCGAGCTGCGGCGATACGCCAGCGTGTCGGCAGGAGGGATGTTGAGAATGTTGGAGGTGTAGCCATGATTGTAATGCGCCCAATCCGTCACCGGCCGCAGCGAAGCGCCGGCAGCAAACACCTCCGGCGTGGTGAACATTGCCATCAGCGTAATAAAACCGCCGTAGCTGCCGCCGTAAACACCGAGGCGTTTGGGATCGACGCCGCATTTTTCCGTGAGAAATTTCGCGCCGTCGACGACGTCTTCCAAATCCTTGCCGCCCATGTGACGATAGATCGCCGTGCGCCAATCGCGACCGTAGCCGGCGCTGGCGCGATAATCCGGATCCAGCACGGTGTAACCGCGATCCGCAAGCAGATTGTGGAACATGTATTCGCGAAAATAACTCGACCACCACTTGTGCGCGTTTTGCAAATAGCCCGCGCCATGCACGAAAATCACGCCCGCGCCGTTGGGCTTTTCGGGGCGATAGAGCCGCGCATAAACTTGGGCGCCGTCGCGCGCGGTGTACGTGACCAACTCCGGCACGCGCCACGGATAACTTTTAAACTCGTCTGTTGTAGAAAATGTGACGCGCTGCGGTTTCGCGCCGACTTTGTTTTTTTGCAGATAAATTTCCCACGGCGCGTTGAAAGACGAATAGCGCATCGCCAGCATCGTGCCATCCGGTGACAGCGAAACATCGTTGTTGCCCTCCAGTGCCGTCAGCCTGGTGCGGCTGCCGCCTTCAATCGGCATCGTATAAAAATGTTTCTCGCCGGGATGCGCTTCGTTGCTGGTGAAATGCCATCGCTTTTTGTCGCGCGCGATGAACGGGCCGGAAATTTCAAACTTGCCGCTGGTGAGCGCTTTCTTCTCGCGCGTCGCCATATTGACAGCGTAAAGATGCGAATAACCGGTTTCTTCAGAGCAGAACCACACGCGCTGCTGATCGGGCATCCAGCCGACCGCGCTCGCTCCACCGAAAAAACCGATGCCGGGGCCGCCGATCCACGCCTCGTCATGCTGGCGATCCAGGCAGGTCAATTTTCCCGCCGGCAATTCCAAACGCGCAATCCAACGGTCTTTATTGTCCTGCGCGCCAACCACGACGAACGCGTTTTTGCCGTCGTCGCTCCAAAACGGCCCGTTCCAAACCACCGCCCGCGGCTGCGGCTTCTTTTTTTCTTTCGCAGTTTTGGCGGTGTCCTTTTCCGCCGCAACAGCGGTAAAGGCCGGCTTCTCCATCATGCCGGGCAGGCTGTCCGGCTTGACGTAAAGCACGGTGTCGGCCGCAACATCCCAATACCCGAACTCGAAAGCGCTCTGCGGCTCGCCGACTTTGAGGCGCGTAGTGAGGTCTTCGGTAAAAGCCGACTCTGTGACATAATTCGGCACAATCGCCGTCCGCGTATCTTTGGGCCGCTGGGAAAGAACGAAGGTCACGAACTTCTCATCCGGCGAAAGCTGAATTTGCTGCACCTCTTTTTCGCCGAGATAAATTTTTTTCGGGCGCTTCGGCGCCAAATTTTCGCGCTGCTTCTTCGCCCGATCGGCCTTTTCTTTGCGCTCCTTGAGCACGGCGATCAAACGCAATTCTTCCTGCGCCAGATATTTTTGCTGGTCGGTATTCGGCTTATTTTCTTTCGGCGCCTGTCCTTTGCGGAAATCCGTTCGTTGCGCCGTCGTTCCCGTAGTCAAGTCCCAGGCAAAAAGATTGTTGTCACGCACGAACAACACCTGTCTTTCGGAAAAAGAGAAGCGCGGCTGGCTTTCCGTATCGACGGTGTTGGTGATTGGCGTCGTGCGGCCGGTTTTGAGGTCGAGCATAAAAATATCGCCGTCGCGCTCGAAAACTTTTTTGTTGTAATCGCGCGTGTACTGGCCGAAACGGCTCGGCAGTTGCTCGCGCTCGGCAGCCGGCACTTTCGTCGCTTGCCCACCGCCTTTGGAAACTTGATACAAGGAATCCGCCTCGGCGTTGGTTGGATTCCACATAAAATAAACCGTCCTGCCATCCTCCGACCAATACGGCGCGCCGGGTTGATTGCCGATCCATTTCGGGTCGCGCATGATCCAGCTCACCGTCAACTCCCGTTTCACGGCCGGGCGATCCTGGGCCATCGACAGACAGCCCAAAATCACCATGAGAAAAAAATGAATCGGACGCGTCGTTCGTTTCATTTGACCTTCCTCCTTATTTTTGTTTTTTAAAATAGACGCCAGTTCCTCTTCGGACGTTGCAGCATCCAGCATCCAATTTATTTCCTTGCTTTTTCCATTTCATTTTATAAATTTGAAAAAGTTCAACCTCGCGCTCGTTCATCAAGTTCGCGCCGTGAACTTTTTTGCGCCAATTGGCGTTAAAATGTTGCCGACTTGCCGCCGCTTACACGTGCCTTTCAAATTTAATAGATCATCGGAGGACATTATGGCATCGTCTCATCGTTACGCCTGGCATCGTTCGCTTGCCCGAGTGGCAACGCTGTTTTTTGCCGCCGGTTTGGCGGCTTGCGGAGCGGGAAGGCTCACCACCGACCGCGCCTACAGCGAGCTGAAACCCAAAGAGCAATTGCCGGAGCGGGAGCAGCGGCAGCTTCCGGAAAATTTGTTGATCAAAATCGAGAACGTCGCCGACGCCGGCAAAAGCTACAGCAATTACGTCGTGCTCTACGTCAACGGCCGCGAAGTCGCGCCGATTGAAAAATTGACCAACATGTCAAAGAAATACACCTATCCTTTGCGCTTGCAGCACGGCGTTTACGAAGTGCGCGCCGAATATCACGTCGTCGGTTACTGGCGCGAGCAGGTGTTCGACATCAAGCCGGACGAGCCGGTTAAAATTCTGCCGGGACAACGCACGGTGCTGACCTGCCGCCTGGAAAAGGATTTCAAAGGCCGTCCGGTGCAAAAAGATGTGTCCTTCCGCCTGCAATATGAAGCGCTCGCCGAGGCCGAAACCGCCGCCTCCGCCGCGGTTCAGCGCCTCACCCGGCAACCCCGGCTTCCGGCTGTTGCGCCGGGGCGAATGCCTCTCATTGAAGAACTCATCAGCAAGCCGCGCACGCCTCCGGCCGTCGTGCAGCC
>Ga0073934_10004673_pt1 | contig 22317 bp, 17 predicted proteins | sample LarsenN4metaG_FD_76834 | JGI IMG/M metagenome (GOLD analysis project Ga0073934, IMG submission 76834) | Hot spring sediment bacterial and archeal communities from British Columbia, Canada, to study Microbial Dark Matter (Phase II) - Larsen... ...
AACCGCCTACGCCCTCGGCGTCGCGATCGTCGGCAACGACGAGCACGAGCGAAGGCCGTCGGCGCTCACGGCGAGCACGGCCGCGTGCACGGGCCAGACGCACGTACCGGCCCCGGAGGGGCTCGGCGTCGTGTCGTCCACGGAGACGAGCGTCACGGTGGCGTGGAGCCCGTTCCCGGAAGGCGTGTCCGTCGCCGGGTACCGGGTCACGGTCGACGGGGTGCGCGTGAGCGAGACAGCCGGCACGCAGGAGACTCTCGGAGGCCTCGAGTGCTCGACCGCCTACCGCGTCGGCGTCTCGGCGTTCGACGCGGCCGGCACCGAGTCCGCGGAGACGTCGATCGACGCGCGCACGCAGGAGTGCCCACCCTCCGACGACGGCGGCTCCGTATCCGGCGGGGGGGGCGAGGTCGGCATCACGGCGGCGGCCACGACGACGTTCGTCGCGGTCGCAGACGTGCGCGTCGCCGAGGCGTCGCCGACGCGGAACTACGGCTCTTCCTCTCAGCTCCGGGTGGTCGGTGGCGGCGACCCGGCCGTCGTGAGCTACCTCGCCTTCGACGTGACGGGCATCTCGCGTGTGTCGCAGGCGACCCTCCGCCTCTACTCGACGTCCGGAACGAGCGACGGCCCTTCCGTGTACGCGGTCACGGCGCCGTGGGCGGAGCAGACCGTGACCTGGAGCTCGAGGCCGGCGGTCGACGGCGCGCCCCTCGACGACGCGGGCGCCGTCGCCGTGGGCACGTGGGTCGAGTGGGACGTGACCTCGCTCCTCTCGGGGAGCGCGCGGTACTCGCTCGCGCTGGTCGGGTACAGCTCGGACGGGCTGAACCTGAGCTCGCGCGAGGGGGTGGCCGCGCCGCAGCTCGTCGTTGTGACGAGCGGCGGCGGTGGGGGCGACCCCGACCCCGATCCAGACCCGGATCCCGACCCGGATCCCGAGCCGGACCCGGGCCCTGACCCCGACCCGACCTGCACGAGGACGATCGGGCCAGGCGGATCACTGTCGACCTTCGTCAACGAGCTTGGCCCCGGCGACGTCGGCTGCCTGCGCGGAGGCACGTACCCCGTCGCCGGCAGCGTCGCGTGGAAGTCCTCGGGTGGGACGCTCCAGGCGTATCCGGGCGAGAGACCGGTCCTGACGGCCACCATGCTCGTCATGTCGGGCTCGAACCAGACGGTACGAGGCCTCACGATCCGCGACGTCCTCGGTGACGCCCTCCAGATCAGCGGGGACCACGCGACCGTCGACGCGCTCGAGCTCGGGAACGCCGTCCGGCACGGCATCCTGCTCAACACCAGCTCGCGGAGCGTGACCATCACCCGGACGTACATCCACGATGTCGGCGAGGACGCGCTCGACCACGGGATCTACGTCCAGGGCTCCGGGCACACGATCACGAACAACCTGATCGTGAGGCCCGCGGGGTACGGGCTGCACTTCTACAAGGACTGCGGCTCCGGCTCGATCGCCGCGCAGAACACGCTCGTCGGCTCGCGCCTTCGCGCCGGCGTAATCGTCCGTTGCGAGACGGGCGGCGGCGTGAAGTTCGTGAACAACGTCACGGCACAGAACGCCCAGTACGGGATCAACTTCCATTCGTGCGCCGCCGGCGGCTGTGTTATCGACACGAACCTCGCATGGGCGAACGCCTACGGGGCGACGAACTCCGCCGGGGCCACGGTGGCGACCAACCTCGTCGTCGCCGATCCGATCTTCGTCGACGGCGACTACCGCGTCGGCTCGCAGAGTCCCGCCGTCGACCGGGCCCGTCCCGACTTCTCGTACTCCCCGGACCGCGACGGGCGGTCGCGGGCCTCTGCTCCGGACCTCGGCGCCTACGAGCGCTGAGACCGGGCAGGCCGTCCGCGTTTCACATCGGCCTCGACTGCGTGTCCCGCCGTCTCACGGGCCGGCCACGGTCTCGAAGATCGAGCGGACGCGGTCGGTCACCCGCTCGACCGCGTATTCCTCGACGCTCGACCGGCCGTCGATTCGAGCCGGGCCCCTCAGGACCCGCTCGAGCTTGTCGGCGACGTCGTCCGCGGTCGGAGACGCCACGTAGCATCCGTCGACGCGATCGAGCAGAGGGCCGACGTCGCCCACGTCGACCGACACGACGGCGACGTTGCACGCGAGCGCCTCCTTCACCGCGTTGGGCGACCCCTCGTACTCCGAGGTCAGGACGACGGCGTCTGCGGCGGCGATCCACACGGGGACGTCCTGGTGCGGGACGCGGTCTAGCGCGTGCAGGTCGACCTCGAGACCCCTGTCGACGAGCCGGCGTACCGCGCCGGCCGCGAGGCGGTACCGCTTCTCGGGCCGTGACGGCGAGGCGGGGAAGAGCACGTGCCGGCGTCTCTCGTCCCATCGCAGCTCGCGTCGGGAGCTCGCTCGGTCGCGTGGCCGGAATCGCTCCAGGTCGATGCCGTACGGAACGATCCACGCCTTCGACCTGGGGACGTCCGGGGGGAGCGCGTCGAGGAGGTTCTGCGACATCGCGATGACGGCGTCGGCACGCCGCGCGGCCCGGTACGACGCCCGCACGCCGTACCGCCTGGAGAGGCGCTCGAGAATCCACCCGGTGTCACCGCCGAGCAGGTCCGACCCGCAGAAGGAGACGACGACCGGGTGCTCCGGGAGGGCACGCGTGACGAGGTCCGCCATCACGCCCCCGTACGCCACGTGCACGACGTCGGGCCGCCCGGACGCCACGGCCCGCCGGACACGCTCTCCGAGGCCACGGTAGACGTGCCGTCCGGAGCTGGCCCGATCGAGGTGCAGCACGTCGACGTCGACCCCGGCGGCGCGCAGGCCCTGGACATGGACGCCGACGAACGTTCCGGCGCTCGGGAGCTCCTCCGTCGGGTAGGCGTTGGTGACGACGAGGACGCGCATCGGCTCAGGCGTCGGCGGACGAGGCCGGGCTCGGCCCGCGCTGCGCGGGGCCGGCCGGGCGCCGCGCGCGCGGCTCGAGGAACGTGCGGGCGTGACGGACGGTCGAGGACACCTTGAGGCGAAAGCGCCACATCCGGTCGTGGCGGTACACGCCGATTCGCGGCCAGGCAAGGGGGGCGACGGGCCCGAGCCCCTCCATCGCGGCGAGCGAGTACCCCGCCGCCGCGGCTCTCGAGACGACGCGGGCGTCGTGGTCGCCGAAGGGGTACGCGAGCGCCCTGCACGGCCTTCCCAGCGCCCGCTCGCAGGCGGCGCGCGACTCCGCGAGCTCCCGATCGAGCTCGGCGTCCTCGAGCGACGTGAGCCTGGGATGCGTCTTCGTGTGCGATCCGACCTCCCACCCCGCGTCGACCAGTCCGCCCAGCTCGTCCCAGGTCATCCCCCGGAGCTCCCGGAGATCCGTCTTGCCGTCCTCGTGGATGCCGGGCCAGCGGAGCGGCCGCCCGTCGTCCGCGAAGTCGGTCACGACGAACACGGTGCCGGGGAAGCCGGCGGCTGCGAGACGAGGGAACGCCAGCTCGAGGACCGAGGCGTGTGCGTCGTCGAAGGTGAAGACGACCATGCGCTCGTCCATTGCGGATGCCGCGTCCGAGAACGTCGCCCCGACGTATCCGCGGCGGGCGAGGTAGGCGATCTGCCGCTCGAGCTCGGTCGGGGTAACGGCGCGGTGCACGGCCCAGGACTCGCTGACGGCGTGGTACTCGAGCACGAGCGGCCCGAGCGCGCGCCTGCCTCCTGCAGCGCGCCGCGGATCCGTCGTCCTCCCCCCGTCGATCGGTTGAGCCGGCATCACGGCGCGGCGTCTGCGGCGCGCTCGGCGACGCGCACCGGCGACACGTGGTCGTCCAGCTCGCGCACGAGTTGACTCCAGCGGGCTGCGACCGACTCCGGAGAGTGCGCGCGCGCAACGTGCTCGCGCGTTCGCCGTGTCAGGTCGGTGCGGTCCCCTCGTGCGCTCCAGAGCTCCTCCGCTCCCCGGACGAATCGCGGCCACCTTCCGGCCGCCGAGATCCCGAGGCCCTCGCGCTCGACCACGCCGTCGGGATCGAACTCGAAGGTGAGAACGGGAACGCCCAGGGCCCAGGCCTCGAGGAAGGCGTTCGGCATGCCCTCGAGGTACGACGTGTTCACGACCGCGACGGCGCCCGAGACGAGCCGCTGGAGTTCGGCGTACGGAAGAGGCTCGAGTAGCTCGAGGTTCGCGAGCTGCGACGCGGCGGTCCGCAGCTCGTCGAGGAGTCGAGGGTCGTGGCCGTCGGGCACTGGGATCATGAGAAACCGCGCTGCGGGCACCGCGCGCGCGAGCTCGACGTACAGCAACGGCCGCTTCTGCTCGACCGCGCGACCGAACCAGAGGAAGGCCTCCGGCTCGGCGTCCGCGTGGCGGTCGTGCTCCCGTGCCGGCTCCGCGAGGCTCGGGATCATGACGAGCCGCCGGATCCGGGGGAACGCGCGTCGCGCGAGCGCGACCTGGTCGTCGGACTGGACGACGACTGCGTCCGCAAGGCGGATTCCGGCCCGGTACAGGGCACGGTCGAGACGTCCGGGCATCGTCTCCATCGTGAAGTCGGAGACGTTGGAGCCCGAGAAGATCAACCGTCGCCGGCGAGTCCGGCAGTAGAGCGCCGCGACGCCGAGAGCGGGGCTCGCCGACCGCACGACGACGACGCGGGCACTCGCGCGCGAGATCGCGCGCCAGATCGCCGCCGCCTCGAGCAGGCTCCCGATGACGCGTCGATCGCCTCCGTACGGCTCGCGGTAGACGAGCGTGAGGGGATACGAGAGCGGGACCGGGTCCCGCGGCTCGTACGTGACGTGCGCGACGCGGAGCCTCTGCTCGACCAGCGCTCGCGCGAGCAGCGTCATCTGGCGCTCCGCGCCGCCTGCGCGCCCGTGCGAGCGGTCGTAGTGCCCGGCGGTCCCGGACGAGGCGACGTAGATGACGACATCGTGACCCACGGCGTCGGGATGCTATCGGGGCCCGCTTGCGGCCAATCGCCCGCTCGACGAGCCCGGCAGACGGTCGACGAGGAGCCAGACGCAGCCGAGCAGGACGAGCGCCAACGACCAGCCTGCGAGCACGTCCGACACCCAATGCCACTCGTGGTACACGACGGCAACGCCCGTGACGAGAACGACGACGGCCCCTGCGGTCACGATCCACCAGCGCCATCGGGTCGGCCAAGCCACGAGTGCGACGACGCCGGCGATCGCCATCGTCCGGAGCGAATGACCGCTCGGGAACGAGTACCCGGTTCCCGCGGGGTCGACGGGCGGCCGCGCGAAGACCTCCTTCGCGACCGGGCCGAGCAGCGCGACGCCGGCGATCGTGAGGACGACCACTGCGGCGAACCGGCGCCTGCCGCGCGCCGCCGCGCCGATGGCGACGACGACGACGACGACGAACCAGAGCGCCTGTGTGACGGGGTCGAGCGCGAGGCTCAGGACGTCGACGCGGTCGATCACGGTGTCCTCGTTCTCGGCCGCGTGGATCCACTCCGAGAGGGAGCGGTCCCACCTCGACACGCTCTTCTGCCACGCCTGAACCGCATGCGGGGCGAACGCCAGGAGGCCGAGCGCGATCCCGAGCCAGGCGACCCGCCGGCCCTGGCTCCTCGAAGGCCCGCCCTCCAGCTGCGGCCGGTTGCGCTCTACGTCCGGCATCGCCTGCTCACGGTCGCTGCTCGCCCACGTCGAGGTCGCTCTCGGCACCCGGTGCCGGCGGCGGCCGATCCGCTCTGGCTCGAGGGCCCGACCGAGGGCGAAGGGTTGCAAGGAGGCGCTTCGGTCCGTGCGCGCCGAGCCTTGCCACGTCGAGGAGGCCGGGAAGCGGGTCGTCGCGGCAGAAGAGGTCGAAGCCGTCGCGCGGGTCGAGAAGCCGGAACGCGGCTGCCAGGGCCTCGCGCCTGGACGGCGGGAGCAGGAACGGGTAGTCGGTCTTCCGGAGAAGCGCGGCGGCGATCCAGGTCAGCTCGAGGCCGAGGTCGCGCGCGCGAACCCCGGCGCGGTAGGCGGCGTCCGGCGTCACTGCTCGCGCATCTGCACGGTCCAGATAGAGATCGACGAGCCCGCCCGGGAGGTCGACGCCGGCCTTGACCGCGAGCGCGAGCGAGCCCCAGAGGCGACCGTTGATCTCCATGAGCATGGGCCCTCGCGCGCCGACCTTCCACTCGACCATCGCCGGCCCGGTCCAGTCGAGCGCTGCGAGGAGCCGGACCGAGTGGTCGAAGAGGTACGCGTCGAGAGGCACGCTCTCGCGGAACGAGCTCGGCCCGCCTGTGTACGGCACCTCGCGCAGCCGCCGGTACTGGAACCCGAGCACGGGCCGGCCCCGGTCCAGGAGCAAGCCGACGCCGTGACCCTCTCCCGCGCAGTACTCCTGGAGAAGCACGGCGCACCGCCCCTCGAGCGCGTCCATGCGCCGCGCGAGCTCGGAGGGGCTCGCGGCGTACTGGACGCCAAAGGCGTCCACGCCGCCCTCGCCTGCCTCGCCGCGCACGGCGCGCGACCGCTGCGGCTTCAGGACGACCGGCCACTCGAACGCCTCGGCCGCCCGAACTGCGTCGGCCGCAGTCTCGACGATGCTCGTTCGCGGCGCCGGGACCCCGAGGCGGGCCGCCAGCTCCACGGTCGCCTGCTTGTCGCGCGCGACGGCGAGCGCGTGTGCGTCGGCGACTGCCAGCCGGACGCTCGCGGGGAAGCTCTCGCGGGCCGCGGAGAGCAGGATGACGAGCGTCTCACCGACCGGGATCACCAGGTCGACGCCGTGCGCCAGCGCCGCGTCGACGATCGCGGCGACCGCCGCGGGGCCGTGCTCTTCCGGCTGGGGGTAGACGGTCTTCGCGGTGACGTAGCGTGATGCGAACGCCGGGCTCGCACGGCTCGTGTCGCCCGCGATCACGTCCATTCCCCGACGCCCGAGCGCGCGGACGACCGCCATGCCGCTGCCGCGGCCGGCATCGGTGACGAGGACGCGGGTCAAGGACGGTCGCCGGTCGCGCTCCCGCGGACGGCGAAGGACTCGATGGTCGCAGCGACCTTGCCGATGACGGCGTCCAGGGGCTCGTTGGCGTCGATGGTGACGAAGCGGGGAGTCCGCTCGGCGAGCTCCAGGTACTCGTTGCGCCTGCGCTCGAGCGCCTCGAGCGTGCCCTCGCTCTTTCGCGAGCGGAGGACGGAGGCAGGGGCGTCCAGGAAGATCACGAGATCGGGCTTCGGGTAGAGCCGCGAGAGCAGGAACCCGTGCAGGCGGCGACCCAGGGGGCGGCCGTCCTGACGAACGACGTCGTGCGCGTAGTAGTCGGAGAAGAAGTGCCGGTCGAACACGACGACCACTCCCTTCCGGACGTAGGACCAGACGACGAGCTGCCGATACCACTCCTCGGCGAGCCGGTTCGCCAGCGCGAGGCTGCCTCTCACCGTCCCGAGGACCCGCTTCGGAAGCGGACCAGGTCGCCGCTCGTCGACGCGTTGCGGAGGCCCTCCCTCCGCGACGGTGCCGCGCGCGCGGCGGATCGCCCTCACGAGGCGGGTCGTGGGCAGGAGCGTGTCGCTCGCCTCCCAGTTCACCCCCATGTACATGTACTTGGCCGGAATGGCGAGCGTGCCCTCGAGGGCGCGGGCGACCGTCGTCTTCCCCGCCCCGTCGACGCCGATCAACGCCACCGTGAACGCTCGTTCGGTCACCTTCGAAGCGTAGTGAGAAGCGGGCGGGGCGTCGCGACCTCAGCGCCGCGCACCTCGCGCCCGGATGATGGCCGCGATCCTCCTCGACGCTGCCGTCGCCCTCAGCACGGCCCGCTCGAGGTGGCCGCGCCGGCCGAGTGCGGCCCAGGCGTCTCTCGCGACGAGCTCGCAGACGGTGTCGGTCGGCGCACGCGAGTCCAGCGGGCGAGCCCCGATGGCCTCGGCGGCAGCCCGGTACGGGGAGGCGCCGCCGTCGTCCGGCGCGCGGTCGAGGAGGTAGACGCGCCGAGGACGCGGCGTCGTCCAGCGCAGGAGCCGTGCGGCGCGGGCCGTCACGGCCGGCGGGCGCCCGCGGCCGGCGGCGACTGCGCTCTCGAGGGCGTGGCCGGCGTACACGACGACGTCCGCGCGGCCGAGGTGCTTCAGGTGAGCGGCCCAGAGCTCGCGAGCCCCCGCGAGCGTGCGGAGGACGGGGCGCCGCGCGATTCCCTCTGCAGGCCCTTCGGGGGAGCCTGGCACGAGCGCCGACCGGTAGCCCAGGCGCTCGAGCGCCTCGTGCAACGCCTGTGCGTGCAGCTCGACCGCCGCACCGTCCGGCCCGGAGATCGCGAACGACCGCGTCCAGCGCGGCCGCGGGGGGAGCAGACGCCGCCGGTTCGGGCCCGCCCGCTCGTAGCGCGACTGGAGCAGCCGGAGCGCGCTGACGGCCGCCCACGCCGGGGCACGCTCACGCGCACGACTCCAGGCGTGGGCGTCCGCGGCGAGGGCGCGCGCGATCCGCTCACGGTGCTTGGGCTCGATCGCCGGCTGCCGCTCGAGCCGCCGCGCGAGGATCAGCAGCGCGTGGTGCGGCGCGGGCTCCACCAGCCGGGCAGCGCCGGCGACGGGCACGGCCTCTTCGAAGAGCGCCTCGAGCTCCGGCCCTGCGAGCGCCATGCTCGACGCGGGGACGAGCTCGACGGCCACGACGGCACAGCCGCGGATGAGAACCCAGGAGGCTCCGGCGTCGACGAGGCCTGCGTCGCGGAGGGCGGAGGCGATCCTGCGGGCGTCCGCCTCCGTCACGAGGAGATCGAGGTCGCGACCGTGCGGGGGGAGCGAACCGAGGACGAGCGCGCGCTCCCTGGTCGCGCCGTCGGCCAGGCGAACGACCGTCTCGGTCGCCTCGACCGCGGGCGCGCGTCGATCCGATCCCGGCGCTCCGCCGGTCGCGCCCTCGCCGTCGCCCATCGTCACCCCCGCGTCCAAGAAATCGCCCGCCGTCGTTCGCCTTGTCGACTACCATCCGACTGTGCGTCGGATTCCCCTTCTCCCATACTCGCCTGTGAAGTCCACGAAGTGCGTTCGTCCGGCCACCTGAGCATCCGCGACGACGACCCTACGAGCTCCTCCGCGAGCGCGAGCTGGGTCGGCGCACCACCGCCCTCCGGCGGCCTTCGGATGTACCTCGACGTGCTGTCTGCGAGGCTTCCGCTCATCGCTCTCATCGTCGCGATCGTCGTCGGTGCGGCGATCGTGTTCGTCGCCCAGTCCGAGAAGGTGTACCGGGCGGAGGCGGACCTCCTGATCACTCCTGTGCCGCGCAACAACGCGAACCTCTTCGGGCTCGGGCTCGTCACCGAGACCGGAGATCCCACGCGCGACGCCGAGACGCTCTCCCAGCTCATCACCACCCCCAACGTGGCCGAGCGCGTCCGGAGGGATCTGGGCGTGGACGCGTCGGTCGGGGCGCTGCTGCGGGCGGTGCGGGCCGAGCCGGTGGCGCAGAGCAGCATCGTGACCGTCATCGCGGAGGCGACCGACCCCGAGTTCAGCGCCCAGCTCGCGAACGCCTTCGCGAGGGCGGCCATCGAGGTGCGCACGGAGCGCCTCCGCAAGCTGCTCGACGGCCTGATCCCGAGTCTCCGGGCGCAGCTCGCTGCGGTCCCGCCCGGGGAGACGAGCGCACGGGAGGCCTTGAGCACGCGCCTCCGCGAGCTGCAGTCGCTCCGGCTCCTGCCCGACCCGACGCTCCATCTCGAGACGGCGGCGGCGGCTCCGAACAGCCCGGTCGCGCCGCGTCCGGTCCTCACGATCATGGCGGCGCTCATCGGCGGGCTCGTCCTCGCGGTCGGCGTCGTGCTCGGCGCACACGTGCTCGACCCCCGAGTCGAGCGCGAGGACGACCTCCGCCGGTATCACATCCCGGTCATCGCCCGGATCCCGGACGACGCCGCGCAAGGTCGGCGCCGCTCTCTCTTGCAGCCGCTCCGCCGCCGTGGGCCTTTGCCGCCCGCCGAGCTCTCGCCCTCGACGCTGGATGCGTTCCGCCGGCTTGGCATGGTGCTCGTCGCCCGGCGCGACTCCCTCGAGCCGACGATCTTCGTCACGAGCCCCGGGCCGAGCGACGGGAAGACCACGACGTCCTTCAACCTCGCGACGTCGTTCGCGGCTCTGGGGGACTCGGTCGTCCTCGTCGACGCGGACGTCCGTCGGCCTTCCGTGTCCGGCTTGCTGCGTTCTCGGCCTGTGTACGGCCTCACCGACGTCCTCGAGGGCCGAGCCGCTCTCGCGGACGCGCTGCTGACGCCGTTCGTTACCGTCCCGGGGTTCGAGGTCCTCGCCGAGACGTCGAACGGCGACCCCTCGCCGCTCGCGATCTCGACCGAGAGCGCAGCCGCGCTCCTCCGCGACTCGAAGCTCGCCGCGAGGTGGGTGGTCGTGGACGGCCCGGCGCTGAGCTTCGCGCCCGAGGCGCTGCCCCTCGCCAAGCAGGTGGCGAACGTCATAATCGTCGTGCGCCTGCGAGGAAGCAGGCTCCGCGATCTCTCGGACCTCGCGGACCTCCTCGTGCAGCAGGGGATCACGCCGTCCGGTTTCATCCTCGTCGGGACCAAGCCGCAGCCCGTCTATACGCGCGCGGCGAGCCCGCAGCCGCAGCTGCAGCCGGAGCCGCAGCTGCAGACCGAGACCCAGCTGCAGCCGGAGACCCAGTTGCAGCCGGAGCCCCAGCTGCAGCCGGAGTGGGACGCGTCCGTGCAGCACGTGAACGACGCCGCCGTGCCCCGCAAGGTCGCTCCCCGGCGAAAGGGCCAGCGTTCCTAGTCCGGCCGCCCGTCGACGAGCGGGCGAGCGGCACCGACACGGCTGAGCGAGCGCGCCGAAGGCGCCGGGTCAGCCCGTGAGGCCGAGGCGCGCGGCCGCCTCGACCCCCAGCAGCGGTAGGCATCGCGACCGGGCGCGAAGCCGGTAGTCGCGTTCGTCTCGGTCGAAGAACATCGGCGGCGCCACCAGGTTCGCGTGCGGCTCGAAGCCCCCGTCCTCCGGATCGATGTTGCCGTCCTTGCCTGCCCAGAGGCAGTTCGAACGAGCGACGTTCCCCCTTCCCGCGTCGCGCTCCCAGCCGGACGTGATGTTGTACGTGCGCGAGAATGCGATCACGTTCCGCTCGACGACGTTTCCGCTCGATGCGTAGTCGTCGTCGCCGCCGAACAGAACCCCGCCGCGGACCGAGGGAAGGCCGCCGTCGACGATGTTGTGGGACACCCATGAGTTGCGGGCGTTCGGGTAGAGGTGGATCGCGTACCCCGACGTGCGCCAGAAGACGTTCCCGACGATGCGGGTGCCGGAGGCGCTCGACACGTAGATCGCATGGTCTTTGTTGTCGTGCTCGACGCTCCCGCAGTCGTGGAAGCGGTTCCGGCGGATCACGACCCGAATCGCCTCGCCGTGACCGGACGCGCTCCCGAGGATCAGGCAGCTGTCGCCCCGGCCGACGTTCGTGATCTCGCTGCGCTCCAGGATCGTGCCGGTCGCGTACACCTTGATCGTGTTCTCCGGCCCCGTGCCCTCGATCCGAAGGCGCGAGAGCGTCACGAAGTCGCTGCCCTCCGGGACGTACACGGTGCCCACGAGCCTCGCGCGCTCTCCCGGATAGCTCCGGATCGTCAGCCGTCTTCCCGCCGAGCCGCCGCGGCGCACGCGGAGGACCCAGCCGTCGAAGGTATCGGAGTAGGTGCCTCCGCGCAGGCATCCCGTCTCGCCGGGCCGCAGGACGTTGGCGAGGCGCTGCGCCGTCCTGACGGGCCGCGCGAACGTGGCCGGCGCCCCGTCGCTGCCCCAGGGTGCGGCGTGCTTCGTGCAGATCGATGGAGCGGCTTGTGCGTCCCGGACGACAGCCCGCGAGGCGGCGGGCTGTCCTGACGCGGCGGCTCCCGCGTCCGCTCTCGAGGCGCCGGTGGAGAGCGTGAGCGCGACAAGCGCCAACGCCCCCGCGTGCCGATGCCACGGCGCCGAGATCAGCCTGCTCCGCGACGTCGCCGTCACCCCTCTTGCCGGCGTCCGCGCTCGGCCATCGCCAGCACGGCCGGAGCGACGGCGAGGAGCAGCCAGAACTGCTTCACGTAGAGCGCCGAGGAGAAGAAGCCGACCGCGGCCAGGCTCGCGATCGAGATGAAGAGCGCCCGGGAGGTCAACTCCATGGCCCGATCGCCCTGACGCTCGAACAGGTGGGCCGCGCGCAGGGCGGACCGGAGACAGAGCGCGATCACGAGCAGGAAGAGGAACAGGCCTACGAAGCCGAGCTCCGACACGACGGTCAGGTAGATGTTGTGGGCTACCTTCTTCTCGTCGACGATGAACTCGTCGCGTTCGGTGGCTCCGGGGCGAAGGAGGTAGCGAATGGACGCCTCGGGGAAGTTCCCGGCCCCGACACCGCGAATCGGCTGGTCCTCGACCATCCTCCAGCCCACGCGCCAGAGGTCCGTCCGTCCCGACCCGCCGGAGGCGGCGGGATTCGTCACGCGGTCGACGGCGTCCGCCGGCGCGACCGCCGCAAACCACAGAACCGCTCCGATCGTCGCGGTCGCGGCGAGCGCGAGCGCCGCGCCGCGGCGGCCGCGCCCCGCGGCGAGCGGCGCCAGGACGAGGGCGATGCACATTCCGGTGAGCGCGCCTCGGGACAGCGTGAGGAAGATCCCGATGCCCGCGAGCCCGGCCGCGACGATCGCCAGGCTGCGCGCCGACGGCGACCAGCGCCGATTGGCGGCGAAGGCGCCGCAGAGCACCATCGCGACGACGAGGTACGAGCCGAGCTGGTTGGGGTTGATGCCGGCGCCCTTCAGGCGATCCTCGGATGCGGGGTCGGTCAGGGAGCCCTCGACGAGGCCGAGGCCCGCCGCCGCGAACGCTCCCACCACGAAGGTGACCATGAGCCAGACGATGTGGCTGCGCGCTCGGACGGCCACGAGCGCGATCGGGAAGAGCATGAAGTTCAGGACGAACCGCTGCGCGGACGTCTGCGCGGCGGCAGGCACGATGGCCCAGAGCGCGCTCGCGACTACCCAGGCGGCGAGGAGGATGAGCGCTGCCGCGAGGATCGGCTCGCGTCCCAGGAGGCCCTCCGCGCGGCGCTCGGCGTGGCTCGTGGTGGCGACGAACCCGATCCAGGCGACGAGGAGCACGATCCCGAGGATCTTCGTCACCGACAGGGTGCCGGTGAGCCCGGCGTAGTACTCGAGGAAGCTCATGAGGAGGAGCGCGCAGAGGCCTACGATGGGCCGCGCAAGCACGATCGGGACGAGCGCGAGCCCGAAGAGCGCAGCCACCGCGAGCGGTGGGTCGATCGTGGCCAAGGCGGCCACGACCACGCACGTGAGCACGACCACGGCGTGGACGAAGAAGGCCGGGAGGCGCACGAGCGAGTCGCCGAAGGTCCTCAAGGCCGTGGTCGGCGAGTAGAGCGATGAAGTCGTCATCGTGGTCGTAGCTGTTGCTGGACGCGAGCTCCCCCGGTGCCCGGCGCGTGCCCCCCGGCGAAGCGTAGTGCAAGTCGCCGGGTGGAGTCCACGGGGCGCGCCGAGGGTCCTGGAGCCCCCGCCGAGCGCCCAGGACGTCGCGGGACGCGCCGTGCCGCTTGCGCGCCCTCCCGCGAGGACGCAAGATGAGCGAGACCGTGGACGGGCACTCGTGACGTTGAGGATCCACGGGCTCATGTACCACGACGTCCTGTCGGCCACGCACTCGCCGAGCGGCCGCTCGGGTTCGGGCCCCGACCGCTACAAGCTCTCGTGGAGCCTCTTCCTCGAGCACCTCGAGCGCATCGAGGGTGCCGTCGCGGCTGCGCCGATCGCCGTGGAGCACTTCGGCGAGGCCACGCCGCCGCAGTCGTGGGCGCTCACCTTCGACGACGGCGGGGCGAGTGCGCTCGAGGTGGGCGAGGAGCTTGCCCGGCGCGGCTGGCGAGCGTACTTCTTCGTCACGACCGGTCTCGTCGGTACGGGCGGCTTCGTCGACGCGGAAGCGATCCGCGCGGTCCGTGGGCTGGGCCACGTGGTCGGATCGCACTCCGTGACGCACCCGGACCGGATGGCGGCGCTCAGCGCGAGCGAGCTCGACCGCGAGTGGCGGGGTAGCGTGGAGGCGCTGTCCGACATCCTCGGAGAAGAGGTGCGCTCTGCGTCCGTGCCCGGAGGCCACTATCGCCGTCCGGTCGCGCTCGCCGCCGCGCGGGCGGGGATCGCCACGCTCTTCACCTCGGAGCCGGTCCGGACAGCACGGCGCGTCGGCAGCTGTCTCGTGCTCGGGAGGTACTCGATTCGCGCCGACACGAGCGCCGAGGTCGCTGCGCACGTCGCGGCGGGCCACGACGGCCCCTGGCTGCGACAGTACGTCGCGTGGAACCTCAAGAAACCGGCGAAGATGCTCGCCGCCGAGCCGTACGACGTCATCCGTCGGACCGTGCTCGCGCGCTCCGCGGCGTCGAGCCGAGACTGACCGTGGCCGCGCCGTCGTTCCCCCGCCGCGCGCGGGCCGGCTCGTGAGCCGAGCGCTGCGCCTGACCCGCGACGAGGTGCGCCGGTTCGCCGAGGCCAGCGGTGATCGGAACCCGCTGCACGTCGACGAGGCGTACGCTCGCGCCACCCCGTTCGGTCGTTGCATCGCGCACGGGGCGCTCGTCGGTATCGCAGCGCTCGGCGCCCTCGACCGCGAGTCGCTCCAGCGGATCGGCTCGATCCAGGCGAGGTTCCTCCAGCCCGTCTTCCCCGACGACGAGTACGCGGTCTCCGTCGCTCGGGCGGAGGGCGACACGGCGGAGCTCGAGGTGCGGGGGAGAGGACGGCTTGCGGCGACCATCGTGATCGCACGCGGCGAAGCAGTCGTGCCGAAGGTCTCCTACGGGGAGACCGACCTGTCGCTGCCCGCGCCGGCAGTCCACGCACTGGACGAGCCCGGGCTCTCCGAGCTCTCGGTCGAGGCCCCGTACGAGCCCGACCTGCGCGCGCTCCGTGCGCTGGCGGACGAGCTCGGAGCGGGGGAGGTCCCCGACGCCCTCCTGCTCTGGCTCGCGGGGGCGAGCTTCGTGGTCGGGATGCTCGTTCCGGGACGCGATGCGCTGTTCGCGACCGCCCGGGTCGAGCCGCGCACCTCCGAGCGGTCGGGCGCCGTGGACGCGTCGGTGACGGGCGCAGACGATCGGACGGGGCTCGTCGCCGTCGAGTCCTTCCTGCACCACGGCCGGGCCTCCGCGTCCATGACGCTGAGCACGTTCCTGCGGGCGCCGGTCCGTCCCCCGAGCCGTGCGACGCTCGCTCGTTACCTCGGGCCGACGGACGCGCTCGCGGGCCGCGCGGTCCTCGTGGTCGGCGGCAGCCGCGGTCTCGGGGCCGCCCTCGGCGGAGCTTTCGCGACCCAGGGTGCGTCCGTGACCGTGGCGTTCGCTCGAAGCCGGTCTCACGCAGAAGCCCTCGAGGCGGAGTTCGGCGTCCGGCCCCTCCAGTTCGACGCCGAGGACCCCCGTCAGGCCCGGGGCGCGCTCGCCGCACTGCGCACGGACGTGGGGGAGCTCGACGGCGTCGTCTTCTGCGCCGCACCGCCGCTCTACGAGACCGCACTGGAGCCGGCGGCCACGGAAGCCGCGCTGGAGTTCGTTCGCTCCAGCCTCTCGCTCGTGCTGGTCCCGCTCGCCGAGGTCCTTCCGGTTCTCGCACGCGACGCCTGGCTCGTCTTCGTCTCGTCGTCCGAGCTCGCCTCCCCCGCCGAGGGGTGGCCGCACTACACGATCGCGAAGTCCGCTCTCGAGGGCGTCGCGACGTACTGCCGGCAGCACGTGCGCCCCCAGGTCCTGATCGCACGCGCTCCGAAGATGCTGACAGACAGCACGAACACGCCGCTCGGGAGGCTGCGGGCGGTCCCGCCCGAGCAGGTCGCGGCCGGCGTCGTGCGGTGGGCGACGAGCGACGCCGCCACGCGGGCCGGCCTGCTCGCGGGAGACGAGTTGCTCGTGGAACCGATCGATCCGCCGGGCGCGTAGACGCTCAGCCGGCGAGCTTCGTCTCGATCAGCGAGACGAACTCGCCGACGTCGGCCGCGTTCGCGATCTCGGAGCTCTCGAAGCGGATCCCGAACTTGCGCTCGGTGGCCAGGACGAGCATGACGTGGACGATCGAGTCCCAGCCGTCCACGTCAGCCGCCGTCGTCTCCCCCTTCAGCTCGACACGTCGCCCGAGGACTTCTTCGAACACGTCTCCGAGCGACGCCATGATGGCGTCAGTTCCCAACGAGGGCTCTCTTCGCGATCGGGGCGCGGGAGCCTTCGTAGTCGTCGACGTGGAGCTCCCAGTCGCTGCTCCCGTCGGCGTGCGCCTCGGCGAGCGTGAAGCCGAGCCTCTCGTAGTGGCCCGAGACGAGGCCGTTCTTCTGCGTCGGCGCGTACCGGCCTCGCAGCCGCCGGAGACCGGCGTCCCGCGCGACCTCGACGAGCTGGTCGAGGACGAACTCCTCGACCCGCCTGGAGACGACGCGGCAGCTCATGAGCCACGTGACGAGATCCAGGGAGTCGCCCTCGCGCTTCCCGACGACGACCGAGATGAGCCCGTTGTCGCCGAAGCGATCCGACAAGGTCACGTAGAACGGGAAGTAGAGCGGATCCTGCGCGAAGCTCTTGAGCTCGGCGGGCGAGTGCCGGATCGTCGTCAGGTTGAACTGGTTCGTTCTCTGGACGAGCTGTGCGATTCGCGGGAGATGGTGCTCGTCGAACGGCTCGAACGCCGCCTCCATCTCGAGGCTGCTCAAGTACTCGTCCACGTCCGCGAACCGCGCCTGCTCGCTCGCGCGGAGCTCGTTCGCCCGGTAGAAGTCCGCTCGCCGCAGATCCTCGACGCTGAACTGCGTGGCCTCGAAGAGATTGAGGGACTCGAGGTACGGGACGTACTCGGCCGGGTCGGTCGGCAGCTCGGGAACGCAGACCTCGGGAACGAGGTCCCGAACCAGATTGCGCTCGAAGGGCGAGTCGTCGAGGAACGCGAGCGCGTCGAGACCGATGTTCAGCCGTCGTGCGATCTCCCGCAGGTTCCGGGCCTTGTCCTCCCAGTTCGCGACGAAGCAGCTGATGTCGTCCTCTCGGAGGACCATGTCCGGATGCTTCCGGAAGGGCTCTCGGGCCTTGTCCTCGTCGTTCTTGCTGCAGACGGCGAGGAGCACGCCGCGCGACCGCAGCTCTCCGAGCCAGATCTGGAACTGGACGTACGCCTCCCCGTCGCCGAGCTCGCCCAGCCGGATGCCCTCCAGCCCGTCCTCGCCGACGATCCCGCCCCAGAGCACGTTGTCGAGGTCGAGCGCGACGCACTTCACGCTCGTTCCCGCGCTCGCACGCATGATGTCGAGCGCCTGGGCGGCGACCTGCGGGAGCGCCTCGGGGTGGCAGAAGCTCTTGCTGTAGAACCACAGACGCTCGTCGAACCACGCCTTCTTGCCGATCCAGGAGGCGACGTGGTCGGTGTCCACCGTGTGAACGTTCTCGACCGTCTCGGCGAGCCGACGGAGCCGCTCGTTGATGAGCCGCACCGCGCTCGGCAGCGATCCGTCGATCCGTCCGGTGAGGTTGCCCCACGGTCTCTCGTACGGCAGCACCAGCTCGTTCACGACGACGGTCGCGCCCGTCGCCTCCGCGGCTCGGGACAGGATCGAGACGAGCCGCTCCGCCTCTCGCTCGGCGGTCGCAAGCCGGTCGGCGACCGGGACGGAGAGGAGCGTGTTCCGAACGGCCTGGACGGCGGTGAGGACGACGACGAACTGGGCACCGAACTCGTACAGCCCCGACGTCGGATCGAGGACGGTCTGGTGAACCGTGTCGTACTCCGGCTCGTACGTCGCGATCGGGAAGCCGCTCGCCTTGCCGAGGCCCCTCAGCACGGCCGTGTAGTACTGGGTGGTGCAGAAGCCGAGAACTGCGACGCGCGCGTGCCCGACGTCGTCGGGCCGGTCGCGACCGAGCCCCATCAGCTGGATGTAGTCGAGGTTCTGAGGTAGGTACATCGCTGCGTCGGCGTTCGCCGTCAGTGTCGCGTCACAGCGTATTCATCCCCGGTCGCGGCGCACGCCCTACGCGGCCGGGAGGTCGAGCAGGTGCCCGGGGCCCTCGCCGTCACCCCGGTTGACGTGGGCTTCGCGCTCCCAGCCTCCGATCTCGTCGAGCCGCTCGGCGAGCCGGTCCGAGTAGTAGAGGAAGAAGTTGGACGGTCCGCGCTCGTAACCCACGGCCTCCAGGGCCTCGCACCACGAATGGTGGAGCTGGTTCGTGAGGACGAGGTCGACGCCCCGGGCCGTGAGGAGCTCGTCCGCCGCCGCGATGACGAGCTGTGCTTCGCCCGGTGCGGCGAAGCCGTCCGCGATCGTTCCGACGCGCAGATCGCCGAAGTGGATGTTGTCGCGCATCGGCGTGTCGACGAGCATCGCCCATCCGACGGTCTCGCCTCCGCGCCGGACCGCCAGGTGGATGTACCTGTCGTCGTCGGGGGGATAGAGCTGTTGCAACGTCGCCTCGCTTCGATCCGCGATCAGCACGTAGGCGTCGAGGTGGCGAGCGATGAGCTCGTCCAGGGAGCCGTCGAACGTCGTGATCTCCTGGGCTTCGGCTGGGGGACGGGCCCGGTGCGACCGGCGACTCCGCGTCGCCAGCGCGCGCCTCAGCGCCAGCGCCGCGCCCGCGAGTCGCGCGCGCCCGAGCGCCCTCAGCGCGACCTGGAGCGCCGCACGGCTGTCCGGCAGACGGATCTCGCGTGCGAACCGGTTCGCCGCCTTCACGCTGAAGTAGAAGGGGACCGCGAGGTGTCGCCACTCGGCGGCGTCGAGCAGCCGCGCGAACTTCGTGGTCTCGGAGCCGAGGCCGAGGCTGAACAGGTACGGGCTGCGGCGGATCGCGTCGAGCAGGAGCGCGACCGAGACGTGGGCGTACGCGCTGTCGACCTCTCCGAGCGAGAGCGGCATCTGGAGGGCGCCGAGGTCGAGTGCCTCCCCTTGGAGGAAGAACCGCCGATGCTTGAGGACGTACCCGCCGTACACCTCGTCGCCGTCGGTCGCGACGAAGCTCTCGTCCCAGGCCGGCAGCGTCTCCCATTCGCGAGGCCGCTCCCGATGCGGGAAGCTCCAGCTGCTTCCTGCCTCCGCGAGCCTGGCGTTCAGCCGCTCGACGGCGTCGTGGTGGGCCGAGCTGTAGGGGACGATCTGCACGGTCGGTCAGAAGCGCCGCGGTCCGGGAAGGAGCGCGTTCGCCGCGGCGCGCGCGAGCCCGCGCAGCATCCCGAGCCCGTAGCCGAGATGGAACGCCGGGAACACCGTGGCGACCGCAGGAACCAGGCCGAGGGGCTCGTTGCGTCGACGCACGCTCCTGGCCGCGGCGAGCGTCGCCGCGACGGCGTAGAGCCCGAGCTCCGAGGCGAGCAGGCGCCGAGCCAGGGACGAGGACGTCCCGGCGACCGCGAGCACGCCGACCGAGCACACGAACACGGCTGGCACGAGGCTTCGGGGAGACGGCGCTCGCCGATGCTTGGCCATGACCGCCACCTTCCAGTAGCCGTAGTCGAAGTACTGGCGAAAGACCGCGCGGAGCGAGCTGCGGGGCGTGTAGAAGACGCGGATCGCCGGGTCGAGGACGACGCGCCCGCCGGCGAGCCGGACGCGAAGGTTGAACTCGTCGTCCTGACTGCGGCGGAGCGATTCGTCGAAGCGTCCCACCAAGGCGAACGCCTCCGGCCGAAAGGCGCCGAAGGTCAGCGTGTCGGTCTCGAGACGACCCGTACCTGCGCCCGCCGGCCCACGCGTCAGACCGAACATCCCGGCGACGCGGCTGAGAGGGCGCGCTCCGTTCGAGAAGACGCGGTAATGGCCGATGCCGCCGAAGGCGGTGTCCATCGCGCACGCGACCGCGCGCTCGGTCGTGGTGCGACCGAGGGGGACGATGATCCCTCCGACCACGAGCGCCCCGCTCTCTTCGGCCGCGGTCGCGCAGCGACGGAGGTAGTCGCGCGGGTACCGCGCATGGCAGTCGAGGCGAACGAGGAGGTCGCCCGCGGCAGCGTCGAGGCAAGCGTTCAGTCCGTGCGAGACCCACCCTGCGTCGTTGTGCAGCAGCGAGACCTCGACCCCGTGCGTGCGGGCGGCCTGCACCAGCAGCTCACGAGATCCGTCCGTGGAGCCGCCGTCCGCGACGAGCAGCTTCACGTCGCCTCCGAAGTCCTGTCGCGCGACGTCCTCGACGAAGCCCTCGATGTGCTCGGCCTCGTTCAGCATCGGCGTGATGACGGAGATCCGTCGGACCGTCCTCGCGCCGGCCGTGGCCGGGTCCAGGCTCGTCGCACTTCCGCTTCGAGACCTCACCGTCGCATCGTAGTGACTCGAACCGATCCCTCTCGACGTCGGATCTCCCGGCGAGGCGGGGCTGCCCGAGCGCCGATCTCGGTGTCCGCGGCGACTGTCGACAACGTCGGAGACCCGATCTACTATGCGTCTCGAGGGGCGAGAATGCCCTGTGTGCGGCCTAGCTCTCTGCGCTATCCGTTTCGCCTCCCGAAGATAGAGACGGACCCACCACCTCGGTCGATGACTGTGACGAGCCTCGCGCCGCACCCGGGCCGTCGACCGCGCCGTGGGGATGCACGAACGGGGAGGGATGAGTGTCCCGCCCGATCCTGACCGAACCGCGGGCTGCTCCGCTCGTTCGCGATCTCTGTCGTGCCCTCGAAGCCGAGGGCGTTCGCTACTGCCACTGGAAGAGCAACGCCTTCCTCGACCGAACGCTGCGCGGCGAGAACGACCTCGACCTGCTGGTCGACCGGTCCGACGCCGACGCGTTCGAGGCGGTCCTCCATCGCCTCGGCTTCAAGCGCGCGACGCAGGGGAGGTTGGACGTGCCCGGTGTCGTCCACTTCTACGGGTACGACCCCGAGGGCGACCTGCTGGTCCACGTGCACGCTCACTACGACCTCGTCGTCGGCGACGACCTGACGAAGAGCTACCGGCTCCCCCTCGAGCGCGCGTTCCTGCGCGAAGCCATCTACGACGGCGAGCTCAAGGTGCCTCCACCCGAGGTCGAGCTCCTCGTGCTCGTCGTGCGGCTCGTCCTCAAGCACGCGACCTGGGATGCGCTCCTCGCCCGACGCGGAGGCGTCTCGCCGGCGGCGCGCCACGAGCTCGCGTTCCTGGAGGAGCGCGTGGACGACACGCTCGTCGACCGCGTCCGCGCGGAGTGGCTCCCCCTCCTCGACCGAGCGACCTTCGAGCGGTGCAGGCGCGCGCTCGGTCCCGACGCAGGACGGTGGGAAGCCGTCCGGGCCGCGAATCGGCTCGTTTCCGAGCTGCGACCGCTCGCCCGCCGCTCCCGGAGCGCCGACGTGCTGCTCAAGGTCTCGAGGCGCGCAGCCGGGATCGCCCGTCGCGTCCTCCGCCGCCCGCCCCGGCGCAAGCTGCTCGCTCGTGGCGGGTTCGTCGTGGCCGTCGTCGGGGGCGACGGGGCCGGGAAGTCGACCGCCGTCGGTGCCTTGGTGGGATGGCTCTCACCTCCGTTCGCCGTGACCGCCGCGCACCTCGGCCGGCCTCCCGCGTCCGTCACCACGAGCGTGGTCGGAGCGGCGACCGCGGCCGCCTCGCGGGCCGCCCGCGTGCTCGGCCGGCCGCGCTCGTCGTCGAGCGCCGTCAACGCGGTCGCCCTCGCTCGCGATCGCCGGCGTGCCGTACGTGCTGCGCGGCGCCTGGCCGACCGGGGCGAGGTCGTCGTCTGCGACCGCTACCCGCTCCGGCAGCTCTCGCGCATGGACGCACCGCGCATCGAACCCGGTGGCGGCTGGCTCCGCCGGCGGCTGTCCGACCTGGAGCAGCGCTACTACCGGGAGATGCCCGGCCCCGACCTGGTCGTCGTGCTCCGAGTCGATCCGGAGATCGCCGTCCTGCGCAAGGTGGACGAGGACCCCGCGGCCGTGCGATCGCGCTGGCGCGAGATCTGGGCGGTGGACTGGCACGCCGTGGATGCCGTCGTCGTCGATGCCGGGCTCCCGCCCGACGACGTCCTCCGCGAGCTCAAGGCTCTCGTCTGGTCCCGTCTATGAGCGAGCCCGCCGCGAGCGGCAGTGACGGGCAGACTCCGGTCCTCGTCGAGCTCTACGGGCTCCCGGGGTCCGGCAAGAGCTCGCTGTACGAGGCGCTCCTGCGCCGCGATCCGCGGACCGTGCCCCGGCCCGTGCTGAGCAGGCCGCCGTACGCCCACGTCCTCGCGTTCGAGCTCGCCTCTGCGCTCGCCCTGCTCGTCCGACGGCGCAGCCTCCGCGGCCGCACCTTCGAGCAGGTCAGGGTGTTGGCCTACCTGCAGGGACTCCTGCGCGTGCTTCGCGGGCCGCGGTTCGCCGGCCGGATCGTGCTCTTCG
>Ga0073934_10004675_pt1 | contig 22306 bp, 11 predicted proteins | sample LarsenN4metaG_FD_76834 | JGI IMG/M metagenome (GOLD analysis project Ga0073934, IMG submission 76834) | Hot spring sediment bacterial and archeal communities from British Columbia, Canada, to study Microbial Dark Matter (Phase II) - Larsen... ...
TAGGAGTAGAGCGTGACGTTGCCTGCAGGGTCGGTGGCGCGCAGGGGCTGGCGAAGGCGGTTTTCGACGACTTTTTGCTTGACGGTGAGAGCCTCGATCTTGTTCACGCGGTGGACGTCTCCCTTGGCGTCATAGTCCCACCGGTTGGTGGCGCTGAGGCCGGTGCCGGGCGCGGCCACCGCCGTAAAGAGCAGGCCGCGCTCGTCATAAGTGAACACGGTTTGCTGGCTTGGATCCTCACCGCTGACGGCGCGCGGGCCTTCGAGGCGGGTGAGATTGTCGTTGGCGTCCCAGCTCAGGCGGTTGGTGAGGAAGACGGTGCCCTGTTGGACCGTGTGCGAAAGCTCATGGCAAACGAGCACGGGCCGGTCGAGCGCGTCGAACTCGGCGAAGCTGGTCCACCAGGGATTGACGGCGTCGAGCGCTCCGGCGGCGTCGCGGTTTTCCCGGTCCACCCGCACGAGGTTGTCGTTGGCGTCGTAGAAGCATCGGGTGGTGATGCGCTGGCCACCGCCGGCGGGCGGCGACTGGACTTGAACGACCTGATCGAGGGCGTTGTAGGTCCAGAGCGTGTCGTTGCCGCGCGGGTCCACGCAGCGGGTGAAATTGCCGCGGGCGTCGTAGTCGCAGGCGGTGGTGAGGTTCAGACCGCCGCTGTCGCACACGGCGGTGGCGAGGTAACCGGCCATCGGGCCGTTGGTGTAATAGGTGAAGGTGTCCTGCCGACGGCGGCCCTCGGCGTCGGCGGGTTGCACGCAGCGGGTCAGGCGGCCGCGGGCGTCGTAGTCGCAATCAAGCTGCGTGACTCCGCTACCAGGGTCGGTGATGCGGGCCTGGAGGAGGTTGCCGTGGTCGTCATAGGTGGCGGTGGTAATGTTGCCGCGCGGGTCGGTCACGCGGTTCCAGCGAGCCGGCCAAGCGTCAAAATAGGTGTAGCGTCTGCGCGATTTGGCGCCGGAGCGGAAGCCGCCAGCGGCCTCCTTGGATTTGATGGTGCGCGGGGCGATGCCGGCGCGAAAAATGGCACCGCCGGAATATCCGAATTCAGGGCCTTCACAATACATCTCGGCCTTCAGACGCCGGATGGGCGTGCCGAACCGCGGATCATGCTCGAAACGCCCGACGCGCGAATTGTCGAGTTCTAAAGCATACTTCCCCGCCCCATAAGCCCGCTTGGGCGAGCCAAACCGCGGATCATGCTCGAAACGCCAGACGCGCTCGGCAATGTCCGCCTGGCCGTCGCCATCCAGGTCGCCCACGGCCACGGAGTGCTCCCGATGGACGCGCAGATCGCCCCTCTTGCGCGGGTTGGCGGCGGGGTCGAAGTCGCGCTCGTAAACGCAACGGATTTCGTCGCCGTCGGGCCAGACGCAGCGCACGCAGAGCGAATCGTTGTTCCACTCGAACGCGGTTTCGTAGTAGTCCGGGTCCTCAGCGCGCAGCTTGCCGGTGGGGCGGTTGGCCACGTCGGTCACGGGCTGCTGCGGGTTGGAACGACCGGTGAACTCGCGGACCATTACCGGGCGGTTGAGCGAGTCGCAGAAGGTTTCACAGACGTTGCCCACGCCGTCTCGAACGACGCAGCGGACAACAGCGTAGCGGTTGCTCGGACTGGCCATGACCGCGCCCCGCCAGATGTCCTTCTTCTCGATGCCGCGCTGAAGCGACGCCACAGCATCGAACTCGATGGTCGCGGGGTCCGCGCTGGCGTGGTACGCAACCCGCAGCCAGGTCTGGCCCTTAGGATCCGTGATGGTCAGGAGGTTGTGGTTGAGGCGGTCGTCGAGCGCGCCTTTGGTGTAGGTGTAGCTGGTGGTTTTGCCCGTGGGAAAGTCGTTGCCCGTGGGGGTATCCGTGACGGGCGGAGTGGTGACGCTGGCCAGATCGCCCGGCCCACCGCCGGCACTCCGGTCGCTATGGTAGGTGTAGGTCCAGCGTCGGCCGGTGAAATCCGCAAGCGATCGGAGGTAGCCGTCCGAAGTGTATTCGAAGGTGAACGCGCGGCCCAGGGTGTCCACCACCTGGGTCAGCCGGGCCTGCAGGTCGTAATTGAACTGAAGTTCATTGCCGTTGGCGTCGGCGATCCGGGCGATGCGCCCGCCTGCCGGTCGCACGCTGAAATTGTAAAACTCCCAGACGCCCTTGCCGGGGAATTCGAGGACGAAGTTGCCGGTCGCGTCATCCCAGCGGCCGTGCCAGAAGAATTCGTCGCGCGAGAACGTGCCGTCGGCCTGGCGGAACATCACGTCGCGCCGGCCCGTGCCGTCACACACCGCCACATCGTCGCCCTCGCTCTCAATGTAGAGGTTGTAAGAATGATCCCAGCCGTGCCCCAGCGGCGTCGTGCGACCGGTGCGCGAGCGGTAGGTGCGGACGAAGGCGAAGTCGAGACCGACGCCCGGCACGACGACATCGCACACCTGCAGTCGTAGTTCACCCGTGGCTGCCAGCAAATCCAGGCCGTCGCAATCATTGTCACCGTGGTCGAAGCGCAGGTCATAGCCGTCGCAGTCGTCGTCGCCGCCCGCGGAGCGCAATGGATCGGACAAATTCAGCCCAACCAGATTGGCTGCCACCTTGCCGGTCCGGCCCCACTCCGGGCTGGCAGGCGGCTCAGCGGGCGGCTCGAACGACCGTTGTGGCACCGCCATGGGCTGGCCGGTCACAGTAAGCGCCCTGGCTGCCCGCGCCAGGACCTGGCCGCCTTCGATCCATTCCACGTCATAGACTCCTTCCGGCAGCGTGGGGGTCACACAGCGATACACCGTGCCCGTCTGTTCGGGGGTGGCAGGCACCGTTTGGCCGCCGATGCGCACCTGGCCGTTGGTACCGAGGCATTGGCCAATCACAAACAGGTCCGCACCCCCCGCCGCAGAGCCGACCGCCGGTTCGACGCGAAAGAGGGCCGGCTGCGGCAGGCGCACACGAAAGAACCCAGCCTGCTCCGCAGGTGGCACCAGGTCGTAAGCGATGGCGTCCGCAGTCGCTTGCAGAGGTTCGAGCACGCGCCACGGCAGACCTTTGCTCAGCGCACCCGCGGTCTCCAGCATATAGAACGCGCCGGGTTGGACCTCCCCCGTCATCCCCAGGGTTAGCAAGCCGTCATGGAGCGTGAGGGACAAATAAACATTGGTCCCCCCGGAACCGTCAGCGGCGAGTTGTCGGGTTGTGAGACAAAGGCTCCCTGCGAACAAGAGAGCCCATAGTGTGCTTTTTTGGAAGGTCGCTCGGAACGATGAGTGCAAAAGTCTTTCAGACATAGGCAATGCACGAGAGTCAATTAGCCAATGATAATTATACCAACTGATGCACATCATGCAACTCTCTTTCCCGGAACGCTAATCCGCAGCCGGGCGGATGGGCATGGCATAATCCGACATCCCACACACGGCTCCCCGCCACCAGGCCCACCCCCATTGAAGCCCTCCATTGTGCCGCCACAAACGGCAGATCGCTCAACGTTTCCAGGTTTTGCCACGAGAGAGCACCCTTGGCTGCTCCTGTCTTAGTGATCGGTCACGACTTGCCGGCCCTGGCATCGTCCGGGTCACGCGCACTAGACAAACCCGCCGCGTTTCTCTCAGAGGCGTCTGAGCCGGAAAAAGCGCGTCTCCGGGCCCACGGTGTTTGTCAGCACATGGCGCCCGGCCAGGATCTCCGGGGGAGGATTGGTCAGAAAAGACCAGTCATTGCTTTGCGCCAGCGAGAGCGCGGACTCCACAGCAAATCCCACTGCCCACCCTGGCCAGGAGAGACGCAGCCCGCCCTCGACCCGTTCCAGGACAAGCTGTGGACGCGGCTGCCGCAGGACCTCAATGGAAACGCTGGTCGTATTGGTCGCCCCCATCGAGTCTATGGCGAACACCGTCAATTCGTGCCCGCCTTGACTGAGATGCTCTGCCTCGAGGGGCAAGAAGGCACCTTGTCCGAGAAACCCATCACGGCTTGAAAACCAAAGAAGATTGGTCTGATTCACCAGCCCATCCTCGGTGTCCTGGGTAAAAACCCGGCAGGAGATTTGTTGGCCGTGCGTAAAGAGCGCCTGCGGTTGTGGAGAAACCACCGCCAGGCGCGGGGGACGGTTTGGCACCACAAAGGCTGAGTCCGAGACATCTCTGGCGGTTCGCCAGCCATCGCTGGCCGTGATACGCATCAGGCCCTGGGCCGTTCCCGGAAGTGTCAGCGCGTCCACGATGCAGTTCGTGCCGACCACATCGGCAGCCAGAGCGCGCCAGTGAGCCCCCTGGTCGGCACTAAACTCGAGGGTAAAGGTCAGGGAATCACCATCAGCGTCATCCGCCACCCAATGGACGGTCAGCGTGTCGTTGGTCAGAGTCTCGCCACCGTTGGGTGCCAGGAGCGCCACGGTCGGCGCGGCGGCCGAGGCGGATCGCGAGGCCACGGTTTGTCCTTGAAAGATAATCCGGGCCTGTCGGGCGGAGGCAGGCAGAGGCACCGGCAGCACAAACGCCGCTATGCCAGGATCCTCACCCCGGGCGTGAAAGCGGACGGGCTCGAAGGGGATTTCCAGCAGAAAATTTTCCGTCTCATCGAGCAAGCGGACGGCGTAGTCGCCCGCGGGGATGGGTTCCGGGGGTGAAAGGGCCTCGACACGCAGCCACGGCAGCAGCATCACCGATGCCCGGTCCGTACTCGCCAGGCCGCGCACCAGCAAGAAGTCCTGGGGTGTGGCGGTGGCCTGGCGTTTGCCCGGCGCCGCGCCGAATCGCCCCGCAATCGCGACGAGCAGATTCGTGTAGGTGTGGCTCGAAACCCACAAATCCACCGGACGCCGGCTGCAATAACTCATCATCTCGGAATCCTCGTCGGGGCTGATGACCGGATTGTAGCCGGCGGCCGTCAGGTTCAGGGTGTCGCAACCGAAGACACGCTCATTGACACCGTTGGTCGGCCCCAGGGTGGCTGCCCAGCCGCTCCGCAACGCCCGAAAGAACGGGAAGACCGGCGCCCCTGGCCCGGCACACTCCCCACAGGCCCCGACCCGGGTTCCGGCGATCGGCTGCCCGTTTTCGTCCTTGCAGGGATCAAATTCCAAGGCCACCGGATGATGCCGGCCGAGGCAATGCCCAATTTCATGTGAGTGGGTGTGTCGCCCCATCACGTAGGGCTGACCTGGCAACAGACCGCTGGAGACGTGCCCTGGAATGCCCGCCGCCAGACCGCCAATGTCGTCGCCCGCCTCTCTCCCCGCGACCGCGCCATAGTAAAGCAAGGCCGGGTCTCCGTTCTCTCCCAGCAACTCCAAAGTGCGCAAGGTCATCAACAGCAGGTTCACGTCGCTCAGGTCAGGCTTGCCGGGTCGGTACCATCTGAAGGTTGCGAAGGAGGCGCCGACCCGCGCCACGGGAAACACCGAAGCCAGGCGCAGTGGCAGGTCATCCAGAACGTGAGGCGGGCTGCGCTGCCACGCGCCCTGGTTCGTCCACTGAATCCCGGCGAACCGGACCCGGGGCTCCGGGACCTGGTTGAAGATCACCGCGCGCCCGCTGGCCGCGTCCACCCCCGTGGCCAGCGCGTTTGATCCAACATAGACCCCGCAGCCCAGCCACATCATCTCCAGACGCACGCGGTTGCTGGTCCAGTGCTGCGGCAGCAGGAAATTTAAAGCCGCCCTAAAATTCGTCCGGGAGGCCACCGGATCGTCAGGAATCTCCGCCCGGCCATGCGGATTAATGGGCGCCAGGGGTGACTCAGGGAACTCCTGGCCCGTCGCGTCGAAGCCCCTCAGACGCCCCACCACTTCGTCCACTTCGGAACTGACGGCGCGCGTGTGCGCCCGCACCACCGTGTCCTTGCCCGCAACAAGCGGGACACTCTGGGCCCAATCCTGAACCGTTTGCGTCACTTCCAGCGCGACCAGCTCGACGGTGGCGGGGTTGAGCAGCACCGCGTGCCAGCGGTTGTCTTTCCACGCCGAGCACCCGATCTGGCCGGCGTTGTTGATGCAATCGGCCGTGATGATCTCCAGGCCAAGCGCCGGGTCAATCAAGTCGTTCAGATCCTGCAATACACCGTTCCGATAGACAAACCCATGACTATGGGTCGGGCCGGAAGCGGGAAAGTTGGCCTGACCCACAACAACCCCGTGGTCGTTCACGTCCATGGCATGGGCGTGGGTGACGCTACCCCCCAAAACCGTGAGCACGCCGTTGCTATGAAGAAACGCCCGGTAAGTGCCGTCGGGTTGCTGCACTGATCCGGCCACGTGCCCATAGCGGTTCACCGCTCTGGCCACGGTATTCGCGCCTTCCGACGGTCCAAGCCATGTGAGTGTGCCATCGAACCATTGAAACGCTCGCTGCCGCAATTCATTCTTGCTGCCCCCGCCCGCCAGGCTGGAACTCCCATCCGGCACAGTCTGAGCAAAACCCGCCACGACCCCGGCGTCATTGATATCCATGGCCACGCTCTCTGCATAACCCAAGGTCCCCAGCACGTGCGTCTGGCCCAATGCCCACACCACCGCTTGCCGGCTTCCGGGCCCATTCGTCTCCCAACCCACCACGATACCGTGATTGTTGACGGCCATGGCCAGGCCACTCAACGCACTCAGCGCCTCAAACTGGCCATAACTAAACATGAAAGGGACCAACCGCCCCGCCTCCGTATCCAGTGCATAACCCACTGCCTGCCCGCGGTCGTTCAAATCAAACACGTGTGTTTCCGCTCCCGGCCCAAATGACAACAGGGTCATGGTCCCTCCACGGAGCAAATACCCGCGATACCACGCCTGCGAGTTCGGCCGTCCGCTCCCCACGCAATCCCCCAGTTGGTTCAGCCCGTTAACCGATCCGTTCGAGGGGCGCAGGGATTCGAGGTCGTTGGCCACATAAACGGGAGCGGCAGCGCACAAGCAGGGCGCTCCATGGAGAGTGGCTACCAAAGCCAGGAGCGTCACGAGGGTTCCGGGTGGAAGTGGGGTATGCATGGGCTGCTCTCAATATCTGCCTAATGCAGCCAATTGCAATAACTAATATTTAGCCCATTCCTTCAAGGCATAGCCGTTGCCTTCGGAAGCACCTCCGCCCGGCAGCGCCCCCGCCCTTCACCCCATTCGCCCCTCGACGCCCGCCCGCCGCCGGGCTAGCCTGCGTCTATGATTCGACGCTACTCGCGGCCCGAGATGCGGGCCATTTGGACGGACGAGAACAAGCTCAGGATTTGGCTGCAAATCGAGTTGCTGGCCAGCGAGGCGCTGGTCAAGGAAGGCGTGGTGCCGGCGCGCGATTTCGCCAGAATCAAGGCCGGTTGCGAACGCTGGCTTGCCGACCTGCCCGGCCTGGTTGTCCGTCAACGGGAGTTGGAGAAGACCCTGAACCACGATGTCATTGCGTTTACCACTGCGGTAGCCGAAGCGATCAACCATCCGGCCAGCCGGTGGTTCCACTTTGGCCTGACCAGCAGCGACGTAGGCGACACCGCCTACGCCGTGCAAATGACCCAAAGTGCGGACCTCCTCATCGCCGATGTGAAGACGCTGCTGCCGGTCGTTGCCCGCCGCGCCCGCGAGCACCAGTTTACACCCTGCATCGGCCGCAGCCACGGGATCCACGCCGAGCCCACTACCTTCGGCCTGAAACTGGCCTTGATGCATGACGAGTTCGTCAGGGCCCTGGATCGCTTGAAGCGGGCGCGCACAGTGGCGGCCGTGGGCAAAATATCGGGGGCCGTCGGCACCAGCGCCCACCTCAGCCCCCGCGTGGAGGATTACGTCTGCAAGAAGCTGGGGCTGCGTCCGGCGCCCATCGCCACCCAGGTTGTCCAACGCGACATCCACGCCGAGTTTCAGGCCATGCTTGCCCTGGTCGGTGCGAGCATCGAACGCTGGTCTGTCGAGTTTCGGCACCTGCAGCGCACCGAAGTCCTCGAAGCCGAGGAACCCTTTACCCGGGGCCAGAAAGGCAGCAGCGCCATGCCACACAAGCGTAATCCGATCACCTGGGAGCGCCTGACCGGCCTGGCCCGCGTCCTGCGCGGCAATGCCCTGGCCGCCCTCGAAAACGTCGCCCTTTGGCACGAGCGCGACATCAGCCACAGTTCCGTCGAGCGCATCATCTTCCCCGACTCCTGCACCCTCCTGGATTACATGTTCGGTCTGCTGACCCGCCTGATGGACGGTCTGGCCGTCTATCCCGAAAACATGAAACGTAATCTGGGTCTCAGCCTCGGCATGTGGAACAGCCAGACCGTGCTGCTCGCTCTTATTCGCAAGGGATTGACCCGTGAGGAGGCTTACAAACTGGTCCAGGACGCCGCCATGAAAACCTGGGCCGTCAAACACGCGGGCCGCGACGACGCCGACTTCGTCGAGCAACTCAAGGCTGACCCAGCGGTGGCCCGGCACTTCAAGCCCGGCGAACTCGATAAGCTCTGCTCGCTCGACTTCCATTTCAAAGAAGTGCGCCGCCGCTTCAAAAAACTTGGGCTGTAAGCCCGGACCACCTTGACCGTGCATCATTAACCCGGCAACGTGCTGACCACCACCGTCGCTATGAGAATGCGCCCCCTTTGTCTGGCCTTCTGTGTTGCCGCCCTGGGCGGAACAGTAACCCCCGTGGCGGCTGCAGTCGTTGAGGCCGACCTCTGCATCTATGGGGGCACTTCCGCCGGAGTCATCGCTGCCGTGCAGGCCTCGCGTATGGGCAAAAGGGCGGTCATCGCTGAGCCGGGGCGCCACCTGGGCGGGCTGAGTGCCGGCGGCCTGGGCTACACCGATATTGGCAACAAGGGGGCGATCGGCGGCTTGTCGCGCGCCTTTTACCAACGACTGGGCCGTCATTACGGCCGCCCTGAAGCCTGGGTCTTCGAGCCCTCGGTCGCCGAACGCGAATTCAACACTCTCGTGCAAGAGGCCAGGGTGCGGATTTTCTTCGGCGAAGAACTCGCCCGTGTCGAGAAGCAAGGCGCACGCCTCACCCGACTGAACATGCAGAGCGGGAACATCTTCCAGGCCAGGATGTTTGTGGACGCTACCTACGAAGGCGACCTTATGGCGCAGGCTGGGGTGCCGTATCACGTGGGGCGCGAGGCCAATTCGGTTTACGGAGAGTCTCTCAACGGCATTCGCGGAGAGACTCCCAAACACCAGTTTCTCGTTCCAGTGGACCCCTTCGTCAAACCCGGCGATCCCTCCAGCGGATTGCTGCCTTTGATCCAGGACGTGCCCTTTGGCATGCCGGGGGAGGGTGACGCCAGCGTCCAGGCCTACAACTTCCGGCTGTGTCTGACGACCAACCCGGAGAACCGCAAACCCATTGAACCTCCTCGCGGCTACGACCCGGCCCGCTTCGAGCTTCTGGGGCGGTATTTCGACGCCCTGGCCGCTGCCGGCAAAACCCTGGGGCTTCGCCATCTGCTGAGCATGGACATGGTTACGCGCGACAAGACCGACATCAACAACAACGGCGCCGTGTCCACCGATTATATTGGCATGAACCACCGCTATCCCGAAGCCACCCCGGCCGAGCGGCGCCGCATCCAGCAGGAACACCTGGATTATACCAAGGGGCTGCTGACTTACCTGGCGACCAGCCCCAGGGTGCCCCCCGCCGTGCGGGAGGAGATGAGTCGCTGGGGGCTGTGCCGCGACGAATTTGTGGATCATGGCGGCTGGCCGCACCAGATGTACGTGCGCGAAGCCCGCCGCATGATCGGCGCTTACGTCATGACCGAACTCAACTGCCGTGGCCAGCGTGTCGCGCCAAACCCCATCGGCCTGGCCGCCTACTCGATGGACTCCCACAACTGCCGCCGACTCGTGCGCAACGGCCGGGTGGAGAACGAAGGAGACGTGCAGGTGCCGCCTATCAGCCCCTATCCCATAGGCTACGGGGCCATCGTGCCCCAGCAGATTCATTGCGAGAACCTGCTCGTGCCCGTGTGTTTGTCGGCCTCCCACATTGCCTATGGTTCTATTCGCATGGAACCTGTGTTCATGATTTTAGGCCAGTCGGCGGCCACCGCCGCCTGCCTGGCCATAGACGAGGGCGTCTCATTGCAGGGGCTGGATTACAGGCGCTTGAGGGAGCGACTCCTGGCTGACAACCAGATTCTGGAATGGACTCAGGGGCCCACCCGATCGCAAGGCAACCCCTCACCCTCCGAGGCGCAGGGCACGCCCAGTTCGCCTCGTTGAGATCGGGAGCGTCGCTGCAGAGCGGCCAAAAAACTGAGGTTCACGCCTGCACCTGGCTTACAGCCCGGCATGAAGCCTTTCCAGGGATAGCACCATGTAGGTGGTGACCAGGTTGGGATCATTCTCCCACCAGCGGGCCTCGGTGTTCACCCACGATCCGTCACGCTGCTGAAGGTTGATGACCTTGAGGGCGGCCTGGCGGCGCCAATCCACCCGCGTGCCATCCTTGAGGGCAAGTTGATCTGTGCCAGCGATGTCCAGGCCCTTGGCCATGAGGTGCAAGTAGTAGTAATAGCCTTGCCGGCCCATGCCGGGATTCTCATCGAGTGTGAAGTTGGCGCGCAGCCATTCGAGCGCCGCAATCACCGGCGGATCGCTCGGTTTGAGGCTGGCGTAAATAAAACTGAGCAGACCGGCGTAAGTTGCGGAGCCGTAGGAGCGCAAAGCCACCCGGCCGGTAGCCGGGTTGGTCACCCCTCCCGCCATGCTGTGCCCGGGGTAATAAACGAAGCCGCCGCGGTCCCGGGGGTCCTCGGACACCCATTCCGCCGGGTTGCGTCCGGGAAGGTTCTGGCAATTCTGCAGGAACTGAATCACCGCCTCCCAGTTCAGGTTTTCGGCCCCAGCGGGACGGTCCTGGGCGAGGTGGCGGGTGTAGTAGAGGGCTTCGAGAGCCGTCATGGTGTTGTTCACATCGCTGTGCTCGTAGCGGTTGCCATAGCCCACGCCGCCGTCGTAGGGCGAATCCAGGCGGTTGGTTTCCCCGAGGTCCACCTGCGAGCGGGCCAAGAAGGCACGCCCGCGGCGCAGCACCTCGTCGTAGGCAGGATCCCGTGCCGCCAGCAGAGCCATCATGCAAATGGCGGTGTTGTAATTGGCCAGCCCGGCGCCCTGGATGCTGCCGTCCGGTTTAACACAGGAACGAATGAAGGCCAGGCCGCGGGTCACGGCCGGAGGGGCATTGGTCCGATGCCGCCCGGTCGGGTGCCCGAGAAAGGAACTCACGGCCAGCGCGGTGATGGCCGGGTGGTCCGGGGTGCTCCACCAGCCGTTGCTGTTCTGGCTGGCGGTGAGAAACTCGAGGCCGCGGTCCACCGCACGCTCGATCTCCAGTCGCAGCGAGACATCAGGCGAGGGCCGCAGCCGCGGCACCTCCGTGACGCCGGGGATTGCCCCGGCCGGTGCAGCCTCACTGCTTGCCATAAACCCAAACGCGGCGACCAGCACCACACCCAGTGTTGTTATGAATTTCATGACCCGTTCATTGTCTGGACCACCCGCGGGCAGCGAGGCGGCGCAAACGTGGAACCGGCTGTGCGCCCGCCCCTCTGTCTGGTGGCCCAGGACTTAATGACAGGTTTTGCGCCGTCCGCAAGCCTGGTCCTACTCTCGCCAGACCCGGACCTCCGGAATGCCGCGGCCGGCCTCCACGGAAGGGTTAAGGAAACCCGGAGCGTCGGGGTGGCTCGTGGTGGATACCACAATGTGGGTGCGATGGAGTGCGCCCTATGACGAATCACCTGTGAATATCATGAGTTGTTCTGAATCGGCTGAATTCCAAGGCCAGGGAGGAGGAAGTGAAGGAGGCGCGGTGGCGAAGGCCTGACGCAGGTTCTCCCTCCCTCTGCAACAGCAGGCAAAGAACCAACCAACCTGATGCTAACCAGGACCGATCGGTTTAACCTGACAGATGCTACTGCGGAGAATCAGGGCTGGTGCCGCAACGAGGGCGAAGACGGGCCGAGTTCCAGCCATACAGCGCGAACCCCGACCCGGTATTGGGGAGGGCAGTTTTGTTCGTAGTCTGCGATGCGATGAGGGCATGAGGAACTTGTTCGGGGTTTCTAGCGGTTTGTCGGACCGCGCTGTGACGGGACTTCGCGCCGGAGACGAAGCGGTGCCGCGCCCGCTGACGCAGGCTTGTGGCCGCTATGCGAAACGCGAAGTGCGACACCAGGGCCGGTGCTAGCGGGGCGGACCGGAAGCGCGAAGGGTCCAGCCGGATTGAGTGCGCGTTCGCCAGATGTCGGCGTAGAGGCCGATGCGGGTAAAGGGAATGTGGCTGACACCCAGACGCCGCGCCTCGGCGTCGGACCAGAGGATGCGCCCGTCGGGGCTTTCGCGCATTTCGGAGCCCTGGGGGATTTCGCGATTGCCGAGGCTTTGCGTGCCGGCGGGGGCGCGCAAAAAGAGGCTCTGGCAGCGCAGGGCGACATTGCTGCGAATGATGTTGATGTCATGACCCTCGGCCAACGCGGCCAGCGCCGGGTAGCGCTGGAGGTAGAGGGTGCGGTCCACGGCAGGGGCGTCCAGGGCTTTGGCGACAAACTCGCGCCAGCGTTTCTCGCCCCAGGGGGTAAAGCTAACAGCGGCGGCGGTATCCACAAAGAGGTTACCCTCGACGATGTTTTCCTTGCCGCCGTGGATCTGAACCCCGCCAAAGTGGGAGGCGCCGAAGGCACAGCGCTGGAAGATGTTGCCTTGAACGAGCACGCCGCAGATGGCGTCGTCGAGGCGGATGCCAGCCCGCATAGCAGGCTCGGCCGGGGCACGTGGGTCAAGATGGCCGAGGTGATGCCAGTAGTTGTGGCGGTAGATGTTGCCGCGATAGGTGGGGTTGCCGAACATGTCCACAGCCCCCTGGTCGTCGGACTCGAGCACAACATGGTGGGCCTCATTGAATTCCACGAGATGATCGTTGCCCTCGACGCGCAGGGTGCTGCTGGCGATGTGGTGGAAGAGGTTGTGGCGGATGCGGGCGCCCACGCCATCCACCCAGACTCCCGGGGTGTATGTATGGTCAATGCGGGAGAGGTGGTGAATATGGCAGTTTTCGACGAGGTGGCCGCCCGGGATCAGGGTGCGGCGGTCGCCGCCGGCAAGGGTCACGCCACCACGGCCGAGGGTGTGGATGTCGCAGGACTGGAGGACATGATTGCGTCCGCCGCGGATTTCGACGCCGTTGCCGGCCATCTGGCGGATGACGCAGCCTTCGAATCGAATGTCCTCGCCCTCGCGGAGGCGCACGCCATCGGACGCGCCGCATTCCCAGAGCAAACCGCGAAAACGCAGGTGGGAGGCGCCTTCCACGTCGAGGAGAGGGAAGGCGGCGGTGGACAACTCGACGCGGGCCGTCTTCACGTCAGCGGGCGGAAAAAGGAAGAGGCGGCGGCGGGGGCGGTCCAGATACCATTCGCCCGGAGCGTCCAGTTCGCAAAGCATGTTGACGGCGTAGAAGCGTTGCGCCTCACGATAGCCGTACCGATGCCAGGGTTGAGCGAGGGTGATCTGGCGCTGGTCGAGGTCAATGCGTTCGATCTTCTCATAGGAGTCGGCCCAGTCCCAGAACCAGTAGCCGTAGAGCCAGGGATCGGTTTCGGCGGCCCAGCGGGCGAGGCGCTCGTGGTCGAAGCGAAAGCGGCCTTCGCGGGCGCCCGGTTTGCGGTCCCAGGCCTGGAGGGTGAGGGGGCCGGCCACCGGGCCGGTTTTGACGAATCCCTCATTGGGCCAGCGGGCCAGGGTCATGGGCTGTCCGTCCACAAAGAGTTCCATGGCGGGATGGGTGCGGAAGCCGCGTCCACTGCTGAATCCCCCGAGGCTGAAGGGAATGATGTTGGTGATGCCTTCGGCGGCAAGATCGGTCTCCCAGATTCTGCCCCGCAGACTGTCGGGCCACTGCGCCAGGATAGCGGGGTCCTCGACCGGCTTGAACCGGCTGAGGCGAACACCACCGGTGAAGCGGGGAGCCGCGTCGCCGGCCGCCCGATAGGTGATGGGGGCGGTGGCCGTTCCGGAATCGTTTGTGGTGAGACGGAAGCTCCGGGAGACGAAGTATTCGCCGTTGTGGATGACGACCTCGATGCCGCCAGCCGGGAGAGGTCCGCGCTGTTTGAGGAGGCGGATTTCATTCCGGGCCCGCTCGAGCGTACGGAAGGGGCGCTCCGGCGAGCCGGGGTTGGCATCCGATCCGTGGACTGCCACGTGCAGGACGGGCGCGGGATTCGGGGTTACGGCGCCAAGACCGCACCCCGGGCCTGCGGCGAAGAACCCGATGAGGAGGCCGTAGAGGATGGAGTTTTTCATGACTGCACAGGACTAGACTTGTTAGCGGGGTCACGCATTCAAGCTGAACCAGGGAGCGTGGAGGATGTCGGTGGTTGGGCGATGCCTGGCGTCACGAGGCAAGGCCACTGGCCGCGACTTGCGTGGGCCTTCACCCGCGGGGTGAAGTGACGGCTGGGCGTGATACCACCAAAGCGGCGCCAACCGGTCTCTTGCGGTTGACCGCCGACAACGCGCCCGGTGGCAGTGGCCCGGGCGGCCACGGAGACATGGGCACTGTCAAGGAGACGGGCTTTTCGGAGCGGTGCCCGGCGCAAACCCCGGTGCGCGTCAGTCGTTTTGCCGGCGCAGGCGCTCAATTTCCCGGCGAAGGAGAGCCGTCACGCGGTGCTTCACAACATAGATCATGGCAGTGGAAACGTTGAGCGTGCGGGCGACCTCGCTGACCGGCCATTGTTTGGCGACACAGAGGTCGTAGATCTGGTATTGTTTAGGCTTGACCCGGCGTTTGAGCCGGCCGAGGGCCGCGGCGCAGAGGTTTTGCTCCCATTCGGTTTCCCAGAGCTGTTCGAACTCGTCTTTCGGCCCGCCAAAGAGCCAGCTCGGGCCGGAAGCCGATGAGGAGCACCCGATGGCAGCCAGGTCCGCCAGAGCGCGCCGGTCCGATTGCTGTTGGCCGAAGTGCTTTGCGATGCGGCGCCGCGTGATCTGGCGCAGCCAATTCCTAAACTTTCCCAGCACCGGGTCGTAGGTGAAGCCAGGCATTTTCCTGGCCACGAGATCCAGGGTCTCCACCGCCACATCCTGGGCGTCCTCGTGGTTCAGGCCCGCTCGCAGGGCGGAGCGGTAGATCAGGCGTCCGTATAGGTCGCAGAATTCCTGCCAGGCTTTGAAGTCCTCCGGGTTACGGCAGCGGCTGAGGAGGGTGCGCCGGGTGCGCAACCAGTCGTCGTTGGTGTTGGAACACATCATGACCTTCTGCCTCTATATTCCCCCGCCAAAGCGGGTTCTTACAAAAAAGTTCGGCCGGAGCCCTGTTTAGCCGGAGGAGCGGGCAGGAGGTCGCCGGTGTCAGGAGCGGGGTCGGGGGGTTGCGGGGGCGCCCTGATCCCAGGCGACGACTTTCCGGGCGACGTGTTGTCCACAAAGCACCACCATGGGCATGCCACCGCCTGGATTGACCGATCCACCGACGAAAAAGAGGTTGGGGTACTTGACGCTTTGTTTGGGGGCTTTGAAGGCGAGGTTTTTGAAACGATCGCTGACGACGCCGTAGATCGAGCCTTTATTCGAGTAATACTGTTGCTGGATATCGAGGGGGGTCCAGCAGTGTTCAAAGACGATGTGGCGGCGCAGGTCTTTCAACCCCATGCGTTCGAGTTTGTCCACGACCTGATCCTTGAAGGCGAGGTAGTCGTCGCGAGTCAAGGGATTAGCCTCATCCAGGTAAGGGATGTGGGGAAGGATTTTCAGGCAGTCGCAGCCGGGGGGCGCAACGGTGGGATCGGTTCGGGAGGCGGCGACAAGATAGATGGTAGGGTCGGGGGGCAACTGGCGTTTGCGGAAGACGGTGTGAAAGTGTTCGCGCTGGTCGCCCGAGAAAAAGAAATTGTGATGGGCCAGTTGCGGGTATTGGCAGTCGAGGCCTAATTCGAGGACCAGGCCGGAGCAGGCCGGCTCGAACATCTCCAGGGAATGGAGGAACTTTTCATCCTCGTGGAGCAGGCGCTGGTAGGCGGGAATGACCTCCATGTTGGAGACGACAATGTCGGCAGGGTGAAATTCACCGTCGCTGGTGACGAGGCCGGTGAGGCGTTCGCCGTCCTTGCGCACTTCGACGATCTCGTTGTTGAGTCGGACGACAACACCCAGCTCATCCATAAGCCGCTGGAGGCCCAGGGCGATGTGGTAGAGCCCGCCATCCACGTACCAGAGGTCGTAGCGGAACTGGATGGTGGGTAGGCAGTTCATGAAGGCCGGGGCGTGATAGGCGGACGAGCCGACATACTTGATAAAGTAGTCAAAGATGTCCTGCATCGCCTGGGTTTTGAGGAAGCGTTTGACCCCGCCGTGCATGGTGCGGAAGAGATCAAACTTGGGGAATTTCCACAGGCCGTAGAAGTCGGCGAATTCTTTGGAGGTGTCGAGGCCCCGCTCGAAATAGCCCTCGTTGACGAGATCGTAAAGGCGCGCGGAGTATTCAAGGAATCGGCGGACGTTTTCCGGGTCTTCACCGGCCTTGCGAGCCTCCTCGGCCATGCGGGCGGGGTCGGGGTCGAGGTCCACAACCAGGCCGTCCTCGAAGAAGTTGCGCCAGTGGGGACGAAGGGTGCGGATGGGGATGTAGTCGTGCATCCGGCGTCCGCTGCGCTCGAAGAGGCGTTCGAAGATGTGCGGCAGAGTGAGGATGGAGGGGCCGAGGTCGAAGGTGTAGCCGCGTTCTTTGAGGACGTTGAGTTTACCGCCAATTTTAGCGTTTTTCTCGTGGATGGTGACGGCGTAGCCTTCCTGAGCAAGGGAGATGGCGGCGGACAAACCGCCCAGGCCGGCGCCGATGACTCTGACGTGCTTGCGGCTCATAACGGGTCATTTGGTTTGTTGAACACGGGCCAGGCCCTGGCGGGCCAGCAGGTCGGCCGGGTGCAGTTCGAGGGCCCGGCGGAAAGAGGCGGCGGCTTCGGCTGCTTCGCCCAGAGCCTCATGGGTTCGGCCCATAAAGGTGAGGCAACTTGAGCGCCCCCAGCGCGGCTCGAGCGGAGCCGGGGTCCGCTGCGCTTCGGAGGCAAAGAGGCGCTCGGCGGCGCGGAAGGATTCGAGGGCCTCACGCCAGGCGGCGGCTTTGCGAGCGGTATGAAACTGGCAGGCGCCCAGGAGATAGAGGACACGGGGGTTATTAGCGCCGTGGCGCAGGGCCAGTTCGCGGTGTTTCTGGACGCGGGGCCCGAACCGAAGGGCGCGGACAAGGTTACCCTCAATTTTCATGCCGTAGAGCGTGCCGAGGAGGGCGTGGCATTCGGCGTGGCGCTCATCGAGTTTGACGGCTTTTTGGAGGGCGGCCAGGGCTGACTCCATCGCGGCCTCAGCCTCCGGGCTGGGGGAAGGATGATCGAGAACTGATTGGCATTGAAGCATCCGGTGGAACTCGGACACGCCCAGCCAATAATACTGGGTGCTGGAGGCGTTGGGGGCCTCGGAAGCCTGGCGCAGGAGCTGGCTGGCGCGGGTGAAGCGGGCGGCATCCCACGCCTGACAGGCTCCTTGAAATTCCTGAACACCACTAGCGGTCAATGCATCCAGGGTCTGGTCCGCATGCGCCAGCCAGGCGGCCAGGACCCCGATCATCCCTATGAAACGACTCATCCTTGACTACCTTATACCCGAGGGACAGGTTTGGCCAAGCGGGTTATGGATGTTTCCGCAATCATCGAGCGGCAGCGGGCGTTGGTTCGTGGCGGCACGACGCGCTCGCGAGAGTCGCGTGTGGACCGGCTGCGCCGACTGAGCAGGGCGCTTGAGGCCCGGGAAAGCGAGTTGCTGGAAGCGCTGCATGCAGACCTGCGCAAGCCACCGCACGAGGCCTACGTGTCGGAAATTGGTTTTGTTCAGAGCGAGATCCGCCATGCGATTCGCCATCTGCCCTCGTGGATGAAGCGGCGGCGGCGGCGCGTGCCGCTTCTGGCCTGGCCAGGGAGCGCGTTCGTGCAACCCGAGCCGTATGGGGTGGGGCTGATCCTGGGGCCGTGGAACTATCCCGCGCAGCTTTTGCTTTCTCCGCTGGTGGGTGCGCTGGCCGCCGGGAACTGCGCGGTGCTCAAGCCTTCGGAATTGGCCCCGCACACGGCCGAGGCCGTCTCGCGGTTGGTGGCAAGCACCTTTTCACCCGAGGAAGTGGTGGTGGTGACAGGCGGAAGCGACGTGGCCGAGGAATTACTGCGGCATCGGTTTGATGTGATCTTTTTTACCGGCAGCACGCGAGTGGGGCGGCTGGTGATGGCGGCGGCGGCGCGGCACGGCACACCGGTGACGCTGGAGCTGGGCGGCAAGAGCCCCTGTCTGGTGTGCGCAGACGCCCCCCTGGAGACGACGGCGCGGCGGATCGCGTGGGGCAAGTTTCTAAACGCCGGGCAGACCTGCGTGGCGCCGGATTATGTGCTGGTGGACCGGCGGGTGAGCGAGGGGCTGGTCGAGGCGTTGAAACGGGCTGTGCGGGCGTTTTACGGGGAAGATCCCCAACAAAGCCCGGACTATGGCCGCATTGTCAACCAGCGCCACCTGCAGAGGCTCGCGGCCTTGTTGAAGGACGGTCGCATTGTCCATGGGGGACAGGTGGACCTGGAGGATTTGTATCTGGCCCCCACACTCATCATGCAGGCCCGTTGGGATACCCCAATCATGCAAGAGGAGATTTTTGGCCCGATTCTGCCGGTGGTCGAATTTGACCGGCTGGAGGAGGCGCTGACGCTGGTGCGGGAACGCCCGACTCCCCTGGCGCTTTACCTGTTCACCCGGGACGCCGCCGTGCAACAAACTGTGCTGGAGCAGACGCGCTCCGGGGGGGTGTGCATCAACGACACTATCAGTCAAATTGTGGCGCGAGAACTGCCCTTTGGCGGCCTGGGCGAGAGCGGGCTGGGGGCATATCATGGGCGGGCCAGCTTTGACTGCTTCAGCCATCGGCGGGCAGTGATGCGCCGCGCGTTCTGGATGGACTCGCGGTTGCGATACCCGCCTCCACGGATCAGCCTGCGCAGTCTAAGGAAGGCGGCGCGGTTTCTCCTTGGAGGCTGAGCTTGCCCTGAATAAGCCAGACACGGTAGAAAGGTTCATGCCACAACGCGTATTGATCGTCGGGGCAGGACCGGGGGGTTTGGCCGCAGCAATGCTTCTGGCCCGGGCGGGCCTGGAGGTGACGGTTCTGGAGAAGCAGCCGCGCGTGGGCGGACGCACTTCCCTCATCGAGGGCCAGGGTTATCGCTTCGATTTAGGGCCAACTTTTTTCCTATATCCCCAGATTCTGGAGGAGATTTTCAGCGCGGTGGGGCGTGACTTGCAGCGTGAGGTGCCGATGAAAAGGCTGGACCCGCAGTATCGGCTGATCTTTGGCGCCGGAGGGGAGCTGCTTTGCACGTCCGACCTCGAACGGATGGTGGCGGAGATCGCCAAACTGGCTCCCGAGGACGCGCCGGCCTTCCGACGGTTCATGGCGGACAACCGGGTGAAGCTGGAAAAGTTCGCCCCCTGCCTGCAAAACCCGTTCCTTGGGGTGAAGGACCTGATGCATCCGCGGTTGCTGGCGGTGCTGCCCCATTTGAAGCCGTGGAAATCGTTGCACGCCGAACTGGCGGGTTATTTTCGCGATCCGCGGCTGCAACTGGCGTTCACCTTTCAGTCGAAGTATTTGGGCATGTCGCCCTTCCAATGCCCGAGCCTGTTTTCAATTCTCTCATTCCTGGAATACGAGCATGGCATCTGGCACCCCATGGGCGGCTGCAACGCCCTGACGCGTGGCATGGCCCGGGTCGCCGAGGAACTGGGGGCGAAGATCCGACTGAACGAGCCGGTGGAGAAGATTCTCTTCGATGGCCGTCGGGCGATGGGCGCGCGCACAGCGAGCGGGGAGTATCGGGCGGATGCCGTGGTGCTCAACGCGGATTTTGGTTACGCGATGACACACCTTGTGCCCAACGGGTTGCGTCGCCGGTGGACCGATGAAACATTGGCGCGGAAACGATTCTCGTGTTCGACCTTCATGCTGTATCTCGGTGTGGAGGGTGAGTGTCCCGAACTGCAGCACCACAATATTTACATCACCGGGGATTACCGGCGCAATCTGGAGGATATCGAGACCCGGCATGTGCTCTCGGAGGATCCGTCGTTTTACGTGCAAAATCCAAGCCGGACGGACCCGACGATGGCGCCGCCGGGGCACAGCGCGCTCTATGTGCTGGTGCCGGTGAGCCATCAGCATCCGAACATTGATTGGGCGCGCGAGCGCGACCACTACCGGCAGGTGGCGCTCCGTCAGTTGGAGAAAGTGGGGCTGAAACACCTGGAGAGCCGCATCCGATTCGAGCGCAGCATTACGCCGTCCGAATGGGAGGACAAGGTGGCCATTTACCGCGGCGCGACCTTCAACCTGGCACACAACCTGGGACAAATGCTGCATCTGCGCCCCCGCAACCGCTTCGAGGAATTTGAACGGATGTATCTGGTGGGCGGGGGCACCCATCCTGGCAGCGGCCTGCCGGTTATTTTTGAGTCCGCCCGGATCAGCACCCGTCTGCTCCTGGAGGACCTGGGAGTGGCTGTCTGACGCCGCCGGAGGGAAGACAGCCAGTGCTCACAAGAGGCGAAGGCCTGCCGAACGCAGGCTGGCTGGCCTCATCCAGAGCGGACTGCTCCCCCACCCCGGCAACGGCGATGGTACGGAAGCGCTTGGGGGTTGTTATCCCGCGCGCAAGAGGTCGTTCACCGCGCGCATGACGGCGAAGGCGTCGGCCACGTAGAGGACGTCGGCCTTGCCGCGCGCCCAGCCGCAATTGGGGTCAAGGCTGATGGCACGGCGCTCATTGATAAAGCGCCAGCCGACGGTATGAGGTTCCTCGCCATGGCAGCAGGTGGAGAGCCCCTTGGGGTGCCGGGGCGTCGAGCCGGTCTGGCCCACCTGGTTCAGGTGGGTGAGGAAACTCAGTACCGGCTGGCCTTCGCCGCCGAGGTCCACAAGGGACTTGCTGCTGCCGAGGGAGGCCCGGCTGAGCTTGAGGAATTCCTGGATGATTTGCTCGGCCTCGGGGAGATGCGTCTGGCCATCGGGCTGTTTCTTGGTCCAACCAGCGCCGGCCACGAAGAGCAGTTGGGCGTCGGGCCGGATCGTCTGGGCATCGGCGGCGGGTTCACGAACACCGACGACCGTGGTGCGTTTGCACTCTTCGGACAAGGTGACGGCCAGCCTTTCAACGGTTGCCTTGCCGGGGGTGCCCTGCCATGGGGAGCGGCTGCCGGGGTCGGTGAGAATGAACCAGGGGCGGTGCGTGCGGCGCATCTTCGCTTCCATGCGCTGGCGGTAATACCAGCGGTTGATGACGCACTGGCCGTTGTCCACGCTCAGGCCGGTGACATGGGTGTCGGCGCGTCCGCCCAGGCGCTGAGCTACACCGGGAATGACGCGATTCCACCGCGCCGTAGCCGGGCCGACGACGAGGGAGGGACGGGCCGCCTGGCAGAGGGCAGCGATGGCGGCGGCGTCGCTGGCGTAACGCGAGGGGGCGAATTCGGGCCCGGCGACGGCAAGGCAGCGGGCCGCTCCACAGCTTGCGAGAGAATCAGCCGCGGTCTGGGCTTCTCCGCCGACCAATCCGACCACCAGGGAGGCGCCGGGCAGGGCGTTTTTTAGAGCCAGAGCCGCGTCCAGGGCTTCGAGGGCGGGTTTGCCAAGGGTACCGTCGTTTTCGGTGTGAGCGAGAAAGAGAATCGTTTCCATATTTGCAGGGGGATGATTCAAGCGGTTCTAACCTGCTTATTGTTTAATCCAATCAACAATTTCGCGGGCAATCTCGACAGGCGAGGCGTCCTTGACGATGCGGGTCTGCCGCTGCTGGGCGGGGAGGGAGACGCTGAGGTAAGCGACCCCCTCGGCGGCGACCTTGACGGGTTTGGCTTTCTGCAAGGCGGGCATGACGCCGCGCATGTTGAGCATGCCAATCTGGGGATTGTTTTTGGGTTCAGGCAGATTACCGGTAGCCCATCCCAGCAGGGCGGGAGCGCCCGCGCAGCGCGACACCTGCTGTTTGCCGCCTTCGAGGCGCTCGATGACCTCAAAGGAACCATCAGCCTGGACCTTGATTTCGTCCACGCCCTGGAACTGGTCCAGAATACCTAGGCGCTCACCCAGCATTTGCATGGTGACCGAGGCGCCTCGGGAAGCCGACTCCCAGCCGCCGAAGACGAGGAGTTTAGTCCGATCGAGGCCGGAGATGCCCTGAATGGCCTCCGTAAGAGCCGCAGCGGTCTCGGCGGGCTCGGTGAACCCACCCGCCGGACCGTCCATGGCGATTAACTCGAAGGGCACCTTCTGGGCGACGGTCATCA